>Ga0181527_1002888_pt1 | contig 15648 bp, 5 predicted proteins | sample PEATcosm2014_Bin_30_FD_119762 | JGI IMG/M metagenome (GOLD analysis project Ga0181527, IMG submission 119762) | Peatland microbial communities from MTU Mesocosm Facility, Houghton, MI, USA - PEATcosm2014_Bin06_60_metaG | ecosystem: Environmental > Terrestrial > Soil > Wetlands > Peat | place...
CGCCGCCGCCCGAGCGACCGCCCGCACCTAAACCCACCGGCACGTCGGTCCGCCCGGCGACGCTCAGGAGGCGGCAGATAATCTTGGCCCGGTATTCCGCCTTGCCGAAAGTCGTCGTGACGAGCTTCAGGTCCAACTGCGGGCATTTCAGCAGAGTCACCAGGGCCCAGGTGTCGTCGATGTCGTCGCCGATGTCGGTATCCAGCACGACGGGCACGCGGGCCTCGGCCGCCTTTGCAGGGCCGGCGAGCGAAAGAAACAGCAAGGCCGCAACGAAAGAAAGGTTTCTGCCCACGAGTCATCTCCTTGGTGGAAGGGTCGTTCGCAAGAACACAGGTTTGGGATGGGGATATTCCACGCAAAGGCGCAAAGCCGCGGAGGCGCAAAGGAACGTAGGAAGATTATAATTGTCGGGCCAAGAGCAGTCATTATCCTTCCTCCTTTGCGTCTTTGCGGCTTCGCGCCTTGGCGTGATACCCCCCCTCGTTACCGCGATATCTTCACGACCGACCCTTTCCTGGACGATTCGGCCTTCTTTTACCGTGGCTTCGCGGCCGACTTGGCTGCCTCCAGGGCCCGCTGGAGTTCCGGCAGTTTCTGGTTGAGGAGGCTATCAAAGCGGGCCGGCCAGCCGGTGCTGCGGAGCCGCTGGAGCGTCGCCTGGGCGTCCTCCAGGCGGCGGTCGTGGATCTGGGCCGCGGCCAGGCCCACCAACCCGGTCGGCTCCAGCCAACGGAGCCTGGCCGCCTGCTGCCACTCGAAGATGGCCTCCGGCCAGCGGCTCTGCTCCTGGCGGATTTCGGCGAGCATCTGCCGGCTTTCGGCCTCGGCGGGGAGGATTTCGACGATCGAGGTGAAGGCCCGTTGGGCGTCAGCCGGCCGGCCGAGTTTCTCCAGCCGGCGGCCCAGGTCGCGATAGAGGCTCAGGTTCCGGCGGTCCAGCTCGCGCCATCCCAGCAGGGCGTCGACCGCGCCCTGCCGGTCGCCCTGCGCGTCGTAGCAGGCCAAGAGGGCCTGGTGTGTTTCGGCATCGCCCGGCTGGGCCTCCAAGGCCAGCCGGAGCTGGGCGATCGCGTTGGCAAACTCCTTGCGGTCCTGGTAGACCTGGCCGGCCGCCTTGCGGACGATGGGGTTCTCCATGCGGCTCTCATGGGTTTGGCGGTCGAGCCCGGCCAGGTAGGCGTCCAGGTCCGCCGCCTGCTGGAGGACGGTACGGAGGCTGGCCAGGGCGTGGGCGCGGTTCCGCGTGTCGTGGCCCCAACTGACGATGGCCCCGCACGCCGCCTCAACCGCCTCGCTGGTCTTTTTCAGTCCGCTATAGGCCGCGGCCAGTTGGCCGTAGTAGCGCGAGAGCACACCGTCGCCGATGCCGCGGTGGGGCGCGCTGCGTTGGTGTTCCGCAATCGCCTCGCGGAAGTAGGCCGCGGACGCCCCGAACAGGGCGTTTTCCAGGCAGCTCTCACCGAGCAGGGCCATGACGGGCTCTTGCCAGCGGCCGTCTTTGTGGAAATATTCGTCGGCCTGGCGCAAGAGGTCCGCCAGCCGCTTGGGCTGTGCGGTGCGATGATAGGCGTGCATGAGCCACACGCGGTAATCGAGGAACCCCGGCCGGTGGCTGACCAGCGGCTCGAGGATCGGGATCGACTCGGCAAAACGGTTCTGCTCGTGAAGATAACGCGTGAGCTGCGCCTGGCCGAAGTCGTCGAGCACCTCGCGCCGCTGGGCGTCCAGCATAAGCTCGATCGCCCGCGCCTGGCGGTGGACGCCGTAGAACAGGTATTCGGCAATGTACTTAACGGCGGCGCCGGAGTCCTTGCTCCCGGCGAGCACCTCCTCGGCAGCGCGGGCAAACTCGGCCTCCTTCTCCGCCCAGTAGTTGCGCAAGCGGCAGTCGTAGAGGTACCGGTTCGGCTGCTGCTGCGAGCGGAGGTCGCGCCGCAACTCGGCCAGCACGATCCCGAGCAGCCGGCCTTCAAGGTCCCCCAGCCCACGGGCCTCGCTCCGCCACTGGCCCATGGTGTACCCGTGGCGGCCCCAGACGTCCCCGGAGTTGAACTGGAACCAGACGGGCTCGTGCTCGGCGTGCCAGACCAGCAGGGCCAGGCCGTCGCGGGGCCCGGCCAGGTCGTGCAGCGTCTGGGCCGTGGTGCTCACCATCTCGTCGTAGCCGTTGGTCTGCCGCGCGAGCACCCACGGCAGCCGCTCGAAAGCGAACTTCTTCAGGTCCGCGAGCACGCCCGGAAGCCGCCCCGCGGCGGCCGCGCGATAGACGCCGCACAATTGCGTGACCAGGCGGGTGCGATGGTTCTGGTCGGGCCCGTCGAGGTCCTTTTGGATGGCGGCCTCGATCGCCCGATAGAGGGCCGCGCCGCGACCGAGCGAGACCTCGCCGTCGTGCATCAGGGCCTCATGCTCGACTTGGTAGAGACGCTCGACGAGCCAGAACCGCTGCTGGCCGTTGACCGGGTGCCGGAGCTGCTCGCGGAGGTAGTTTTCCGCGCGGACGAATTGCCGCAGATTCTCCATGTAGGAAATCAACGGCCCGAGGGCGTCGTTGGTGCTGGCCGGCAGCCGGCCGCCGACGGCCGCTTGGTACTCGGCCAGGGCCGCCGTCAGCCGGTCGATCGCCTGCTCGCGGCGGTTGTAGGCCCAGTAGGTCCGGGCCAGGGCGTGGCGAATGTGCAGGCGGTCAATGTCACTCTTCTCGCTCTTCGCACCTTCATCCCGATCCAGACCTTCCAGGAGCCGGAGCTGGTCGGCCGCCAGGTCCTTTTGCGAAATCGGGCCGAGCGAGGCCAAGAGGTCGGCCATCAGCCGGGGCTCGCCGGGGGACCAGTCGTGCTTCCAGGCCCGTTGGAGGGCCGCCAGGGCCCGCTGGGCGTGCGGGCCGGGCTGGTTCTGAAGCTCGGCCGCGCGGCGCTCGGCCAGCAACTCCAACAGGTCGAGGGCCCGCCGGTCGATGGGCGCACCCAGGGGGTACCCGACCCGTTTGCGGACCTCGCCCAGCCGCTCGACCAGCGTGTCCAGGGTGGCCTCGTCGCGGATCTCGGCCAAGAGCGGGCCCATGCCTTCCAACAGCGGGTAGACCTGCCCCGGCGTGTGGCCGATCAGGCCGTCGGCCAAGGCGCCCAATAGGCGGAAGTCCCGCGTGGCGTGGTAGAACTGCCCGAGCTGGTACATGTAATTCTGCGGCTGGCTGGCCTTCTCCAGCAGGGCGACGAAGGCCAGCGGCACCTCCCGGTCCAGCTCCCGCGGCGGCGGCTGCTTCGTCGCCGACCAGTCGCGCTGCCAGGGGCCCAGCTTGCGCGAAATCCAGTTGCTGAGCTGGTTTTCGGGGGCCGTTTTCAGGGCGTCGGTGACCGCCCGGTCGTGCTCCGCGCGGCGGTCGAGCACCTGGTACCAGTCGGCCAAAGCGCGGTAGTCCCGGGCGCAGAGCTCGTCGGCCTGGCGGACCGCCTCGAATAGCTTTGAGGCCTCGCGGAGGCGTCCTTCTTCGGCCAGCAGGTAGCCCAGTGCCAGCCGCCAGTAGTTGGCCGGATCATCCTCTTCGATCCAGCGCCGGAGCTTCTCCTGTAACTCCTTCGGGCGGTCGAGGGCGATGAGCAACTGGTATTGGCGGAGTTTCCATTGCGGGTTTTCCGGCTCGGTCTTGAGTTGGCTTTCGAGGTAGTCGAGCACGCGATCCGAAAGCCCCGGGACTGCGTCCCGGGGGTTCGGCGCTTGGGGTTTCGCCGCGCGGGCCGCCAGGTTCATGAGCATGGCCAGCACGCGGTGCCGCAGGAGGCGGTCGATCGCGGCCAGCGGGTCGTGGGAATCGGCTGGTGCCGCCGGCTTAGGCCCGAGCAATTCCCAGCATTCGTCCGCGACGCGATCCAGCCCCCGCCCGGCCAACACGTCCAGGTAGAGCCGCTCGACGGTGATCCAGGGGACGAGTTTTTCCGGGGCCTTGGCGGCCGCGAGCCGCAGGCGGTCGGCCAAGCCCTGGCGGGCCTGGCGGAAATTCTCCTCGCGGCGGGCCCGCAGCTCGCTCCGCGTGAGTTTCTCGGGATGCTCAACCTTGAGCATCGCCGCGTCGAAGCGAGCCCGGACCAGCGCGTCGCTCACCTCCAGAAGCGCGGCGATCTCGGCCGCGAGGCGATCGGCCGGCAACCGGGCGTCGGAGAGGCGATCCAACAAGCCGAACAATTCATCCTCGCCCTCCTTGGACCAGGGCAGCCCCAAGAGCGCGTAGAATAGCTGCCGGGCATAGCCGGCCCGTTGGTCGGGCGATGCCTCTGCAAGCTCCCGGCGGAGGAAGGCGAGCGTTTCCTGTGTCCCCACGTGGCCCAGCACGCCGACGAGGGTCCCGCCGAGCCGCCGCCGCACCTCGCGCTTCGGTTCGGCCTCCCAGCGGCGGCGGAGCCCTGCAGCGATCTTCTTCCACTCCGGCGGCTCGACCGCCGGATCGCCGGATGAGATCCAGTTGACCAGCCGCTGAACCTGCTCGGGCGTGAGCTTCTCGATTTCGTCGCGGAGCGTTCGCAGGGCCGTCTTGCGGACCCGGCGGCACTCGTCGCTCTGCTGGAACTGCCGCGCGTCCATGATCTCGTCGGCCAGCGATCCCAGCGCGGGATGCCGCGCCAGGGCCAGGGCGATGTCGGCCAGCGGGCGATGCCATTTTTCGTCGACGCGGTGCGTGCGGAGGTTGTAGCCCTGCCCAATCGCCTGCTGGACCGCCGCGTGGAGGCGCTGCTCGTCCGGGGATCCCGCCGACGCGGGTACCACGCGAAGCGTGGTCAGCGGGCTTTTCCCCACGTTGAGCCATCGGGAAATGGTCTCGTCGGCATCTTTCACGCGGTTGGCCCAGACCAGCGCGCTGAGGTACTGAGCGTAGGCGTCCTGCGCCGGCGGGTTCTCTTTGATCCACGCGGCCAGGTAATCGACCAGCTCGGCATAGCGGCCCTCGGATCGCATCATGTCGGCATAGGCCACCCGCAAGGTCTGCTCGTCCTCCGGCGACCAGCGGGCACCGGCCCCGAGCGCGTGGTCCAGCCAGGCGTAGGCGGCGTCCAGCTCACCCGCCTCCGACAGGGCTCCCGCGTAGTCCCGCTGGAGACCGGCGTCCCTTGGGTATTGCTCGGCCAGTTTCCGCCGCAGGGCCAGGGCCTCCTGGGTCTGGCCGGTCTCGTCCAGCAGATCGACGCGGCGGCCTTCCCACTCCTTCATCGCCTGGAGGTAGGTCGGCTGCCGCTGGTAGACCGGGCGGAGCACGGCCAGCAGGGCCAGCCGCTCGTTGGCCTCCAGGATGCCTTCGGTCTGCTCTTGCAGGTATTCGGCAAGGAAGAAGTCGTCGGCTTCCGTCGAACCCCCCGACGCAGTCGGGGGGCTTTGGGTTTTTCCTTCCGCCAGGGCCCGGGCTTCGTTGAAATACTGGTCCTTCACTTCCTGGCGGCGGCGGGCGAGGTTCAGCACGGCCCCGCGGACCCAGCGCATGCCGGGCTTACCGGAGAGTTTTTCGGCCGCGGCAAGGTGTTCCACAACCCGGTCCCATTGCTGGCTGGCCTGGAAGTGCAGGAGCATGAGGATCTGGGCGTCAAAGCCAGCCGTTCCGGCCGCCAGAGCCTTCTTGGCCTCGGCCAGCCGCGGCAACGGCCGGCCGAGCAACTGCACCTGGGAGCGGACGGCCAACTCCGTGTTCCAGAGCGGCTCCCACCGACCGGCGGCCAACACGGTGTACTTGTACTTGCTGAGCGCGGTGCGGCGGCCCTGCTCGTCGGTCGTCTTGGTGCGGGTGGGCCGCCACGTGCCGGCCACCTCAACAAAATCCTCGCAGGTCGTGGCGAGGGAAAGCCGGCCGCCCTGGAAATACTCGGTCCGCAACACGACTTTCCGCCGACTGTCGACCAGGATGCGAATCTCGAGCCTCGCGGCGTCCGGCGCGGTGAGCACCAGCAGGGTGCGCTCGCCGGCCTGGGGCTGCAACTGCACTGCGTATTCCGAGTAGCTCTCGTCGAGCGGAGCGGAGGCCAGCTCGGGGGGCAGGCGCTGGAAGTCGCCGCTTTGCGACTTCCGCACGCAACCCAGGAGGAAAGCCTTCGAGAGGACTCCCCGTTGGTGCCCATCGCACCAGGCGAGCGTGGTAGCGCCGCGGTCGCTGGTCGAGTGGGTAAGCCAAGCGGAGGGGGAGACGAGGGCCAACGTCTGGGAGCGGCTCGTCAGCGCCCCGGTCTCGGCGGTGTAGGACTCGCGGGCGATCTCGACCTGCACGCCCTCTTTCACGCCCCGCAAGGCGTCGTCGTGGAGGAGGCTGCGGGCCAAAACCCGGGCCTCGGGCGGCCAGCGGCTCTCGACCGGCTGGGGCTCCGCGGCCGCCGGGATCGGCGGGAATAGGTTGCCCAGCCAGGCGAAGCCGTAGGTGCGATTATAGCTGCGCCCCATCGTTTGGTATCCTCGCACACCTTCGGCGTAGGAACCGGCCATGCCCCCGAACGACCCTGCTGCGCCGCCGGGCTCCTCAACCTCCCCAATGTCGAATCTGTCAAATCGTGGCTTCTCGCAACATGCGGGCGCGGCAAGGGGCTCTTCGGCGGCCTTTCGCTCGTGGAGGGCCATGCTCTCGGTCACAAGTAAAGAGTCCTCGCCCGCCAGTTCTTTGCGGTCTTCGTCCTGGTCGCCTTCGGTGCCGCCCTCCGGGGTCTCGCTGCCGCCGGCTTCCTCCTTGGCGACCTCGCTTTGTTCGTCGTCGAGTTCGCCGGCAACCTGCCTGCCCGTGCCCATGACGGGCGCGGGCAGGTGGGCGGGCTGCGAGAACGGATTACTGTCATCCGGCGCCCTGGAAGGCGCCGGGTACTCTCTTGCCGCGGCAACCGCGTCGGACCAGTCTCCCAGCTTGGCGGCCTCGCGGCGCTGTTCCAGGAGATCGGCGATGTTCTCGTGGACCTCTTGCGTCTGGCTCACCACGAGGCTGAGGTCCGTATGGAACCGGGACAGCGAGCCGCCCCCGCCAGGCATCGTCCAACTGGCCGGGGCCACGGTCGAATTGATCAGGTCAAGCAGGCCGTCGAAGTCCGCAGTGGTCGTGGCGGCCGAGTACCGGCTGAACGCCTGCGGGTCGCGGTCCAGGGTGGCCAGTTGCCGGAGCACGTTGCGGCGGAGCCCGGCCCGCCACGTGCCGGCCCGCTGCATCTGCTGTTGGACCAGCTCCCAGTTGGCCGTGTCGCGGCCCGCGGCGAAGAATTTCTCCCCGTCGCGCATCTGGAACCGCCGCTTGACCTTGAACCGCTCGCGGTCGGCATCGCTCTCCAGCACCAAGAGCGACGTGTAGGGCGTGATGATGTGATACTCCTCCGACAGGGCGATGATCTCGTCGCGGACGGCCGGCGACGCGCCTTGCTCCAGGAGGGCGTCCAGGTACATGCGGGCCCACAGCCGCGGGATGAAGGAATTGGCGGCGTCCGTGGTCCGTAGTCCGTTGTTAGTTGCAACTGACAACTGACCACTGACAACTGACAACTGACGACCGACGACTGACCCTTCCGGCAGCGGAACTTTCGCCGAGTAGCGGACGGGTTTGCCGGCCTGGGTGCCGGTCACGATGACCTCGCAGGGCTCGCGGCGGTCGTCGGGCAGGTAGCGGCCCAGGAGGATCTGCTGCGTGCCCAGCGGCAGGTTGGGGAGCTGCTCGGGATAGACCCGGGCAACTCGCAGGCCGCGGAACTCGACCCGCAGGTCGCGGAGGGCCGGCTGCGTGATCTCGGCCAGGAGGTCCAGGGCCACGGCCTGCGGCCCGCGCGAGCCGGTCACTTGGCGGAACGAGCCGCCGCCCACCGCGGCAATGGCCTTCATCACGCCCGGCTCGAAGCTGCTGGAGACGGCCACGGCGTGGAAGGTACCGGGCTTGCCCTCTGTTAGTCGTCGCAACCGCTTGGCGAAGGCCGCTGGGTCGGCGGGGTCGGCGACGGGGTCGGGGGGAGCGGCAGCGGACCCCCGGACAGCAGTCCGGGGGCTTTTTTCGACAGCAGTCCGGGGGCTTTCGGGGCTTTCTTCCGAGGATGTGGCGAGGTCGTAGCCCGTTACGATCCCGTCGCCGATGTAGATTACCTGAGTCCTGGGCCCCGCTTGCTTCAGGGCCGAGGCCAGCGCCCGGTCGAGGTTCGTCCAGCCCAACGAGACGCGGGCGGCGAGGAACTGGCGAAGCCGCTCGACGTTCTGCTCATCGGCCGGGGCGGGCTTGGCAAAGGCCCAATCGCAATCCACGTCGCAAGTGGCCAGGTTCACGTGGTCCTTGGGCCCCAGCGCGGAGAGGATGGCCGCCACCACTTCGGCCTGGAGCTTGCGGCTGGCCGCGTCCATCGAGGCCGAGGTGTCGGCCACCAGAAGCAACTCCAGCGGCTCGCCGTCGGCCACCAGCTCCCGCCGCCAGCGGCCCTCGGGCGCCGGCGGGGTGAGCTGGACGAGGAAATAGCCGTCCTCGCCGCGGCGGTGCGGCACCAGCACGACCTCGTTCTGCCGGCCGTCCACCTCCACCAACACCTCGAAGTCCTGGGCCGGTGTGTACTCCTGGGCGGAGAACTCGACGTGGGCCGAGTGGCCGGTGGCGGCAATGCGGGCGGCATGGGTCGGGCAAGTGACGCCCGAGAGCGGCATGGCCGAGGCTACCTTCACGTCGATCTCAAGCTGCCGGAGCGGGTGCTGCCGGAGCAGCTCGCTTTGCAAGGCATACTGGTAACGGTACGCCCCGCCACTCAACGGGAGCACCTGGGTGTAGGTGATCGTGATGCGTTTCTCGGCGTGGGGGAGGATGGGGGCCACGCGAGCCTTGAAGAGGTTGCCGCCGGACCACTCCAGCAGGCCCGGATCGCGCCGCTCGCGGAGGATCGTCTCGTAGATTTCGCGGGCCCGTTGGCGCTCGACCACGTCGGCCTCGACCAGCCGGTCGCCGATCCACATGCCGAAGCCGGCGATCGAGGCGTCCTGGGGCAGCGGGAAAAAGAAGACGCCCTCCAGCGTGCCGTCGGTGTGGTTGACGAAGGATTCTTCGATCGTGGTCCGCGCGATCTGGTCGCGGATGTCGACCGCCACCTTGTGGTAGCCCACGGTCAGGGGCACGTCCCGCCCATCCACCTTGGCCACGAGCGAGCCGAGCGATTCGACGGCCGTCTTCCCTTCGTAGCCCTGGAGCCAGAGCGGGTCCTTGTCCACGGCCACCAGGCGGCCGTCCTTGACGCGAAAGAGCCGCTTGCCCTCGACCGCCAGCCGCTTGCCGTCGGGACCGGTCACTCCGACGGAAGATTTGGCGGCCGCGGCGATCCGCAGCTCGCCCTGGGCCAGGCGGATCTCCTTGGGCGAAACCAGCTCCAGGAGCGACCCCGGCCCCAGGATCACTTGCGTCTGGGGGAGCAGCCTCAGCGTCACCGCGTTGGCCCCGCGGAGGTCGGTGCGGACCCAGTCGCCGGGCCGCAACAGCACGTGCCCGGCCAGCGGGCTCCAGCGGCTGGCCGTGGCCGGGCGCAACGTGACGATCCCCTGCAGGTCCGCCACTTTGCCGATCCGCCCGTCCTCGCTGAGCCTGTCGCCCACAGCCGACGGGTCGTGGTGCGAGCGGCCCTGGGCGAGGTCGTTCCTCTCGCCGGCGCCCCGTCGGCTCCAGAGCAAGGCCCCGATCAAAACCGACGCGGCCAGCGCGGCCGCCAAGACAGTAGCGGTGTGTTTCAGCACGAGACGGCTCCTTTCGCGGCGGTAACCTGTCGCAGCGCGGTTTCGGGGACGCGGAGCATGGAAACGAGAGATTGTTTAGCGGGCGGGCTTGCCCGCCGCGCGATGCGCGGAAAGAACCATGCTGAAACCCGGCGGGCAAGCCCGCCCGCGACCACCGGTCGCGGCTTTATGGATTTCGACCGTACTCATCCGGGGGCAATCTGCCGGGTTTCTGGGTCGTATTTCTGCCGCCGGCCGCTCTCGTAAGCGGCCGCCGCCAGGATCGTGGCTACGGCGTGCTGGTGGCCGTACTGGATGTCGGCGTTCGGGCGGCCGCGGGAGCGGAGGCACTCCAGCCAGTTGGCCATGTGGGATACGCCCTGCTCGGCCGCCACTTTCTGCGATTGAACCTTGCTCTTGCTCCCGCCGCCTTGGCGGGAAAGGGTCCACTGCTCCGCGTCGAAGGTGCCCTCCGTCCCGTGGATCGTGAAGGTGTGGCCCGCCGAGTTCCCCAGGCCCATGCCCCAACTGAAGAGGAACCCTTCCGGGTAATCCAGCAGGGCGTGGAAAGTGTCGGCATGCTGGCGGTCTTCCTTCCAGACATAGACCCCGCCGTGGGCCACGGCGCTGGTGGGGTAGCGGGCCCCGGTGAGCATGTGCAGGGCATCGACGTAATGGCTCATCCAGAGGCCGGACAGACCGTTGCAGCACAGCTTATACAAGTGCCACCGCCGCAGCAGGCGGGGATCGAAGGGCTCGCCCCGGCCGCCGAGATAGGCCTGCCAATCCACGTCCGCCGGCTTGCAGTCCTTGTAGGGGCGGGCCCAGCGGGGCTCGTTGAAGTTCACCTCCGCGGTGACCCGGCTGATGCGGCCCAGCACTCCGCTGGCCAGCAGCTTGGCGGCGGCCAGGTGCGCGCCGTCGCTGCGGCGCTGCGTGCCCGCCTGCACCACGCGGTTTTTCGCGCGGGCCAGGTCCAGGGCCTGGTTGGCCGCCTCCAGGTCGATGGACATCGGCTTCTCGACGTACACGTCCTTGCCCGCCGCCAACGCCGCCAGCAGGATCGACCCGTGACTGAAGTCGGGCGTGGCGATGACCACGGCATCCACGTCGGGCCGGGCCAGCAGGTCGCGGAAGCGGGTACCCGCGGCCGGCTCCTGCTGCCAGCGTTTCTTGACGGCGGCCGCGGCGCGGTCCAGGTTCGGCTTCCACACGTCGCAGACGGCGGTGACTTGCACGTTGTGCGCTTCGGCCAGCGAGGCGATGTCGTGCAGATGGTCGGAGCCGCGGCCGCCCACGCCGATCAGCCCGATGCCGATGCGCTCGTTGGCCCCTTGGACCTTCTCGACGGCCAAGATCGACGGCGCGGCCAGCATCCCGACGCCGGCCAGCGAAGTTGTCTCCAGAAAACTACGACGGTTCATCCCGCAACCGGGCTGCGCGCGTTGCATGGGGCTTCTCCTGGGCAGACGGACCGCTTTGGGCGGTGGGGCAAGACATCGGGCATCGAGCTTGCAGTCTACATCAGCCGCTTGCGGGACGCCAGAGGCAGCGAGATGTTCCGGCGCGGAGTGCCGGTCGCGCGAAGCTGCACAGATTCTTCCGCAACAGAAGCTCCCTCGAGAAGCCTACACCGTGGACGCCTTGGGACTGTGATGCCGCCCGCTCAGATCGTGCTGAGCTTCTGGAAGGTGATCGTCGGTTGCAGCGGCAAGACGCCGTAGAAGCCGCGGGTGAAGGCGAGGTTGATCAGGTCGTCCATCTCCAGGATCCGGCTCTTGGGCACGATGATCACGTCCGAATCGTTGAGCCAGATCTCGCCGGGTGGGCAGGCCTGCTTGCCGCGGAGCGCCGCTTCGAGGTTGACCATGCTGGCCATCAGCCGCCAGTCGTCGCCGCGGCGGAAGACGACGATCTGGCACAGGTTCGCGCCGACGTTCCAGCTTCCGGCCAGCGAGACGGCCTGCAGGATCGTGGTCGGACCGACCATCTCGAACCGCCCGGGGCTGCGGACCTCGCCGATCACGTAGACGTAGCGCGGGGCCCGCGCGGTCAGGATCGGCATGACCTCGATGCCCTCGACCGTTTGCCGGTAGCGCTCGTTGATTTCCTTCTGCAATTCCGGGAGGGTGAGGCCCTGGGCGGGGACGGAGCCGATGGCCGGCAGCGCGACCGTGCCCTCGGGGGTCACGCGGAGGTCCAGGGCCTGGCCGCCGGCCACGCCCGCCCGGCGGTCCACCGTGGCCCGCAAGTCCTCCAGCCGCGTGTCGAACTTCGTCGGCGTGACCGTGATCGCCGGGACCTTGTAGTATTTCTTGTAAAGCTCTTCGAGCCGGTCGCGGAGCTGGGCCACCGTCTGGCCCGCCGCGTGCACCGGGCCCAGCAGCCGCAGGGTGATGGTTCCGTCGGGCAGGATGAACACCGAGGCGGTGATGGCCGGGTCGGCGAAGGATTCGACCCTGACTTCGTCGCCGACGTTGAGCTGGTAGGGGTCGGGCTGTTGGTCGCGGGTCAAGCGATACATCATTTCCAGGGCGTCGTCCACGCGGATGCGGTACTCGGGGACGTGGGCCAACCGTGCGTGGCCGACATATTCTCCTTGGGCGTAGGCCTGCCAGGCGATGGCCCGCATCTGCTCCCAGCCGCGGCATCGGCCTTGGCAGTCGGAGCAGTCCACGCCGCAGATCGGGCAGGGGGCCGCCGGCCCGAGGGCCTGACACAGCACAATGTCGTGCGGGGCGTTTAGCGGGCGGGCCTGCCCGCCGGGTGGGAAGGCGCAGTTTAGCGGGCGGGCCTGCCCGCCGTTTGAAAAGGGCGACAACCAGGCCAAAGCCGGGGCCGGGAACTCGTTGGCGGTCAGGCCGGCCGGCGCCGCCGGGGGGGGTACGGCGGGCGCCGTGGCCGGTCTGACCGCTGGGGTCGGTTGGCCGGCTCGGGGTGCAGGCGAAGCCGGCTGGGGGGACCGCGGCGGGTCGGCCGTCGGGACCCCGGTCTGCGCCAAGGCCGCGGGCGGAACCCACTGGACCATTCCGCCCGCCGAGCCCGTCATGCCCCGCAACCTCGCCGCCTCGGCGCGCAGGGCCGCCTCGGCCTGCTGCCGCGCGGCCAGGGCCCGTTGCGGCTGCCCCAACTGCTGGTAGATCATCGCCAGGTTCGCGAGGTTCACGCTGCCGGGATACACCCCGACGCTGTGCTCCAGCGCCCGCCGCGCCTCCGCGGGATTCCCGGAGTGGGCCAGCAGCACCCCGAGCTCGTTGGCCGCCAGGTAGTTGTGCGGGAAGACCAATATCGCCGCCTGGAAAAAGACGATGGCTTTCGACTCGGCGGCCGGGATCTCGACGCATTTCTGCCGGGCCATGGCGGCGTGCAGTTTCCCCAACGCCGTCAGCGCCATCGAGCCGGCCACTTCGTGACCGGCGGCGGCCGCCAACTGCTCCTGGGCAAACGTGAAGTAGCCCTTCACCGCCGCCATGGGCCGCAGATCGTCGGCCGGCGCGCTTTGGAGCACGGGCGTGCGGTGGCCGGCCAGGACCGCCGGCAGGTCCATTTCCGCCTCCAGCTTCGCGCCGGACGGGAGCAGGTCCTTGACCTCCTTCAAGGCCGTCAGGGCGGCGCTGAGCGCCTGGCCGTGAACGCTCGTGTGCTGCTCGTTGTCCAGGCCTTGGGCCACCAGTCGCAGCGCGGCGGTGAATTCGGCCCGGGCCGCAAAGTACGCCCCGCGATTGGCCAACTCGTAGCCGTAGACCGTCTGCCGGTCGGCCTGCCGGGCAATGTCTTCCAGTTGCGCGGAGCGGACGAGCGACGCAACGGGGAGGATGAAGTGGCCGGGCGTCGTCGCGAGCGGACCGGGCGCGGGTGCCACCGGACCGGGCGTCGTTGCCAGCGGACCGGGCGTCGAGGTAGGGGGCTCGAGCGTGAACGCGATGGGACCGGGTGTGAAGGCGAGGGGCTCGGGCGTGGGCGCCTGGGGCTCGGGCGTGGATACCCGGGGGGCGAGAATCGCCACCACGGCTGGCGGCATCGCCGGGGCCTCTAAAGGCCCTGTGGCCCCCGGCCCAGCCGGCTCACTCTGCACACTCTTCTCATTGTTCTGGGCCGTCGCCGTTGGCTCCGCTGGGTCGGCGGATGTGAGCGGCGGGCAAGCCCGCCCGCTAAACGGCTGCGCAAGGGACGCGGATGTGCGCGGCAGATCGAGCTCGCGCCCGCTGCCCCCCTGCTCGCTAGATGGCTCCGCGGGCTCCGCAGGGGCGACGGTCTCCGCGGATTCCGGCAGCAACAGGGCCAGCCCGGAAACACTGCCGGCCCGGACCTCACCGTCGCGCCAACCCGCGCGGACGATTCGCACGGAAGAATCGGAATCTACGGCCAGGCGCGCCGCGATGGCCGCCGGATGCCGCCCGTGCCGCACGACTGCCGGCAGCCAGCACACGGCCACCACCGCCATCCCCAGCAACAGTCCCGCCACCCGCGGCCGCAGTGTATGTGCGAGGCGATCCATCGTTCTTCCGTGACAACAATCCGTTAAGCGTCGGCGTGCCGCCATCCGTTGACGGCATCAATCGTTGTTACGGATCGACCGGGATTGCGGCTGCTATGAAAGAAACCGGGCATGGCGGGGTATCGGCGGAGACTTCCCCGCGGCACAGCCGTCAAAGCCCTTGCCCACGGCCCCGCGCATTCGCTAGCCGCGGCACAAGCGGTTTCCGCGGCCTCTGCGGCCGGGCCCCTAGGGCCGGCAAAAACCGGGGGGCTGGGCATTGGCGCCGTTGACGCCGCACCCGCCCGCCGGGTACGCTAGCGGCATGTTGCTCTTCAAGAAACGCTTCCTGCCGGCCATCCGCTCGGGCGAGAAGACCCAGACGATCCGCTTGTGGAAATACGCGCGGATGCGGGCCGGCCAGCGGAGTTACATCCCCGGGGCGGGCTACATCCGCGTGACGGCGGTCGAAGAGGTGCGGCTGGAGGCCTTGACCGGCGAGGACGCCCGCCGCGACGGCTTCGAGACAGCCGAGGCCCTGCGGGCAGAGATCGCCGCCCTTTATCCCGAGCAGTTGGCCGCCGGCCACCGCGTCTATCGCATCCTCTTTCACCTGCTCCCGCCGGAGGAGCAGCACAAGAGGCAGCCGGGGGGCGAGACGTGACCGTACCTATCGAAGTCCTGTTCCTGAAGGCGTTGTTGTTGACCGACGGCGTGGAGACGTTGGTTCTTTTTCTGGTGATCAAGCTTTGGCTGAAAATCCCCAGGGCGGTGCTTTCCAACGCCCTGCTGCTTTTTTCCGGCATCTACTGTTCGGCCACAACCGTGCCGTATCTATGGTTTGTGCTGCCCCCGCTGTGGCGTAGGCTGTCCTTGCCCGATTCTCTGGGTTCCTACCGCTACGCCTTGTTCTTGGTCGTCGGCGAATCGCTCGTCTTCCTGGCGGAGGCCGTTTTCTACTTTTTTGTTCTTAGGATCGGCGTGTGGCGCTCTCTGCTCGTCTCGTTGGTGTGCAATGCCGCTTCCCTTGTGGCCGGGTTTGTGATCTTCTGAGCACTGTCCCACTGCTGGGATTTCTCGTCAAATTGCTTGACATGGTTTTCCAGACCAATATATTGAAGGGTAGGTAGTGCGCGCCGTTGGGGCAGAGTTCGCCAAGCGAAAGGAGCCTTCCAATGCCGACCGTGGTAACGCGCACAATGTTCTACGGGGGCTCCTGGGGTCGCACGGGCGGGACCTTGCTATTCGTCTCCGTCTTGATGCTGTGGACGGCATCGTCCGCCCGCGGCGACGTGCCGCCTCCCTGGATTTTGGTTACTCCCCCCGGAAACGCTACGATCCGGGACGGAACACCCCTCTCGATGGTCTACCAGTTCTATAATCCGAACACGTACCCCGGTAACCAGTGGCCGATCACCGTTAATGTCGCCGCAATGCCGACAACAGATTTCCATGGTCCTGAAGGGGCCGCCGCGGGCGACTACGCCGAAATCGCC
>Ga0181527_1002897_pt1 | contig 15624 bp, 12 predicted proteins | sample PEATcosm2014_Bin_30_FD_119762 | JGI IMG/M metagenome (GOLD analysis project Ga0181527, IMG submission 119762) | Peatland microbial communities from MTU Mesocosm Facility, Houghton, MI, USA - PEATcosm2014_Bin06_60_metaG | ecosystem: Environmental > Terrestrial > Soil > Wetlands > Peat | place...
AGCCGCTGAACTTCCGCACGACCAGCGTGTTGGTGGGCCAGCGGCTGCAGCTTGAGGGTCCCGGCGGCGAGCCCGTCGACCTGGGCCACGTCGGCCAAGTGACCGCGGTGGACCGCGCCGGCATCGAGCACCTGCTCTACGCCGGCGTCGTGCCGGTGATCCCCTCGATGTGCCTGACGCCCGAGGGCCAGAAGCTCAACGTCAATGCCGACACGGCCGCCACGGCGGTCGCCCGTACCCTGCAGGCCGAGAAACTCGTCTACCTCAGCGACGTCAACGGCGTCCGCCGCGACAAGCAGGACCCCGACTCGCTGGTCCACTCGCTGACCGCGGAGGAAGCCGAGCGGATGATCGCCGACGGCACGATCGAGAGCGGCATGATCCCCAAGGTGCAGGCCTGCCTGGAGACCCTGAAGCACGGCGTCCGCAAGGTGCACATCATCGACGGCCGGCTGCGGCATTCGCTCTTGTTGGAGGTCTATACCAGCAAGGGGGTCGGCACGGAGATCATGCAGAACGGAAGAGTCCCATGACGTCGGAGGAAACCGTCAAGCTGTTCGAGCGGTACGTGATTCCCAACTACGGGCGCTTCCCCGTGGCCCTGGTCCGCGGGGAAGACTCCTACGTCTGGGACGCGGAGGGGAACCGCTACCTGGACCTGTTTCCCGGCTGGGGATGCGGGCTGTTGGGTCACTGCCCGGCCCCGGTGGTCGAGGCCGTTCGCGACCAGCTCGGCCGGCTGATCCACGTGCCGAACACCTGGCACACCGAGCTGCAGGGTCTGTGGGCCAAGGCGCTTTCCGAGCGGAGCTTCGGCGGCCAGGCCTTCTTTTGCAACTCGGGCACAGAGGCCAACGAAGCGGCCATCAAGCTCGTGCGGCTCTGGGCGATGCCCAAGCGGCGCTACAAGATCATCACCTTCGAGGGCAGCTTCCACGGCCGTACCCTCGGCTCCACCACCGCCACCGCGCAGCCCAAGTACCACGAAGGGCTGGGGCCGCTGATGGCCGGCTTCGTCTATGCCCCCTTCGGCGACCTGGACGCGGTGGCGCGGCTGGTGGACCGCGAGACGGCCGCCGTTATGATCGAGCCGATCCAGGGGGAAGGGGGGGTGCGGATCCCGCCCGACGGCTTCCTGGCCGGCCTGCGGAAACTGTGCGACGAGCACGAACTGCTGTTGGTCTTCGACGAGGTGCAGACCGGCTTCGGCCGCACGGGGGAGTGGTTCGCCTACCAGGGGATGAGGGCGACGCCGGACCTGATGACCCTCTCCAAGGCCCTCTGCGGCGGATTGGCCGGGGCGGCCCTGCTGGCCAAGCCCGAGCTGGCCGTCAGCCTCCGCCCCGGCATGCACGCCGCCACTTTCGGAGGGAACCCCATCGCGGCCCGCGCCGGCTTGGCCGCCATCGAGATGATCGAGCGTCAAGACCTGCTGGCCGCGGCCAAGCGGATCGGCGAGGTCTTCCGCCGCCGGCTGACCGAGCTCCAGCAGCAGTGCGACTTGGTGCGCGAGATCCGCATCGCCGGAGCGATGATCGGCATCGAGCTGGCCGTGGAAGGGGCGCCGGTCGTACGGGCGTGCCTGGAGCGAAAACTCCTGATCAACTGCACGCACGGCACCGTCATCCGCCTCTTGCCCGCACTGACCCTGACCGACCCCCAGGCCCAGCAAGGCTGCGACATCCTGGCCGAGGCCGTCAAGGCCCAGGCGGCCGCCGTTCCCAAGTAGCCCGCACGGAGCGTTTGTACCCTTTACACTTTCGTACCCTTCAACCCCGTGACGCAGTCACGGGGCTTTTCCCCGACCCCTGACCCCTGACACCTGACACCTATTTGTGATGCGACACCTGCTGACGTTGGCCGACCTGGCGCCGGTGGAAATCGAGCGGATCTTCTCGATCACGGGGGATCTGAAGGCGAAGTTCGCGCGCGGGCTCCGCGAGCCGCTCTTGCCGGGCCGCGTGATGGCGCTGCTGTTCGAGAAGCAGTCGCTGCGGACGCGCGTGAGCTTCGAGGCGGCCATGGCGCACCTGGGCGGCAGCTCGCTGTTCTTGGGCCAGGACGTGGGGTTCGGCCGCCGCGAGAGCGTCGCCGATTTCGGCCGCACGCTGGGCGAGTACGTGGACGTGGTCGTGGTCCGCGCGCACCGGCACGAGATGGTCGCCGAGCTGGCCGAATACTGCAACTGCTCGGTCATCAACGGCCTGACCGACTTCAGCCACCCCTGCCAGGCCATGGCCGACCTTTACACGATCCGCGAGCTGATCGGCCGGCTCGAGGGCCGCACGCTGGCCTGGGTCGGCGACGCCAACAACGTCCTGCGGAGCCTCGCGCTGGGCTGCGGCAAGCTCGGCATGAAACTGATCATGGCCACGCCCGAGAAGTACCAATTCGATCCGCCGTCGCTGGCCTGGATCCGCAAGCAGGTGCCGGAGCTGGATCTGGCGGTGACCACCGACCCGATCGAGGCCGTCTGCGACGCGGTGGTGATCTACACGGACGTGTGGGCGAGCATGGGGCAGGAATCCCAGCGGGAGGCCCGCCGCCGTGATTTCGCCGGCTACCAGGTCAACGCCGGCCTGCTGGCCCACGCCCAGAAAGGGGCCCTCTTCATGCACTGCCTGCCGGCCCGCCGCGGCGAGGAGGTCACCGACGAGGTGATCGACGGCCCACAGAGCGTCGTCGTGCAGCAGGCTGCCAACCGGCTCCACGTCCAGAAGGGCATCTTGGCTTGGCTGCTGGGCACGAAGGGGTGAGCGGCAGGGCAGGGAGCGGGGAGCACGCAGTAGGGAGCGGGGAGCAGGGAGCGGAGAGCACGGAGTAAGGGATACGGGAATTTCCCTGCCGTTTTCTCGCCTGCCCACATCGGGTGGCACCTTCCCCGCCGCAATCCAAGGTCCCGCCCGCAAACCCAAGACCCCCGTCCCCTGCTCCCCGCTCCCTGCCCCACCGAATTCCCACGCCCAGCCCATTGCGGCGGCGATTTGGAGAAGATATAAGAGAGCCTGACCCGTACAGCATCCCGAGTCGTCAAGAGAACCTACGAGAACCCGAAGGAGATCATCGCATGAGCACTGGTAGTTTGAGGACCAGTCGGCGGACGTTCTTGAAGGCCGCCACGGCCGTCGCCGCCTGCCCGTATGTCATCCCTTCCTCGGCGCTAGGCGCCGCTGGCCGGCCGGCGCCCTCCGAGCGGATCGTCATGGGCGGCATCGGCATCGGCAACATGGGCAGCGGCGACCTGGGGGCCTTCCGCGGCCGCGGCGACGTGCAGTACGTGGCCATGTGCGACGTACGCAAAAGCGTCCGCGATCGATATGCCAGCAAGGACTGCAAGGTGTACAACGACTTCCGCGAGCTGTTGGCGCGCACGGACATCGACGCCGTTCACGTCGCCACCCCCGACCATTGGCACGCCATCATCGTGATCGCGGCCTGCCGCAGCGGCAAAGACGTCTTCTGCCAGAAGCCCGAAACGCGGACGCTCCGCGAGGGCCCGTTGATGATCGCGGCGGGCCGGCGCTATGGGCGGATCGTCTCCGGCGGCAGCCAACGCGTGTTGGAAGACTACCGCGGAATCGTGAACCAGTGCTGGGGTGGAGAACTGGGCCCGATCAAGTCGATCAACGTCAACGTCGGCCCGCTCTCGCAGCCCTGCAACCTGCCGCCGCAGCCGGTCCCCCCGGACATGGACTGGGAGATGTGGCTCGGTCCGGCGCCCTGGGCGCCGTACAATCGGGCCCGCTGCGACGGCAACTTCGGCACCAGCGGCGGTAGCTGGCGGTCCTACCAAGACTATTCCGGCGGCGGCATGACCGACTGGGGCGCGCACCATTTCGGCGGCGCCACTTTCGCCGTCGACGTGCGGGAACTCCAGCCCGTAGAAGTCATTTATACCGACGACAAGACCGGCAAGTTCCTGACCTACCGCTACCCCAACGGAATCCTGCTGTATCACAACCATCCGGGGATGGGCAACCTGCACGTCGTCGGCACGCCGGGCCAGAAGCGGGCCCCAAAACCCGTGCCGGTTTACAAGGGCCAGGGCGGAATCTGCGGCGACTTCATCCACTGCGTCAAGACCCGCGAGAAGCCGTTCCGCGACATCGAGCTGGCCACCAACACCATGGCCGTATGCCACCTGGGCTTCATCGCCTACGAGTTGAAGCGGTCGCTGAAATGGGATCCGGCCAAGCAGGAGTTCCCCGGCGACGAGGAGGCCAACCGCTTCATCGATCGCGCCCGCCGCGAGCCGTGGGTGCTGTGAGCCAGTGGTCAGTTGTCAGTTGTTCGACGAGACATTGAAATCAACAAGAAAGGGAACTTGATATGCGGCATCGAATTATTATGGGGACGGCGTTGGCGGCAGCCCTGATGGCTTGGGGATGCACGATGGTTGCGGCGGCGGACAAACCGGCAGTGGATCCCGCCGCGGTGGACAAGGCCTTCGACGCCCTGAAGACTTTGGATTGGGGCATGGACTTGAAGCCCCTGGCGGCGATTGACGACGCGATTCCGGCCACCTACGGCGACGCGGCGGCCCGCAAAGAGCTGGCCACCCGCCTGGCCGCGGTGCTCGGCACTGGTGCGCCCCGCGCGGCCAAGGATTATGTCTGCCGCAAGCTGCGGGTAATCGGGTCGGCCGAGTCGGTGCCGGCGCTGGCCGCGCTTCTGACCGACAAGGACCTCTCCCACATGGCCCGCTACGCCTTGGAGCGGATCCCTGCTCCGGAGGCCGCCCAGGCCATGCGCGACGCCCTGCCGAAGCTCAGCGGCGCCTTGAAGATCGGCGCGGTCGGCTCGCTGGGTGTCCGCCGCGACGCGGCCAGCGTGGCGGCCATCGCGCCGCTGCTGGACGATGCCGATCCAGCGATGGCCTCGGCCGCCGCCTGTGCGTTGGGCAATATCGGCAGCCCCGAAGCTGCCGCGGCCCTGCGCGGAGCCGCGAAAACGGCCCCGCCGGCCGTCAAGCCGGCCGTCGCCGACGCCGCGTTGGCCTGCGCCGAACGGCTCCTGGCCGACGGCCGCAAGGCCGAAGCCATTGCCGTCTACAAGTCCCTGACCGGCGAAGATCAGCCCAAGCAGGTCCGCCTGGCGGCGACCCGCGGCCTGCTGTCCGCCGCCGGGAAGTAGCGTGGCGCGGATCGATCGTGTGTCACTGCTTCGCAGAAGCAGTGGCATACCGCGCGCGCTCGACCCGCCTTATAAGTTTCGCTTAGCGGCCGGGCCGGGTACCCTTTGGGTGCGGCGCTGGAAGGCAGAGGAGCGTCCGTGAGAAACCACCTTCGTGCTCTAGCGTGTGCGGTCCTCTTCTTGTCGATTGCGGCGGGCCTGGGCGGCAACCTGGCCCGGGCAGAGGACGCCAGTGACGAACAAATCCAGACGGTCATCGACCTGCTGAGCGACAAGGACAAGGATCTGCGGGCCGTGGGGCTGCAGCAAGTCCGCGAGGGTGCCAAGGGTGCAGCGGCCACGCGGCGGTTCGCAGCCCTGCTGCCGAAGTTGCCGCCCGATGGCCAAGTCGCCCTGCTGGGCGCACTGGCCGATCGTGGTGACAAGGCGGCCCGGCCCGCCGTCATTAAGCTGCTCGCCAGCGGCGAAGAGGCGGTGCACCTGGCGGCGATCAGGGCGATGGGCCCGCTGGGCGAGGCGGGCGACGTGCCGCTAGTAGTGCCGTCGCTGGCCGCGGCCACGGCCGAGGAAAAGGCGGCTGCCCGGGAAAGCCTCCGCCGCTTGCCGGGGCTGGCCGTCGGGGCCGCCATCGTCGCCCAGTTGCAGGCTTCCCCGCCCGGCACCCATGCGGAATTGATCCAGGTGCTGGCCGCCCGCCGCGCGCTGGATTGCGCGGCCGCCATCCTGCCGGCGGCCCTGGATGCCGATGCCGGGGTCCGCCAGGCGGCCATGACCGCCCTGGGACAGTTGGCCGGCCCGGAACTCATCCCCGGCATGTTGCGGGGCGTCCTGCGGGCGGAAGCCGGCCCGGAACGCGAGGCTGCCGAAAAGGCCGTCATGTTCGTCTGCAACCGCATCGCGGCCGCCGGCAAGCGGGCCGACCCCCTCTTGGCTGAGTTGCCCAAGCTCGCTGCCGACCAGCAGGCGGCCCTGCTGCCGACGCTAGGACGCGTGGGCGGGCCAGCCGCCCTGCAAGTCGTCCAGGCCGCCTTGGCCAGCGGCAAGGAGGAAGAGCATGAGGCGGGCCTTCGCGCCTTGTGCAACTGGCCCGACGCCTCGGTGGCCCCCAAACTGCTCGATCTGGCCCAATCGGCCGCCCGCCCGGCCGAGCGCCTATTGGCCCTGCGGGCAGTGATCCGCGTGGCCCCCTTGCGCGACCAGCGCTCCGACGCCCAGCGGCTGAACCTGCTGAAAAAGGCCATGACCCTGGCCGGCCGCGACGAAGAGCGGAACCGGGTGCTGGACCGGTGCAAGGCGGTGCGAACGATCGAGTCGCTCCGCTTCGTGGCCCCCTATATGGAGCAGCCGGCCCTGGCCCAGCAGGCCTGTCTCACGGTGGTTGAGCTGGCCCACCACCGCGAGTTGCGCGAGCCGAACAAGGCCGAGTTCGACCCCGCGCTGGACGCGGTAATCCGCGTCAGCCGCGACGCCGACGTGCTCGACCGCGCGGGGCGCTACAAGAAGGGGCAGACGCGGGACATGTCGCGGGTCCCCAAGCCGAAGGCCGAACCGTAACGGCGGGGGAACTCCCGGACCCCCGGACGCAGTCCGGGGGCTTTACATTCCGTCTTCCGCCCTCCGCCTTGCCCTTTCCGCCCTCCGCCTTCATCCTTGATCCTTCATCCTTCCGCCTTCCGTGGGACTGCTCTTGCCCGAAACGGCCCCCGCGGGGTAGACTCCAGCCGGTGCTCAATGGCCTTCCGGGCGGCTTGGAGCCCGCCGAACCCTCCCCTCAGGGAGTGGCATGGAGGGACGGCGGAGGGAAAGGATTCCAGTCATGCAGGCGACGCTTGCCGAACTGGCCGCGTTGGTGGGGGGCGAGGTGGCAGGGCCCGGCGATCTGCTGGTCTATGGGGCCGCCCCGCTCTGTGACGCCGTGGCCGGGCAAATCACGCTCGTGGATCGCCAGGAGAAGGGCCGCGGCTTGGCCTCCTCGGCCGCTCTGGCCGTCGTCTGCCCGCGATCCTTCCGGCCGCCGACGATGCCGGCCATCCAGGTGGACGACGTGCACCGGGCGTTCGCCGCGATCATCAACTTCTTCCGCCCGCGCCGCCGCCAGGACCGCATCGGCATCAGCCCACTGGCGGTCATCAGTCCGACGGCCAAGCTCGCTGAGAACGTCGACGTCTATCCGTTTGCCAGCATCGGCCCGGACGTGACCGTCGGCGCCGGCTCGACGATTTACTCGGGTGTGCACATCCTGGCGGGCGCGCGGATCGGCGAAGAGGTGACGATCTTTCCCAATGTCGTGCTTTACGAGAACACGGTGGTGGGACCGCGGTGCATCCTGCACGCCGGCGCGGTGCTGGGGGCCTACGGTTTCGGCTACGATCAGCTCGAAGGCCGGCACTGCCTCACACCCCAGTTGGGCAACGTCGTGCTGGAGGCGGACGTCGAGATCGGCGCCGGCACCACGATCGACCGCGGCACTTACGGCCCAACGGTCATCGGCGAAGGCAGCAAGATCGACAACCTCGTGATGGTCGCCCACAACTGCCACATCGGCCGGCACAACATGCTCTGCTCGCAGGTGGGGATCGCCGGCAGCACCGCGACGGGCGACTACGTGGTGATGGCCGGGCAGGTGGGAGTGCGGGACCACGTGCGGATCGGCCGCGGGGCGGTGGTGGGGGCGAAGGCCGGCGTGATCAACGACATCCCCGACGCCGCCCGCATGATCGGCATCCCCGCCACCCCCGAGCGCGATCAGAAGGTCAAGCAGGCCGCCTTCGCCCGCCTGCCCGAAATGCGGCAGCAACTTAAACAGCTCCAGCGGACGGTGGCGGCCCTGGTAGGCCGGCTCGAGGAGCTGGAGCAGCCCCGCGGCGGCGGCGAGGATCGCCGCGCCGCGTGACGGGATTTGGGATTGGATAGGCAACCGCTTGCGGCTTCGCGGGCGCCTCCCCCAATCCCCAATCTCTAACCCCCAATCCGTAATCCTTTGTCAAACACTGAACCCAGCCCTCCGCCCTCCGATGTCCGCCCGGCGACCGCCGCCCGGCGGGTGGGGCTGCTGGCGGGTTGGGGCCGCTATCCCCTCCTCGTGGCTGAGGCCCTGCGGCAGCAAGGATCTCAGGTCTTTGGTCTGGGGGTGGCTGGGCTGGCCGACCCGCGGCTCGGCGAATTGTGCGAGGATTTCCAGTGGGTCGGACTGGCGCGCTTCGGCGCCGCCATCCGTTACTTCCAGGGGCACGCGGTGACCGAGGCCACGATGGCCGGCAAGGTCCACAAGGTGCTCTTGTTCCAGCCGTGGCGTTGGCTGCGGCACCTGCCCGACCTGCGGACGGTCCGCATGTTCCTGCCCCATTTTCTCACGCGGCGGAGCGATTGCCGCGACGACACCCTGCTGGGGGTCATCGTGCGGGAGTTTGCGGACTGCGGCATCCGTTTCGTTCCAGCGACGGATTTCGCGCCGCAGTTGCTGGTTGGGCCGGGGCAACTCACCCGCCGCGGTCCCTCTCCCGCCCAGTGGAAAGACATCGGCTTCGGCTGGCAGATGGCCAAGGAGATGGGCCGGCTGGACATCGGGCAAACGGTGGCGGTCAAGGACCAGGCAGTGCTGGCCGTCGAGGCGCTCGAAGGCACCGACGAGTGCATCCGCCGCGCCGGCACGCTCTGCCGCCTGGGCGGTTTCGCCGTCGTGAAGGTCGCCAAGCCCCGGCAGGACATGCGATTCGACGTGCCGACCGTTGGCGCAGGCACGGTCGAGACGCTCTCCGCCGCCGGCGGCCGCGTGCTGGCCATCGAGGCTGGCCGCACCATCCTGCTGGACGCCCCGCAGGTGATCGCGCTGGCCGACGCCCGGGGGTTGGCCATCGTCGCGATCAAGTCCCCAAGAACAGCGGCCGGATGTGCCGCTCGTAAAGGTTCTCGATGACGTTGCCGGCAATGGCGTCGGCGTGCTCGGCCAGGGCGTCGGTGAATCGCGGCCCCATCCCGGCCGCCACCTTGTAGCCGACGTGCAAGAGCTGCCGCAGGCTTGGGTTATAGTCCGGGCAGGCCGGATCGTGGCGCAGGGCCGCGGCCAGCGCCGGCCCGTCCCATCTGCGGACCTCCTCCGCCGGCGGCAGCGCGGACCGCCGGATATCGACCACCGCGGCATAAGGGGCCGTGAGCTCGTCCAGCCGGGCCAGGGCCGCGGCATAAACGTCCTGGGCGATCCGCAGGCCCTCGCCGCCGGCCAGCGCCAGCCCGATCAGCTCCTCCAGCCAGGTTGTGCCGGCCGTCTTCAGATGCACCCCGGCGTTCAGCTCTTGCAGCACCTGCCGCATGGGGCCATACAGCGAGAACTTGTCGCTGCCGGAGTGCACGCTGAGTTTCAGGTTCCCGGGCAGGGCGAACCGTTGCCGCGCCAGCCCGACGACTACCACATCCTCGCGGAACTCCCGGGCGAACCGGCCGACGTCGCCCACGTAGTCCACGCCCTTGTTGAAGCGACCGCTGAACCGCGGGGCGATGGTCTGGGCCGGGATGTCCTCGTCGGCCATGGCGGCCAGGATACAATAGATTTCGGCGGGGGTCTGCGGCCGGTCGGTCTCGTCCATCGAGACCTCGGTGACGAAGCGGCCCGCCCCCTTGGCCGCTTCGATGCGGCGGTAGATTCGCCCCGCCTCTTGCACCGCCCGCAGGAACTTCCGCCCCGCCTCGGCCAGCATCGACTCGGTGATTTCCAGCGGCGTGTCCAGCCCGGGGACCTCGATCCGCCCCGCAGCGGTCTTGTGCTTGGCGACGAAGCGGGCCAGATCGCCGGCGGCGGGCGCGACGCCGATGCAGTCGGCCACGTCCAGAGTGAAGAAGTCGCTGGAGTCGAGGAAGGCGTCGACCGTCCCCAGCCCGATGTGATCGGCGTCGACGAAATGGGGGCCGGCCCAGCCGCCGGCCCAGCCGCCGGCCCGGCAGGCGGCGTCGGCCTCCACGCGGACGTCGCCCGGACGGCTGCCCACGATCGTGTGCTCGCGGTGCGACTTGTTCCAGACCGGCGCGATCAGAACGCCCTGCTGCGCCGCCCGCAGCACGGCCTCTAGTTGGGCCCGACCCTCGCGGCCGAAGCGATCGCCCACGCCCAGCGAATACTTGGGAAGTTGCATGGAAACTATCCTAGCAGGTCAGTGTTTCGGGTGGTAGACTGGAGGTGGGCAGCGCGATTATGACGGCACAGGTTTGTCCGCATTGCGGCTCCTCGATTGCGGGGCCCGAGTTGCCCGGCCAGGCCATCACATGCCCGGTCTGCGCCGCGCGGGTACACACGGGGTCCCAGGGCGAGGTCCCTGCGCCGCCGCGGATCGGGGCGGCCCGGGAGGCAGACCCCGCTTGGGCGAACATGGCGGAGCCTTGGTCCACCCAGCCGCGGCCCGCCGAAGAACCGCCCGTTTGCGCGGACACCCCTAGCCAAGAGATCGTGCTGCCCTTCGACCCTGCGGCGGAAAAGGCCGAGGCTGTCGGCGGGAGCGGTTGGGGGGCCATCGGGTGGTTGACCGCGCTGGCCGTCTTCCTGATCGTGCTGACCGGCGTCGTCCTGCTGGCGCGGGGCCTGCGGCCGCTGCTGGGGCAGTTCCCGGCCGTCGACCCGGCGGTGCTGGCCGCCTGGACCCGTGCCCTGGAGTCCGGCAGCGAAGCCGAACGGCAGGAAGCGGCTGAAGCCGTCGTGGCCGCCGGCCCGAACGCCATCGCTACGCTCCTCGACCGGATCACCATCGAGGACCCGATCGAGGACAAAGTGCAAACATCCTCGAAGGCCGTACGGGCACTGGCCGCCGCGGAGGGCGACCGGGTCGCCGACCTTAGCCTTGCGCTGGGCTGGCCCAAGGCCAACGTCCGTATCGGGGCGGTCAGCGTGTTGCGCGAAATGGGGGCCCACAGCCGCGGCGCGCTGGCGGACCTCGTGGCCGCCCTGCACGACGAGAACCATTGGGTCCGCCGCTCCGCGCTGGAGGCCATCGGCAACCTGGGCGCCGAGGGCAAGACGGCCGTGCCGGCGGTGCTCGCGATGTTGGATGAGCCCAGCGCCTTCACGCGCCGGCGGGCGGTCGAGGCACTGGCACGGATCGGTCCGGCGGCCCAAGAGGCCGCGGACGCCCTGGAGGCCGTTTCCCAGCAGGACCCGGACGTGTCCGTCCAGCACGCGGCCGTCATCGCCCTCCAGCAAGTGAGACTTCCCGAGATCGCAGTGGAAAGGCTGCGCGAGGCCGATCCCGAGGTGCGGAAACTATGCCTGACGCTTTGGGAGGGGGATGACAACGTGGCGGCGGCCGCGGCGGCCCGCACGCTGGGAGGCATGGGGTTGGAGGCCAAGGACGGCGTGGCCGCCTTGGCATTGACCCTGCGGCACCCCGACAAGGCGCGGCGGCAAGCCGCGGCCAAGGCGCTGGGTAAGCTCGGCTTGGCGGCTGCGGAGTTCCTGCCCACGCTCCAGGCGGCCGCCAAGGACCCGGAGCCCGAGGTCCGTGCCGCGGCCGAAAACGCCCTGGCCGAGATCGGGGGCGGGCGGCCGCCCTGAGTCGCCCCCCAAAAGATTGGAAAGTCAAATGGACTTCAGCATTAGCTGCCCGTGTGGGAAGATGATCACGGTCACCGCTGTGCAAGCAGGGGCTGAGGTGCGTTGCCTTTGCGGGGAGGTCAACGCCGTGCCATCGTTGAGCGAGCTTCGTCATAGTGTCGGGCAGCCGAGGTACAACTTAGGGATTGTTGAGCGGATCAGGCAGAAAGTGGCGACGGGAGATCTGCCTTCGGAAAGCGCATGCGTGAAGTGCGGTGTCCAGACGAGCGGGATACTATTTTGCGACGTTGAATGCGAGCGGCCGTGGAGATCGGGCGGAGGGTTCTGGAAATACTTCTTTCTGTTCCTGTTGGCCCCCGTGTGGCTATGGTTTGGCCAGGCGCTCAAGGATTCCCGTCGTCCCGAGCAATTCGGTCGAGAGACTGTTGTGGAAGTACCCCTGCGAATGTGTCCGGAATGCCAATCCGCGGTGCGAACGTCCGACAGCGCCTGGGAACTGGAATCGCTGCTTCAGAAAGTCCCACTGTGCCATGAACTCCTGTGCGAGTATCCGGAGGCAACAATCACCGTCTCCAGCAAACAGGCGTAATGGGCCTTATGCCTGTCCGCAACAGACCCGCGTTACAAACCCGTTACATTCCTTCGGCCTCGCGCGCGGTAGAATACAGACGGCCCGAAGGCAAAGGAAAATGCCACACCAGCGGATCCTGACGATCGAAGACGACAGCGCTATCCGGCGGGGGATCGTGGACGCCCTGCGGTTCGCCGGCTACGAGACCCTGGAGGCGGGCCGCGGCCGGCAAGGCCTCGAGTTGGCCACCACCGCGGAAATCGACCTGGTGCTGCTGGACCTGGTGCTGCCCGAATGCGACGGCATGGAGATCCTCGGCCGCGTCCGCAGCCTGCGGCCGACCCTGCCGGTCATCGTGCTGACCGCCCGCGGCGACGAGAGCGACCGCGTCCGCGGACTCCGCGACGGGGCCGACGATTACATCGTCAAACCCTTCAGCGTGCGGGAGCTGTTGGCGCGGGTCGAGGCGGTGCTCCGCCGCAGCGCCGAGCGGCCCTCCGACATCGCCGAGGTGCCGATCCCCCGCGGCCTGATCGACCTGGCACGCCGCGAAGTCCAGTTCCGCGATGGCCGGCGGACCGAGCTCTCCGAGCGCGAGGTGGAGCTGGTCCGCTACCTGGCGGCCAACTCGGGCCGCGCCATCACCCGCGAGGAGCTGCTGGCCAACGTCTGGCGCATCAGCCCCAAGGGCCTTTCCACGCGAACCATCGACATGCACATCGTCCGGCTCCGCGAGAAGCTGGGCGACGACCCGGCCGAGCCCCAGACGATCCTTACGGTCCGCGGACAGGGATACATGTTCCGCAGGATAACCCCATAATAGACTTCCCATGCGTCGTTCCTGGCTGATTTGGGCGAGTTTCCTGGTGTGCCTGGCGGTCGTGCTGACGGCCATGGCCTGGATCAGCCTGGCGGCGTTGCGGCTGGATCGGGCCGAGGCCACGGCGCGGCAGCAGACGGACCTCGAGGAACACGTCCGCCTGGCGCTGTGGCGGGCCGATTCGACCCTAGCCCCGCTGGTGGCCCAGGAAAGCGTCCGCCCGTGGTTCGCGTACCGCGCTTTCCTGCCGGCCGACCGGGCCTACGGCAACATGTTCAACGACCGCGCCGGCGGCGAGCGGCTGCTGCCCTCGCCCCTGCTGGCCGGTCCCCTGCCGCATGTGCTGGTGCACTTCCAGTTCGAGCCGGACGGCCGAATCACGTCGCCCCAGGTGCCGGGCAGGGAGAACTTCGACATGGCCGTGCCGCTGGGCGTTAGCCGGGAGTCCGTCCGCAAGTTCCAGGCACAGCTCGGCGAGGTCCTGGCCCTGGTGGACCGCAAGCGGCTGCTGGAAATGTTGCCGGAGAGCCCAGCGGTGCCGATGCCGGTCGTGGTGTCAGGGCCGCCGGCCGGGCCGGTACCGCTGGCGCTGCCGGCCGCACTGCTGCCGCCCGCGACCAGCCCGGCGACGCCGCCAGTGGCCCAGGCTGCGGTGCCCACCGTGGCACCTCAGGAGGCGCCCGCTCGGCCGCTTCCCGGGGCACCCTCTGGGTCCGAGCCTGCGACGAGCCAGCTCTCACCCATGCCCCCCCAGCCGGCGGCGCAACTCCCGCAGCAACCGGCACCGCAACTCGCGCAGCAGGAAGTGGCCGTTCAGCAGTTCCAGCCGCAGGCGCTGCTGCCCAACTCCCCCTTGTCCCAGACGCAAGAACAACGGCGGGCCATCAAGAATCGCCGTGCCGATATCCAGCAAAACGCCGGCCAGAGCGCCGTCGAGTACGATGTCCGCCAGAGCCTGCTGGGTCGCAACAACAACTTTCAATCCGACAATAACGGGCAGCAGTGGGTCGCCAACCCGTCCAACGCCGTGTCCGGCGGCGTGACGCTTCCCGCGATCGGCGGAGCGAGCACGAGCAACTCCAGCGGGCTGAGCACCTTCAACGCACCCGCCAACCCCAACGCAGCAGCGCTGGGCGTGCTCAGCGTCCCCGCGCTCAGCAACGGCAGTTTAGTCCAGGCTTTGCCCTCGACCGATCTGAGTGGCGTGGCGATGACGCCGCTGTGGATCCGGGGCCAGTTGATTCTCGCCCGCCGCGTCGTGGCCGGGGGGAATCAATACGTGCAAGGCTGTCTGCTGGACTGGCCCGGCATCAAGGCCGTGCTGCTGGAGACGATCAGCGACCTCTTGCCGGCGGCGGATTTCGAGCCCGTGGAAGTCTTGCCGGCGGACGAGGGGCGGATGCTGGCGGCCCTGCCGGTGCGGCTGCTGCCCGGCAGCCTACCCGCCGACGGCGACGGCCGGCTCTCGCCGATCCTGCTCTCGCTGGCGGTGGCCTGGATGTGCATGAGCCTGGCGGCCGCGGCGGTGGGGGGCCTGCTGGCCGGCGTAATGCGGCTCGGCCGCCGGCGCGAGTCCTTCGTCACCGCCGTGACCCACGAGCTCCGCACGCCCCTGACCACCTTCCAAATGTACGCCGAGATGCTCGCCGAGGGCATGGTCCGCGAGGGGCCGCAGCAGCGGCAATACTTGGCCACGCTGCGGGCCGAGGCCGTGCGGCTGACGCACCTCGTGGAAAACGTGCTGTCCTATGCCCGGCTGGAGCGCGGCCGCTCCGATGGCCGCCGCGAGGCGCTCCCCTTGGGTCCCTGGATCGACCGCCTCAGCGAGCGGCTCCGCGCCCGGGCCGAAGAGGCGGGCATGCACCTGGTGATCGAGGCGGACGAGGCGGTGCGGGCCGCCACCGTCCGGGCCAACCCCTCGGCCGCCGAACAAGTCCTCTTCAACCTGTTGGACAACGCCTGCAAATATGCCGCCGGCAGCGACGACCCCCGGCTGCACCTGGCCCTGGCCTTGGGCCGCGACGGGGCCGAGGTGTCGCTGCGGGACCACGGTCCCGGCGTGTCGGCCTCCGTGCGGCGGCGGCTGTTCCGTCCCTTCTCGAAGTCGGCCCGCGAGGCCGCCCACAGTGCACCGGGCGTGGGGCTGGGGCTGGCCCTCAGCCGCCGCCTGGCCCGCGACATGGGCGGCGACCTGCGGCTGGGAAACACCGCCGGCCCCGGGGCCTGCTTCGTCCTCGTCCTGCCGCTGGCGCGGGAGGGGTGAATTCCCGGAACCATAGCGCGAGAAACCTATGTTATCGAATAACGCGCAGGGGGCCGTCCACGCCCCACATTCAGCCGGTCGCCACGCCTTCGAGTGGGGCCTCGCCGCGCTGACGATTGGTGCTGTTCTCGCCGTGACATCGCCAATCGTTTTGGTGCTGGCGGTTCAGATTTGGGGTTTTGGCTGCCATGACAGGGGGCCGGTGATCCTGCACGCTTGGCTCGCTCGCCTTGGCGTGGCGGTCGCCCTGGCGCTCGGAGCCGCTGCGGTAGGCTTCGGGGTAACAGCCGTCTGCTGCGCCG
>Ga0181527_1002900_pt1 | contig 15618 bp, 20 predicted proteins | sample PEATcosm2014_Bin_30_FD_119762 | JGI IMG/M metagenome (GOLD analysis project Ga0181527, IMG submission 119762) | Peatland microbial communities from MTU Mesocosm Facility, Houghton, MI, USA - PEATcosm2014_Bin06_60_metaG | ecosystem: Environmental > Terrestrial > Soil > Wetlands > Peat | place...
GACCCACTTGCTCACGTCCGCCACTGACACGCCTTGCGCCAACCACTCGCTGATGCGGAAGTGACGGAAGCCGTGCGGTGTCATCTTCACACCAGCTTCACGGAAGACTTTGTAGAGTCGTTCGCGCCATGCCCGATTCGTGCCGGGGAAAGCGGGCGAACCTAGAGCGTCAAGCTGTTTCGCCAACGACGACGAGATGCGAACACGATATCGCTCTGTGGTCTTGGTGCGGTTGCTGCGTATCAGCGTGCCGTCTTCCAGATTTGCTGGATCGAACTTTTGAGCGTCCACCAGAGCCATCCCCGTCTCACGCATCAGTTGAGCAAGCAACTTGACTCGCCCGGTAGCCGTGGCTAGGACATTTTCAATCTGCTTCTTGGTCGGCGGCTTCACTTCCTTCTTGTCGTACCGAATGGCGAACTGCGGATGCTGCTTGCTGTTGGGGCTGGGATTCTTGTCCAAGTACCCCATACCCACACACCAGTTGAAGAATCCATTGACCACAGACCAATGCACGGACAGGCTGGAGGAATCCCCGGAGCGGAAGGGCAGTGACATACGAAATTTCATGACCCGGTCTGTGGTCAGCGCCGTCAGGAGAAAAACATTGTTTTCGCTGCACCAGTCGGTCAGCTTGCGCCCCATGAGCTTCGCCTTGGTGTTGTCGAGTTTGTTCTGCTCACGGAATTCGTACCATTCCTGAATCGCTGCCTCGACCGCCAAGCCTTTTGGCACTACTTTTCCTTCGGCGAAATCCTTCAGCCGTTTCTCCAACTCTTTGGTCTTGGACTGCGCCTCAGACCAGCTTCGGGTGCCCAAAGACCACTTGTTTTGGTAAGTGAGTTTCTTGCCCTCGAACACCGCATTTCCGTTTTTCCACACGAATTGCACATGCAACGGGCACCCGCATCGCGGGTCGTAGCGGTTCTTGCTGTCGCAGGTTTCCCTGTTGTGACGCCGAAAAACTGTGAATGTCATGGTTCTCCTGTCCGAGGAGATTAGGACAATCGTAGGGACAATTCGGACAGGAAGTCAAGATTACTTAGGTTTTATGCGGGGAAAAGAATGGCTCCTCAGGTAGGACTCGAACCTACAACCCTCCGGTTAACAGCCGGATGCTCTGCCATTGAGCTACTGAGGAGTGATGTTGTCCAAGTATATCACTCGTTGCGGTTTACGCCGCTTGTTGCAACTGAAGCGGCGAAGGTTTTATAGCCCCATATAGCCCAATTGAGAAACCGAGTCCGACGCGGTCGCACCATTCACGTCGCCACGCTCGGTCGTTCTTCAGGCCCTCAGCGTACAGGTCGGTAATGCTCTTCGGCGCATGGCCGACCCACAGTGCAATCAGACCTTCGGGAACACCAGCACGCCGAAGTGTTTCAGTCCGAAAGCGCCGAAGTGCGTGAACTCCGACGCCTGCGGCCCGATGAACGTTCCTGTGTCCCAGTGGACGACCTGACTTCGTGGCGAACAAGTAGCCTGTACGACCTTTTGCATAATCTCGTACCAGAGCGGCAAGTTCCTCCGCGATGTCGATTTCCCGAACGGCGCTTGGGGTTTTTGGGGATTGCTCTTTCCCGTGCCAAATACTTCTGCTCACTTTCAGCACGCGGAAATCATCAGCGAAGTCGCTTGCCTTGACCGCAAGCGCTTCACCGATGCGGAGGCCAGTGCCTGCGATGAGGCTAAACAAAACCGCGAAGCGAAACAAGGAGTGATTGGCAAGTTCACAAACCTTATCTTTAGTCACGGTTGGCCTGTGTTGCTCACTTGGGTCGATGATGGGCAGCCCTACAAAATCGTGGTTCCACTTGCGCGGGTAAACTTGCTCTCCATCGGCGGTGACCACTGACGCGACCACCAGCTTTGGAACCAGCGAATAGCTCACGATTGTTTTCGCGGCCAACCCACCTGTCGCCATCGTTTCAATTAGCAGCTTGAGCGCGGCATTTGAGACCTCCGCCAGCGGCATGTCGCCGATGGTCGGGAGAATCCATTTATCCAGTGCGTGCTGCCAGCCGAAAATCGTAGCGGGCTTGACGGGACGACGACGGCGCGTGGCAAGTGAAGCAATCCAGACCTTCGCCTGTTCACGGAACGTTGTGCCCGATGTTGTGGTTGAAATGAGGGTCGCTTCAGAATTAACGCCCTCGGCTTCGATGTGCTCGCGGAGTTTTCGCTTGGCGACTGTGCGAGTGGCACATACGCCCAACCTGATTACCCGTCGCTTCCTGCCCTCTGGGAAATCAACCCAGAAGCGCCCGTAAGCTGGTGCCGCTGGATTCCACGAGATTTGATTCTGTTGAAACACGCTTCCACTCTGTCCTGTACGACGGCTCAAGGATGGTCCCCTTTTCCGCCGTGCCGTTTTCGTCGCGGGAGAAAGGATACCGTGGTGTGGATAGAGTTGCAAATCAGGTGTGGCTGGCGCTGTGGACATCGAACTGCTCCGAATTGATGAGAGTTCGACTGGGGCGCTGCGTTCCATTGTGCATGGCGCACGCGCCCTGTTTCCTTTTCAGGAACTTAAAATTTTCGTGGGTTCAGGAAACTTCAGTCGGATGCCTTAGCATCGACATTGCCGAAATCTGTGACGGGCAGCTATCCGTGAAGAAATCCCGACCGTAATTTTCGTAATTAGCTGCCGCCGATGACACGTCGGAAAATGAAAAAGAGTCACAATATGAACAAGGCTGAATGGCTAGCGGAAGGTGCGGCGCTCGGTGCCAGAGCAAACAAGTCGGCGTGGGAAATAGGCCGCTGGCTCGTGCGTGGTGAAGGACTTTTTCTTGACGAAAAACCGACAAGCAAGCGAGCACTTCGCGCTTATTATGCAGTGCGTCGTCAAAAATGGGAGGCGCTCGTCAGAGAGGCTGCGACGGCGACGAATCTAGCCGAATCCTCACTGCGGAAATACGCGCAAGTCGTCCGCCGTGGTGTTAAGGTCGAAGGTCTTTCATTTGCACACCACATTGAGGTAATGCGCGTCCACTATTTTGAGAAGATGGGTCTCGGTGAGAAGCGTAGGTTTGACAGCAACGCTGCAACCGCCATTTTGATGCTCGCTAAAGACAGCAACTGGACGGTTGCCCAGACCCGCGCAGAAGTTTCGCGCCGATTTCCCACGCCGAATATCGCGCAAGACGCGCTCGATAAAATCAAGCGCATTCTTAACGCCGTTTCTGACGACCAGAAGCAGGCGTTAATTGAGGCGTTGGAAACCGAGTTCGCGGCTATGAAGGCCGCGCCGTCGCAGCCCGAGTTATTCGATGACAACGGCAATCTGCTTCCTTTCTAGGGAGTCAACTCCCAAAATTGCCCGCCCGTTCCTCGCTGCCTCCAGCGAGCCTGTCCGAATGGCTTAAATAGCAAAACTCCTTTTGCCGTTTCTCAAGCCGCCTAATTTCCTTGGCGCGTCAACTAGTTGACATAACAGTGTAAGAACTACCCGTCACAGATTTCGGCAACAGCGGTGGAAGTTGAAGTTTGAAGTTGTTGTTTGCATTCCCTGAGTATAGCGACGTTGAGATGTTCACAACCTTATACCGATTTCCCAAAGTCTCCGTCGCTGGGGCTTAGGAATGCAACCGTCAGGCGGCTCGAAAGAGTCGCCTAACGGACTATCTACGCACAAGGGGAGAACTATGTTAACGGTCGATTCGGTTGCTTTTTCGGCGCGGTCTCAGGACGACGGCACACTGTCGTTTGAAGTCTCGTTCTACATTCACGGCAAGCTGTTCACGGTACGCGAGAGCTACTCACCGCGTCCGCTGCCGTGGCACACAGTCTACTACGGACGCGAGCAATACGGCATACCCTGTGATGTCCGAGTCAGGTTCCCGTGGGCCGCTGAATGGAGTAGCGCTCCTGTGCGCGACCTGAAGGTGACAGCGTGCTGACCACGACGCCAGAGCCTCAAGACCTTCTCAAGAGGAAGTCTGTATTTCGGCATCCTACCGCGAATCCGATTATGTGCGCGATGGTTCGCGGCGCGATAACTCGACACCCAGGCGCATCGAGCGCAGAACTTGCCAGCTTACTTCACCAGCCGCCGAAGAAGATCAAGGCTGTACTTAGCAACTTGCTTTGTGCGAAGCAGGTCGTACGGCACCGTGAACGATCAGCATATTGGATAAGAATATCGCCGCAACCAGCGGCACAAACGGCGACGGAATGAAAACCGACTTCAAAGCAGTGAAGCAGGCCGCTGGCACTGCTCCTGTTGATTCGAGACTCAGCAGCGCGGTCGCAATGAACAAGACGACTCGCTGCCCATTTCCTGAGCACGAAGACGACTCGCCCAGCTTCGGGCCGTACATGCGCGACGGTTTGCCGCGCTGGAAGTGCTTAGGCTGTGGCTGGGAAGGTGACGTTATCGACTTCGTGATGAAGTACGACGCTGTTGACCGTACCGAAGCACTACGCCGCATTGAAGGCAAGGTCGCAGGCCCAGTGCTCGTGAAGCCCGCGACGAAGGAAGAGCACGTCTTCGGCTGGGATGATGCGCGACTCGCGCGCGCAATCGCCGCGTTGCCCGCGAACAAGGCAATGCACGCATTTCTTGCCAGCCGTGGAATCTCGATGGAGACGGCGAAGGCGCTGAAGTTCGGCGTAGAAGGCGACTATCTCGTCATGCCGACCTTCGATGCTGACGGCAAACTGTGCGCCGTGAAGCGACGCCATCCGAAGCCGCCGACTCCCGCTGACAAGTGGAAGAAGAGCAATCGAGACAAGAACATCTATCACCTGTTCAACCGCGCTGCCGTAACTGGTATGACCGATGTGATTGTAGTCGAGTCGGAACTCGATGCCGCGATGTTGTGCTCACAAGGCTTCGAGTCGGTGAGCGTTGATTCCGCTGGTCACAAACTGACGAAGGCCGACGCCGAACTGTTGCGGTACACGCCGCGAGTGCTTATCGGAACTGACGCCGATACCGCAGGCGAGAAGTGCTCCGCCCTACTGACGACGGACATCGGAGCAGAACACTGCCTAAGAATCAAGGCCATCGGGTACAAGGATTTCGGCGAACTGTTCGCGGACACACCGAAGAACTTCGCGGATCAGATTCGGCGACTTATTCGTTACACGGAAACCACGCGCCCCGACTTCACGTTCGACGACCTGTTGACTGAAGACGAGTTGATGGAAGATCAGGGCATCGAAATCAAGTACGCGGTTGACCTACTCGTTCCGCTTCGTAGAATCACGATGCTTTTCGGCGCTGAAAAAAGCTGTAAGTCGTTGCTGTCTTTTTATTACGCGAAATGTGTCGCGAACGGCTCGAAGGTTTTCGGGCAGTTCAAGACGATGAAGATGCCCGCTATCTATCTCGACGCAGAAGACGGCATCCTGGGCACGTACGTCGGCTGGATGAAGAACAACGGCGCGAAGTTGGTCAGGTTACGAACGCTGGCAACTGGTATTCCCGCGCTCGAAGACCCGTACCTTGTAGAGATATGCAAAAAACACCAACCGCTCTTGGTCGTCGATTCACTGCACAAGTTCATGCCGAAGGACGGCGGTAAGACCAACTCCTGGCGGTCGGACGACATGGAACCTGTACTGCAAAAGCTGCGCGATCTGTGTACCGCTGGCGCGACGGTGATCCTGATACATCACTCGACGAAGGCAGACCCTGAACAATACCGCGATTCATCGGTAATCGGTGCGGGCGTCGATTTCATGTTTGCTGTTGTCGGCGAAGCGCAGCAGGGCGCGACGAAGCGCGTCAGGCTCATTGGACTACCTTCCCGTGGAGCACAGCCGCCTTCCCTCTCGCTGGTCGCTTTCCCGAACCTGATAGAGCAAGGCCGCTTCTTGCTGGAAGACAAGCCGCCTATGACTGACGTTGACATCATCATCGAATGGCTGTCCAAGCAGCCCGAAGGAGCAACGCTGAAGGGCGATGCTGAGCACGTCGGCATCTTGAAGGGCGTAACTGGAATGCGAAACGAAGACAAGTGTGCGGCGCTGAAAGACGCTGTTGAGAGCGGGAAAATAACGAAGGATTCGAAGGGCGTTTATCGGGTTCCCCACAGTGGGGAACTGGCGCACAAGTTTTCTACGGTTCCCCGAGCAGGGAACTGTTCGGGAACTGGAGAGCAGGAACTGCCGTGGTGAATAGAAAACACAATGAGTTAGTCGGTTCCCCAAACGGGGAACTACTGAGTAACTTGGTTACAGAATGCTTCGGTTCCCCCGATAGATATACTATATCGGGGAACCGAACAAAACCCGCTCTTAGTGCCCGCGAATATCGACCTAAGATGCCGACCTTATGGAGACTTGATGGATGCGATGACATCATCTGGTTCCGACCTGAGTTAGTAAGCACTGAGCACTCATCGAGTTACACAGGAAGCGCGCGTGTAAGTACTGATGATGAGTCGCGTCAGTAGCGTGTGTAAGTACATGACGACGAACAACTTAGAGACGACGAACGAGCAAAGACCCCGTAGGCAGGTCAAATCTGATTTTCAAGGTCATTTTCTTTTGCGAGCGCAGGCAACGAACACACTCTCGTGATTGAAACACGAAGATTATCAACATTTCGTGTTAGTAAAAAGTGCTTTCGTTTTTGAATCGAGAAACTAGCACAGATATTAAGGGAGATTTGCGCTCAGATTAAGAGGCAAAAAAGTGACGCAGAAAGTCGATGAAAAACGGAAGCAGGTTCTCTGATGGCAAGACGACGACAGACATACGCCGAAATCATAGCATCAGGAAATCGACGCCATCTTACGAAGGAACAGTTAGCAGTTAGGCGCGCCGAAGATGCGATCTTGGCGAAAATAGCCTCTACAGCGTCGAGCACGTCGCCAGGCACTGCTCAGGTCGTCCCTGCGCCTGTCAGCGCCACAGCGCCAACGCCTGCTGCGCCCTGTGTGCCTGTAATAGACGCTGCGGCTGTTTGCCATCAGTACGCGCTTGACGTGGTCAGCGGGAAGATTCTTGCAGGTCGCTGGGTCATTGCCGCCTGTCAGCGTTACCTTGACGACATCGAGCACGCCTGCGAACGCGGGTTCTACTTCTCAGCAGCCGCCGCGCAGAAGATCGTCGATTACATGGGCCGACTTGGGCTTCGGCTTCTGCCCTGGCAAACGTTCTGTGTTGCGAACCTGTTCGGGTTCCTGCGATCTGAAGACAATCTACGCCGCTTCAGGTCCGCGACCATCTTCATCAGCAAGAAAAATGGCAAGACGACTTTGCTGGCGGGCCTGGGCTTGTTCATGGGTGACGATGCGAACGGCGACAACGAACCAGCGCCAGAAATCTACGTCGCGGCCACTTCTAAATCCCAGAGCAAGGATTTGTGCTTCAGGGCCGCGAAGATGATGCGCTCGAAGTATGCGGAGTTGTGCGACCGCACCGAAGCTTACAAGGGAACTATCGAATGGCCCGCGACCTTCGGCAAGTTCGAGCCGCTCGCGTCGAACTCCGAACGCCTGAACGGGCGCAACATCCACCTGGGCATTCTCGATGAACTGAGTGACATGCCGTCACCCGACCTGTACGAAGTCTTCACGAGTTCGACAATCGGTCGCCGCCAGCCGCTGCTCATCACCATCTCGACTGTCGGCAAGTCGCGCGAGTCGGTCGCGGGTTACGAGTACGGGCACGCCGAGAGCATCCTTCAGGGCGTGATTAAAGACGAAGGCTGTTTCGCGTACCTGGCAACGCTCGACGAGACTGACGACCCGTTTGACGAGAAGGTCTGGATCAAAAGCAATCCTTCGCTGGGCGTGCTCGTGAACGTCAGCGCATTGCGCGCGGCTGCTGCGAAGGCGCGCTCGACTCCGACGCTGAAGCACAGCTTCCTTCGCTATCACGCTAACCAGTGGTCATCGGCAACATCGTCATCGTGGATTGACGTTAACGACCTGTTGAAACCTGGCAACGCGTACATCGTTGACGACGAGAAGAACTTCTCGCCCGTCGAGCGTATCAAGTTGGCTGAGCAGCGGCTGGCGGGCCGTCCGTGTATCGCAGGTCTTGACTTGGCGCTCGTGAACGATTTGTCTTGTCTCTCTCTGCTGTTCCCGCCTGATGATGCGAACGGAATCTTCGAAGTGTTGTTCAGGTTCTATTGTCCTGAAGACGACATCATTCTGCGTACGAAAGAGCACCGCGTGCCGTATGTGCAATGGCGCGATGAAGGTCTGCTGATTTCGTCGCCCGGCAACAGTACCGATTATGACTTCATCCGCGAAGACATCGCGCAACTGAAGAAGCAGTACACGATTGAAGAGTTGGGCTTCGACATCCACTTAGGTGCCGATCTGCTACGGAATGTTGAGAAGGACGGGTTGCCCGTCGTGCAGGTCAATCAAGGTTACTATCTCACGCCTGCGATTCTGCGACTTGAGCGACTCATCAAGCAACATCGACTTTGCCTTCATGGAAATCCGATAGCGAACTGGTGCTTCTCGAACGTGACGTTGTCGCACGGTGTTCGTCAGGTGCGTTTCGACAAGAGTAAGAGCCGCGAAAAGATTGACGCAGCCGCTGCGACTGCGAACGCTGTTGACAGGTTCATCGTACGCGTGCCGACAGAGAAGTCGGTGTACAGCGACAGGGGCATCATCTTTCTCGACAGCGATTTCAGTCAGGCACCTGAGCAAATCCCGCCAGCGCCGAAAGGGGGCAACGATGGCGCAGCGCTTCGCTAAGGGCTGTCGTAAGTGTGGTACACCGACGCGCGACGCGAGCGGGTTCTGTGAAAAGCACATCGGCAACAAGAACGATGCTGTTAACGCGTGGAACAAGCAGCGCATGGAGAACGACCCAGTCTGGGCGCTCTATGGGTATAGGTGGACGTTGCTGAAGAAGGCGATTCGGGCACAGGGGTACGTTCAATGCCAGCGCATAATAAACGGCGTTCAGTGTTGGAACATGGCCGAAATCTACCATCACATCTGGTCGCCGCGCGTCAGGCCCGACTTAGCATATGAGCCGCTGAACGTGTGCGGTGTATGCCGCGACCATCACCCCAGTAGTGAAGGCACACCTGAGTGGGTTGCAGGAAAAGATTACGTTCCGACAGTGATGACGCTGCCGAGCGATTTTGGAAAAGGAGAAATGAAATGCAGTTAAGTGAGTTGTATCCATTGAGCATGGAAAAACACAAGGACGTTGTCGCCGCCGTGAACGTGACGAAGGATTTGCTCTCGTTCGTCATGGCCTATCGTGTACCTGAAGGTCTGGGAATCTCTGCGGTCTTCGCAGTCGATGCCGACAGTGAAGATACGCCGCTGCGCGAGTTGCCCGACTACTCTGCACTCATCAGCGGACACGAAGAAGTTGTGCAGGGCTATAAGGTGACGTACGGGCCAATAGTGTACGAGTTGAAGACGGCACGCATGGGCGAGCTTGCGAAGATGAAGTTGCGGAACAACGTCATCGAGAATCGCCTGATGCAACTGGCCGAACAAGATAGGTTTCTCGCCATTGCTATCAACTCATCGGCGGTCAAGAAGACAAACGTTCTGCCGTTCGTGTTCAGCGTGACAGAGAACGAGTACCGCGCACAGCAGGAAACTCGTAAAAAGGAGCAGGACGAAGCACGTCGCAAGAACATTACGGTGCCGCCCGATCTACCTGCACCTGATGTATTACGCGATGCCGTCTGGTACGAGAAGCAGCGCCAGCTTGCGAATAAACTCGCTGCGGTTGGCGTCTTCGCTTCGCAGAAGAACTATCAGTATCGCAATCGCGTGTTGTCGTACATGCTCAGGAACTTTGAACTCAACAACGGCGGCAGCGTCGATGGCGTTCACGCTCTCTTCTCCGTGCTCGAACTCGCGGTGAAGTTCGGCCTGACGAAGAAAACAGTCGCACAACTGGAAGATGAGTACATGAAGAAGCTGCGGGACCGCAGCGGATACCAGGAGATTACGAGTTATGTCGCTATTTGATTTGTTTCGCACACCTACACCGTCAGCAATCATCACCGCCCAGGTTCCGCCCCAGCAACATGAAGGTTGGCATCTGGCGCTCAACTGGACAGGCACCGACAAGATGTTTTTCGGCTTCTACTGCGAGAAGTGTCACGTGCGCTGTAACACGCCGCTGTTGAAGGATGTCGGCCTGGCGCACAAAGTCGTCGTGCGTCACTGCGGGCGAGCCGAGAGTATCACTATCGCCGATCTGGTGGCCGCGAACTTGCCGACAATCAGAACGGAACCGCATCACCACAAAGATATGAACACCATCGGCGACACGCGTGTGATGCAAGTCGGCGACTGGGGCGGTGAGAACGAACCCGAGGTTTACAACGGCGTAAACGCAGGCCCGCGAGATACGGAAGACCCGCGAGCACAACTCGATGGGCAGCTTTTCTAAAGGAGACCGAACATGGACCGCAGAACCAAGACCGCGCATCACGAAGCAGGACACGTGGTAAGTTTTTTCGCACACGGCTGGAAGGTAACAGGCGTCAACATTAAGGAGTTCAAAGACGGCGATATCCCTGTCTGTGGACAAACCTTCGCCGCGCCGCCAGCTAACTTGTCGGTGGACGACTTGTACCGCACCGACATCGTCTGCACGCTCGCAGGGCCGCTCTCAGGTCAGAAAGCAGCAGGAGAGACAGCAGGCAATATACGCGATGTGGATTTCCACGATGATGCACACCGAGTACTCGCACGCGTTACGCAGATAACGCAGGACAGAACTGACTGCAAGGCGATAGTGCAGAGTTGTCAGAATCAGGCGCTCGATTTCATCGCTCTGCAATGGGCTGCGATAACTGCCGTGGCGACTGCGCTGCTGGAAAAGACAGAACTGAGCGAAGCGGAGATTACCGTCTTGTGCTTGAAGACGCTAGTTGACCCGCCGCCCGCTTCGGATGTTCTCGCGACCGATGAGTTATCGAGCATACCTGGCGTGAAGGTTCTCACCGATGAAGAGTACAAAGCAGAGTTAGAAAAGCGACGCAAGAAAGAAGGAGAGCCGCCTGCGGCCGCAGCATAGCCCGTCACACTTTTTGGTTCCATTGGATCAGGTTAGTCGATTCGTAAGTCAACTTCGTTCGAATGGAGCACATCAAATGAAAATCCGTTTTCTTCCACCTTCACCCAGAGCAGGACAAGAAACCCATTGTGATAACGCCGCAGGTCGCACCGCGATCCTGGCGGGCTTTGCCGAAGAGATTCGGTATAGCAGCGCCAAAGAACGCCTTGCAGCAGAGGGTCAAGGATCGCCGAACGTCGCTGGCAACGTTGACCCGAATGCGGTCGGCGTCGAATGGGCTGTTTTCGATAGCGATGGCAGCGCTTTCAGTATCGTGCGTGTCTGCAAGAAAGTCGGCTCGACGACGACCTTCTATGCCACGCCGCCTGACGACGCACCGCCCGTGATTAAGCAGCGGTTCGCTGAACTCACGAACGCCGCGAAGAACGACCCTGCTGAAGCGCTAGCGAAGGCGAAGCGCGAGCAAGCCGAATACGATGAGCGCATCAAGACCGCGCGACGATACTGAAAAACTAGCCTCACACTTTTTGGGAATAGTAGAAGCAGGCTGGGCACACAAGGAGAAACGTTTTTATGAGTTCAACTGAGTTACTCAAGGAATGCCGCGATAGAAACTGGGCATCTGCGGAAACCGCACCAGCCTGGGCGAAGGCTCGCATCTTGGAAATCCGCAGCGCAGTCGTCGAGAAGCGCTCTATCCCTGCTCCGTCGCGCGAGTTCATTGCTGATTGCGAACAGCGCAGCCTTTCGAGCCTTGGGCGCACTGCGACCAGGTTTGCAAAGAAACTCTTCAGACCAGCGCCGCACGTCGATGCTGAGTTAGAAAGTTTACGTCAACGCGCATTCGTACAAGGTCAGGGCATCCTGGCAGACTTCCGCGCCGCTGATGTACCGCTCACCGCAGCCGAGCGCGATGCGGAAAACGCACGGCGAAAAGCCCGCGTGAAAGACATCGCGGACGCAATCCGCGAAATGGGGGAAACACTGTGAGAGTCTGGTTAGGTTTACAAGGCGAGCCGATGGAGTTGCGATCATACGACCGCAAGCACCATCATTCGCTCTTGAAGGAACTGCAACATTTTCTGAATGTGCCTGACGACTACGACCCCGACTTAGATGACACCGACGACCGCGCCTTGAGAGAGAACATTCTCGAACTATTCTGTGATGCGCGCACAAATGGCATCACCGTGCCGCAGACAGATTGGAAGCGCCTGGGCATCGGCTACGGACCTATCGGCGGTCAGCAGTTTCCTGAAGCCTGCGCCCTGGATAAGACGGTCAGAGGTCCGCAAGGAGAAGTCTTGTACGTGGACGCTCCTTGCCGCGTTGCAGATTCAAGCGTAGCCAGTGGCACCGACCGCAGCCTGTTCTCTATCTTCGCCGACCGCGAGTTATACCCGTATGTCGTCGAGAAATGCGACGGCGGTGACGCCGCTTACCCTGAAGAAAAACTTCGCTATCGGATTCGATTTGCGGATGGATCGAAGAACGACAGCCTAGAGTTCACAGAAGATGAACTCGACGAGCTGGATGATTAGACCCATGAAAAGCTGCGGTCAGTCTGTGGCGGAAACATCATACCCGCCCGCGCTGTGCGTGCTGTTCCCAGTTACGATTTTTCTAAGAACATGAAAAAAGCGATGATGTCGGGGAGTTAATCATGGCGAAACCCAGGCCAAAATATCACATCTCCATCACGGAAAACGCACTGCCCGAAAACATGGGTACTAATCACTTCGGAGAGTTCTGGCTCGCGCGTGATTCGGGTCAAGTCTACTTCGTGTCGGCTAACGGCGTACTCGTCAATTTGTCAGAAATCTTTTTGAGTGCGAAACCCGTCTGCCCGCCGCGTCACGGGCGCGATGGAAAAGATGGCATCATCGGGCCGCGCGGCGTTACTGGTGCCGACTCGAAGGTGCCTGGTCCGAAGGGCGACAAAGGTGAGAAGGGCGACACGATCAAAGGTGACAAAGGCGACAGGGGCGAATCAATCAAAGGTGATAAAGGCGACCCTGGCCCAGATTCTCAAACCGTTCTCGCCGACACGCGCGCCGCGCTCGAAACTCTGCGACAGCAAGTGGCTGACATCGCGCTTCAGTGCAAGGCGCTACGCGACATGAACGTCAGGAGCGGCGAGTATGTCGAGTTTCTCAAATCACGCGTCGCAGCAAGGTTGAAAAAATCGTGAGACTCTCACCAGCAGAAATCAGAAAGGCAGAGGAAGAAATGGAAGACGTACAGAAACCGCAGAACAATCTAGCCGCGTCACGCAACGTAAACGATTTTATGAAAGCACCTGGTCGTAGCACTGCGCCAAGAATCGACATCAAAGCCGCCAGAAAAGCGGCACATGACCGCATTCGCGAAGCGAACGCGGCGAAGCAGAGTTAAGAGTTTGCTAGACGCGGCTGCTAGCGCTGAGCGCACGTGGTAACACGGCGACAGGTAAAGCAGACAGTGAAGAGAACGGCTCTCCGTGTTCTTCTTAGTGCCCACATACCTGACATGAAAGTTGTGGCGCGAGACTGGCGGCTTCCTACCGTGGGTCTCACTTTTTCTGCACCAGGGGGAAGTTGGATGGCAAGTACTAAGACGCGCATTCGCTATTTCGACACGGTTTGCGGTATGGCTACTCTCTTCAAGTCAGAGCAACTCGCAATCAATGCTGCTGCTGAGGAAAGCAAACGACGTGGCTATTTATGCGAAATAGTACGATGCGATAGAAACCACACGCTCAGGAACGGCCAGGATGAAGGCGTCGGCTGGCACGTACGCGGCGCGAATTTTCACTGAGGGAGATATGGAACAAGCAGAGTTGGAAGTACTGGTAGCGGCGCGTAAGGCGAGCGTCGTCAAATTGAAAGGGTTTTCTGAAGGCACGACACCTGAAGATGTCGCCAACCTGCTCTGGACTGCTATCGGGCTGAACGTAGAGCCGCGCTGCATCAGCATTGCGCCACACGCGACGCCGTTCGTGACCGTCGTGTTGACCCGCGATAGTTGCGCCGACTTTTTGCAGCGAGCGCTACAGCAAGCAGGCAAGCAAATACGCGTCGAGCCTTCGAACTTCGGGCTAAAGAGCCAGATGCAGATAGAGCGTTATGCGGGTCGTCAGCGATGATTGCCTACACAGATGACGGCATCGCGGTAGAGTGGCACAGCAGCAGCGTACCTGTCGAGCAGCTAGACGCAGCGTTGAGCCGCGACCGAAATCTGACGTTGCGTTTCGGCGAACGGCTGCTCGCTGCCGCGCTTTACAGTTTTGCTGCGCCTTCGCTTGTCGGAGACACTGTCACTTCGACGTTCTTTTCGACATCGTAATAGAACTTCAAGTCAGCGTCATTGGTGTAAACAATCATTTTGATTTGAAGCGAGATGAAAAGGTCTCGCGTGTTTGAGTTCGTCAAAAGAATCGTCTCTAGCTTCTCGTGAGAACATTCTGCTGAGTGCAGCGTCAACATGCTGCCGACGATGTCAGCGCGTTTCCCAGGTTGACTGTTGTATGAGGTTAAGAACTTAGCACGGGCGACTTGAACAGGGTCTAGTGCCGACTTTACTTGTGCGGTGATGTCTTCTTGATGCTTGCAAATGAGTAAGGCGGCAAAACTGTCTCCGCCGGATGTCGGGTCAAAAATGCTGACAGTACCTTTCCAGTTCATCCATGCTGAGCCGCTAGCAAATCCGCCCATTGCATTGTGAGAGCGAAAATAATAGCAAACGTCGCCTGCTCTTTCAGGGTGTTTCACATCTAGGTGCGGATCACGAGAAACACTTTCGAGAACGAATGAATCGGGGTCTTTCATCATTCCTTTCAAAGTGACAACACCCGACGCTGCGTGCTGCACTAGTTCAGGTGTCAGTGGCGCGAGCGGTCTATCTTTTGCAACCGCTGAGTCTATAAACGCCGCGAAAAGAATCAGAGCCAAAAACGTTTTCATTGTGTGGTCCTTAGCGCCCTGCTCTCGGCGCGCGCCGCGTTCAGTTTCCGAACTACTTGCAAACAATGCTCGGGTTGTCTACCGCTGCTTTGAGGCAGTCGGCGTGCTGCTGGGCTTGCTTCGCAGCATCTTCCGGCGAAGTCGGCGGCACTACAGGCACAGACGGACTAAGTGCTGCCTTTACTTCTGCCGTGATGTCTTGCTCTAAATTTTTCACTTGGCACGAGTGGTTACCAATCCAACCGGATTGCTGTACTTCCTCTACTGTCCCAAGAAAGTCTATGGCTCCGTTGTGAACCCCCAACCAGCCTTTGTCTGGGAGTCCGAAATACTGAACTGCAACATTGGGCTGCCCGTAGCCGCCCATAGCATTGTGAGAACGAAAGGTGTAGCAAATTGCGTAGGCATCAGGACTTTTATGAAGCATACCCTTGCCCGCTTTTGCTGTGAACACGCTTTCGAGAACAAACGAATCAGGGTCCGTCATGTGCGCTTGTATTCTGGGAACAGTTGTGACAGCTTGCTGAATGACGATTGATTGACTTTGCGCGGACGCCAATCCCATCAGCGCCAGTGCGATTGCGATTGCTGCGATTGTCTTTTTCATACTGCCTCCGTGTTCAGTTTGTGAACTACCTGTGACTGATTATTGCAAACAGAATGCCGAGTACCACAGGCAGCAGTACGAAGATGCCCCACA
>Ga0181527_1002901_pt1 | contig 15615 bp, 18 predicted proteins | sample PEATcosm2014_Bin_30_FD_119762 | JGI IMG/M metagenome (GOLD analysis project Ga0181527, IMG submission 119762) | Peatland microbial communities from MTU Mesocosm Facility, Houghton, MI, USA - PEATcosm2014_Bin06_60_metaG | ecosystem: Environmental > Terrestrial > Soil > Wetlands > Peat | place...
AAGATCCCTGATGCAGAAATGGCCACCCTCAACTTGGCGCCAGCAGCTTTTCATGGAGACTGGAACTATTTAGTTTCGCCTCATGAGTAGAAATGTAGACTTTATTTATGCGCAGGCCCTTACGGCACGATATAGAAACGCGGCAATCTCGGGGCAGCGACCAATCCCTCAAGAGCAAGGCAGTCGAAATAGCCACGCGTAACGACGCCCGAGGCGTATCATCCACCCAAGAAAGGCTCAGTCGCGTCGGCCGAAAACTGAAACGGGAGACCGACAACTGACGTTAAATTCCGCCGGAATTTCCGCAATTTCTGTCTAAAATCCTCCGCAATTACGACAACTGTATCTAGTGGTAATTCCATTGCCGCGCCTGCACACTTTTCTCAGTGGCCCGGGGACTCATGCTCGGGCACAAGCAACAATGCACTGGAGAAGGACATGGACCGTGCGGAAAGGCAAAAGCTAATCACGACTACGTTGTCCGTGTTGCTTGAACCGGGCACAGCGACGGAGTTGAGGATACCGAAACGGCGAAGTTAGACTTACCGCACATGAGAGACAGCAAGCCAGAAGCAATCAAGGATTACCTGCAATTCCGCCTTAGACAGATTAAGTTGCTACTTGATGCGGTAGACGACTACCTTGATGAAAAGCATCCGAGACCGGAAGGACATGCCTAGCGTGGCAGCGGGGGCTCATGACGTTACCAAAAACAGCAGGATGCTCCGTCCGCTCGCCTACGGCTAGTCCCCAAGCCTGACGCTACCTCAGGTGCCTCCGCCGTTCCGCAGCCTTCCCAGAGCTTTTTGTACCACCCTGCCGTCCATTCTGGGCGACGGTCACGACCAGCCAGAGCCCCCATTGCCTCCTTGCGCCAGTCGATTTCTTTATGGCGAATAAAAAGCGAAAGTGATAGACTTCCCGTTGCGTAAGATTCCCGGCGAGCCTTGGGAATGGTCGAATTCCATGGACGAAGGCAGAAAACGAACGCTGGCAATCGTTGCGGGAGTCCTCGTAGCGCGGCACCTGAAAACGGCAGAGGATTTATTTGGCGGCCCGCAGGGCAGCCCCCGAACTGACGCAATGGTCGCCGCTGCGGTTCAGTGGGCAGAGCGGATAGGCTGAGATTGACAGGCGTTAGCCGGACGGGGCATGGTGAACAGCAGGAATTTCTCTGTTGTTAAGGCGGGGCATATATGGCTTTTAGATTGTGGTTGAAGAGCCCAACAAAGTTCAACTACTTCAAAGCGATGAAGGCTATTTTGGCTGTCGCGGTTCCGGGTATTGCTGAGGAAAGGGGGCTCACGGAGGAGCAGGTCAGAGAAGCGATGGTTGAACGTTTACGATTCTTCTCCGAAGAATACCGGACTGGTAAGAAACCGCAAAACGACTATTCCGACCCATTGTGCCGTCTGGCATATCTGTATTGCTACGTACCCGCAAACGCAAACGTGTGCGAAATCGCAATTAAGCGTACCGGTGACCTCGCGGACTTTATCACGGAGAAACTGAAAGACGATGAAGAACTCAAGGTTTGCGCCTTCGGCGGTGGCCCCGGTACGGAACTGCTGGCACTTGCCAAGTTCCTCGTTAACGAACGGAAGAAGATCGGCGACTGCGTAATAACTTTCACTCTTTTGGACGAAGTCGAGGAATGGGCAGAAAGCTGGAACTTGATCGAAGGCGAGATCAAGAACTTCCTGAAGAAGAACTTTGGGAAGCCGTCGTCTTGGCCGTTCCTGATTAGCAAATCTTTCGTGCCTTTTAACATCACGAGAATGGAGAGGTACGGAAACCTAAAGCAGCTTTTCGGCCAAGACCTGTACATTCTGAACTACGTCATCTCGGAAATTTATGAGGAGGACGAACTGAGGGGCCTCGGCAAGCTGTTAAATGCGATGGTGCAGTCCGCTGAACCAGGTGCGAAGATGCTGATTATTGATAGAAACGAATGGGGAGTGGTCAACAAAGTGAAAAATCTGCTGGGTGATCTGAAGCTGGACGTTTCGGCAGTCGAAGAAACGAAGGAAAACATGGACTATGATGAGGAAACGAACGACCTCGGCAACCAGCTTATTAAGGCTTATGCGCCCAGACTGAAGTGGAATTCATTTTGGATCATTGGGACGAAGAAGTGAGCCAATGATAATTTCTGCCAGCTACAAGACCGACATCCCGGCATTCTACGGTGATTGGTTCCTCAACCGTCTGAGAGCCGGGTATTGCCGGATGATGAATCCGTACAATCGGAATCAGAGTTTCCGGGTGTCGATGCGGCGGGAAGACGTTGATGGCTTTGTTTTCTGGACGAAGAACATAGGACCGTTTCTCGACAAGTTAGCTGAAGTGCACTCGCTTGGGTATCCATTCATCGTGCAGTACACGATCAACTGCTATCCCCGAAAACTTGAGTTCTCAGTTACCGATGCCAGTCGTGCGCTGAAGCACGCCGCTGAGATAGCCCAAAAGTACGGCGCTCGAACGCTCGTCTGGCGCTATGACCCGATTGTATTTTCCTCAGAGACATCGGTTGAGCACCATCTGGAGAACTTCGAATGGCTGTCAAGTCGTTTGGAAGGCATGACGGATGAAGTGGTCATTTCGTTCGCTCAGATTTATAGGAAGACGCAGAACAATATGGATTGGGCCAGTCGCGAGTTCGGTTTCACGTGGAGTGATCCAGACGACCAGCAGAAGCGAAGCCTCATGCGAGAACTGCTAAGAAAAGCCCGAGCACACAGAATGCAACTCACGTTGTGTTCTCAACCTCATTTGCTTGAGCCGGAGATTCAAGAGGCTCGCTGCGTGGATGCTCGTCGGATTTTGGCATTGCTGGGCAGGGAAATTCAGTCACGACTGAAAGGCGCAAGGAAAGAGTGCGGCTGTTTTGAATCCAAGGACATCGGCGATTACGATACCTGCCCTCACGGTTGCGTCTATTGCTACGCTGTCCTGAATCGAAAACTGGCTCAACGGCGTTATCGGGAACATGATCCCAAGAGCGAGTTCCTTTTCGGGCGTGGACTGTCGGTATCCGCCGAACCGACTGCGAACACCCCTATGCTCTTCTGAGGTAAACCCGTGACAGTTTGCATCGCTGCTGCTTGTCGATCTGGCGAATACACCGTAACAGCTACCGATGGGTCACTCACGCTTGGAGTGGAGTCTGTGGATAGGGCTCTCACGAAAATGTATTGGATTAGCAACGCCGACGAGGCGTGGCAGTTCCTTTACGCAGGAGAAACCAGCGAGATTGATCTTATTTTGGAAAACGTACGGCAAGAGATAGTTGGTAATCCAAAGGCCATTTCTCGTGAACAGGTTCAAAAGACAGTCAGGATGGCGTACAAAAAACGACTTGCCGAATGGACGGAGGATTACGTGTTGGCCCCGTACGACATGACGATGAAAGAATTCAAGAAGGAGGGAAGGAAAATCTTCGGGGATGATTTAGCTGCTCGACTGGCCCGCGACATGAGCGACACGGTTGCATCGTTCAAAGGCGAGTTGATGGTTGTCGGATGGGGAAAGACGTCGCGTTCGGTAATGATCTACGGCGTCAACCAATCTGGTGCTTGGTCTGGTTCTTTAACGGGTTTAGCCGCAATTGGTTCTGGACGCGAGGTCGCAATGTCAGCCTTGCTACTCTACCGAATCACCCGCGACAGTTCTTTAGAAGACACGATCTACGCTGTTGCAGCGGCGAAATTTTCGGCAGAGCGGTGTGACGGCGTCGGAAAGAATACGACCGTTTGCGTATCTAGGAAGCAAAACCCAAAAGACAAAAATGACGAAAGGAAACCCTTCCAATTTTTGGAGTCGGAGGAAATAGACAGGCTTCGAAAACTGTGGGAGAAATACGGACAGCCAAGAATTCCGACAGAGGGTTACGACGTGATGATGAAGATTGCGCAGCGAACCAGCGGAGGCGTTGGCCCGGGCTCTATTGTTAAGTTGCTCGATGGCATTTCCCGACGCAAGCGGCAGACTACGCGGTCAGCCTCTCAAAAGTCAGAGGATCAGCGGTAACCATGTGGCGCAGCGTATGGTCTGCGGTATCCGTTGATGAAGCTTCTGGACATGTATTTCCATCAGACCGGGTAGGAGCTTGACACCAAAAAGTCAAAGAAGAAGGCGACATCAGCCTGAAACTGGCAGGGTCAGTTTTGGGCTTTGTCGGCAGACCGGAGGAAGTGCTCGCATGGATGACACAAAACGGTTGCAATTAATTGCAGAGGCCGTGCGATATTGCCAGCACGCACGAGCGGCGAACACACCCGTGACGGGGTACTCCAAAATGCTGCGCGAGGTAATCTTCTTTGTCTGGACGAGCCGATTGGGTTCAAAGGCCAAATCCGCCAAGTATCGCAGCCTCGCCGCTGTGGGCCGCAAGTGGGGGCATCGGGAAATCGTCTACGACCACGCCATCCCGTATTGTTATGAACTGGAGGCTTTGATGGAACTGGCTGAGGTTACTCCTGAAGCGGTAAGGCCTGTACGATGTGTGCGTCATAATCACGGCGAATGAAGATGCCCAGCTAACCGCTACTGGCTGGAAACGCAAAATGCCTGACGACTGGGACAAGATCGATCATCTTGCTCGCTATAAGGCTGTGGGTATCGAGAACGTTGAGAACACAAATACCTCAAACTGACCCACCACGTCTTGGTTCTCTTCACCCTGCCGCTGCCCTTCTTTGTGGTAGCGTTCCTGATCCCCGGCGTTCCCGATCAAAGCCCTCAGGACGGCTGTCCAGTTTGCCCCACTTCGGGCTGAGGCTGTGTGGGGGTGCCTGAGCGTCTTGCGCCCCGATCTGAAGGGCGAAGCCAATCTGAAGCGTGGCATCAACGGGATATATCATCAGGTCAGCAAGCAGCATCTATATCGTTACCTGACGGAATTAGATTTAAGGTACAATACCCGCAAAATCAAAGACGGGGAGCGGACGCTGATTGCGGTAAAGCAAGCGGGAGGGAAACGGCTGAAGCTGCGGGACTCATGCGCGCAGAGGCCATTTTAGTGAAGTACACGAGAAGGCAGAAGAAAAAGTAAAGCCCGCTGGCGGGTGGGCTGAAACTTTGGCGAAAAACGCAGTCTATTGATCTGACACGTGATAATTGTATCATGGGAGGCCGCCGTGTCCAAGAAAACTCCAGCAATCGATTGCCCGGTATTTACCATCAAGCTACAGAAGGGTCTGGCGGATCGGCAACGTCTCCCGCTTGCTGACGTTATTGCTGTGCTTGAAGAAGTGCGACAAATGATTGCCGATATGGGGCGAGAAATTCAGCGCGATCGGGGAATAGAAAAGCCGACTGGTGATTTCGGTTTGGAATTGCTGGCGGGACCGCGGGGCATTCTATTTAAGTCTGGAAGCGTGCAGGCTCATGTCGCAATCACAAGCAATATCGATACCGGCATACTTGCGGCACAGCGAGTGGTGACCACTGTCGATTCCCTTTCCAAGAAGAAGCCCGCCATTGCAACCGATGCAGATCGGAACGTAGTCCGTCGGCTGAATCGCATCAACAAGATTAGAGACCGAGACAAAACTGAATTGCACTTGGTGTTACAGAGGCCCGGAAAGCACAAGCCGGTACAAGCAACGTTTGATGCTAACGCCGCTGCGACCGCATGGTCTTTGCAGGCTCCAGTTTTCGAGATGGAGGCAACGACTATCTATGGCAAGTTGTATGAATTAAAAGATACCGACCCAGAGGATGATAGCGGGAAAACGGGCTTCTGGGGTGAACTGCGTCGCGAAACTGGCGAGACGTGGCGCATTCAATTTAGTGGCGAGAGCGCGGAGAAGGTGACCGGGTTATTCAGAAAACAGGTCGCCGTTACCGGCACAGCGAAGTATTATCGAATTGCCGCCCCCAAACTCGTTGCTTCTGACATCACCACGGATCAAGAGCGCGACTATGAAAAGGCATTCGATGAACTTTACGGTTGTGACCGACACGTCTATGGTGACGATTTTGATAGGGCCCTGAAGGAGATGCGCGGAGAGGACTAGGTGCCAGACCCCGTTTATTTCGATAGCAGCGTGTTTCTTGCAATCTTCATGGGAGAGGCTAGTGGTCTGTCTATCAAGGAATTGCTGAAGGAACTCCGACGTGACAAGATTAGAATTTACACTTCGATTGTCACGATTCAAGAGGTTTCAGTCCAAACATTCCGGAAGCGCGCAGCGGCAGCCGACAATTACACGAAGGTCAATAAACTAGCACGCATTCATGGAATTACCAAGGAAATCGCGCTGACGGCGGCGAAACTAGAAGCTCAAATTCTGGATGAAATGAAGCCGAAGGACCGCGAGGAAAACAGGCAGAGGAAGTGGGATTGCTTTCATCTCGCGACCGCAATGGAGTTGGGCTGTCGCACTTTCTACGGTCTTGACGACAAACAGTTAGCGCGAGGTAGGCGGTTTTGCGCTGGGGTGTGGTTTGGAAAGCCAGTTCCCCCAAACTTATCCCTATCGCTGTTCACAGAGCCAGAGATGAGCAAGGGAGCCAATGGAGAACAAAAAGCTGTCGCTAAGTCCATTGAAATTCGAGGAAGCGGTAGCGGACATCCTGAAGGTGAAACCGCCGCCCCGATCCGAAAGATCAGCTTCGAAGAAGACGAAGGTGAAGGCGAAACCGAAGAAATAGCCACGCCAGAAAAATCAAAGGCCGCCGATGAAGGCGGCCCCGGGAAAGGCGGTCCCTAACAAACATTCCTTCCGTTACGTCTGACTCGCCTTCCGCAGAGCAGGCTCCAAGTCCTGCTTTGTGAACTCGTCGCTTGGTCCGGTAGTTGTTACCGCAATCCGAGTGAAGACCTGCTCTGCGGCAGACAGTGCCTTCTTGGATGTGCTCAGCAGCTACGTATCCCAACACCTGACGATGCCGTAAAAGACCAATGCCATCTCGATCAATTTGTCAAAATCCAGTCCAGAATCGCCTGCGCAGCGGCGTCTTGCTCCGGGCCGCTGGGCATCGCCTGCATCGCGGTGAATTTCTCATCTAGCCCAAACTCCTGCTTGCGGCGCTCGAACGCCTGTTTCGCTTCCTGCATGGCTCGAAGCTGAACGGGAAGATGATCAGGGCAACGGTGAGCCGCATCCGCTGTTGCAACCGCCAATCAGGCTGTAGCACGCTTACTCGCCAGCGATGCTCGGAGACAGCCAATGTCCATTGGGGCGGCAGCCTGTTTAAATGCCTTTTGGGTAAGCTGGAATTTTCGAAACTTCCCGCGCTCGGCCGCCAACGTCCGTACCTCATCAACGCCCAGCTTCCACATCCCGACAGGGCGGTAATCAGACGCGAGAGGTTGAACAGGCGAAGAAGTTGGCAAATTGAAGGCTGGCGGCACCGCTGAGCACCAAACCCAGCCTTCGTAGCAGGCAGTCACACCCCCCAATGAGTTCGAAAATCCCGCTTTATCCCCCAACACCCGCCCCAAGAACGGCGACGATCTCTTCAGTGCGGCGCACCCGTCCTATGCGGGAGAAAATGCGAGTGATGGCGTTGGCGTGGCTTTCTGCGGTGCGTCCGGTCATCGCGTCTTCGGCAAACACCAATTCATACCCGCGCTCGTAGGCATCTCGGGCAGTGCTTTCCACCCCGAACTCGGTCGCAATGCCGCACAGGATGATGGTCGTAAGCCCCCGTCGCCGCAATTGCAGGTCAAGGTCCGTGCCGTAGAAAGCTCCCCACTGCCGCTTCAGAATCACAGTGTCCGTGGGACTGCTGCCGAGTTCTGGTAACAGGTCGCTCCAGTCTGGCGGCAGCGCAGCGGTTCCCCGCATCGGCTCGTCCGCAACCGGATGCAGAAGATCGGCTCCATTCGGGGAGCCGCCAACATGGACGAGAACGGCGTGGGTTCCCGCCCTGCGCCCTGACGTTAGCAGGTTTACGCAGTTTGCTACCACTCTCGCCGTGGCATGGGGCGCACCAGCCGCCATGGCTACGATGCCTTTCTCAACATCGATAACGACAATTGCGGTACGGCGTGGATCGAGCTTAAGTTTGTTCATCCCTCTGCTCCTGTAGATCGGGCGTTCCGGTCAGGCCAGAACCGCCTTACGATTCTCCTCTTTGCCCGTGGCTTCTCAGGCTGGCAAGCAGCCCCGAATACCGCTGCTGCGGTCGGTCGTTGTGCACAGCGATTCCCAGCGCCTTTTTCTGCCCTATCAGCATGACCAACTTCTTGCCCCGTGTGATCCCCGTATAAATAAGGTTCCGTTGCAGCACCATATAATGCTGCGTGGCTAACGGGATCACCACAGCGGGAAACTCCGATCCTTGCGATTTGTGGATGGTGACCGCGTAGGCAAGCGAGACCTCATCCAGTTCGCCAAAATCGTATTTCACCTGTCGCTCATCGAAGCGAATGGTGACCTCATGCTCCACGGGGTCGATGCGCTCAATGGTTCCGATGTCGCCGTTGAAAACGTCCTTGTCGTAATCATTTTCGGTTTGGATGACCCTGTCGCGTATCTGGAACCGCCACCCAAACCGCTCGACTACAAGCTCTCCCGCCCGCGATGGATTCAACGCCTGCTGAAGAGCCGTATTGAGTTCACGCACCCCGAGCGACCCTCGGTTCATAGGGCAAAGAACCTGAACATCACGGATGGGATCGAACCCGAAGCGTTGCGGAATTCGCTCTTTCACCAACTTCAAGAGTGTAGCGACGATATTCTCTGGCTCGTCCCGCTCAGCGAAGTAGAAATCCAAATTCCGCTCTGTTCCGTGCGTGTCCGGCATCTGCCCTCGGCGAATCCGGTGCGCTGCGGTGATGATCTGGCTGTCCGCCGCCTGCCTGAACACTTCCGTTAGCCGGACGGTCGGTACCAAACCGCTTTCGATCAAGTCGTTAAGCACCATACCCGGCCCGACCGAGGGAAGCTGGTCTATGTCGCCGACCAGAATCAGTCCAGCGTGGTTCGGCACCGCCTTCAGTAGAGAGTGCATCAGCGGCACATCGACCATGGAACTCTCATCCACGACCAACAGCCCACAAGAAAGCGGATGGGCTTCGTTCCTGCTGAACCGCCCAGTTCCGGGATCAACTTCCAACAGGCGATGAATAGTCTTGGCTTCCGCACCAGTAGTTTCCGTTAGCCGTTTCGCCGCTCGTCCGGTTGGGGCACAGAGCAGGCATTTCACTTTCTTGGCATTAAGGATCATCAGGATGGAGTTCACGAGGGTGGTCTTGCCAACCCCCGGCCCTCCGGTGATGATCACGACCCGGTTCGTCAGAACCGTTTTCAATGCCTCGCGCTGACTTGGGGAGAGAGTTTTCCCTGTCTTCTGCTCGCACCATGCGACGGCTTTGTCGAAGTCAATCGGCGGATAGAGCGGTTGCCCTTCCGCCAATCGCTTGATTCTTGCCGCAATCCCCTCTTCCGCTTTCCTGAGATGGGGGAGAAAGACCAGCGGCTCGCCGTCGATCTCCTCCAGCAGCAGGGAGCCGCCCGTGAGCATCTGCGAAAGCGCCTGTTCGACCGTGGATTCCTGTACCTCCAGCAGCTTCACCGCCGCTGCTTTGAGCTTTTCCATAGGCAGGGCGCAGTGTCCGTCCGAGGTCGCCTCCAGTAGCACATGGTCGATCCCCGCCGTGGCGCGGTTGATGGAGTCTTTCGGAATCCCAAGTTTCTGGGCAATTTGGTCGGCGGTCGCGAAGCCAATGCCGTAGATGTCCTTCGCCAGCATGTACGGATTGCTCCGTACCTTCTCTATCGCCTCTTCACCGTAAGCTTTGAAGATTCGTACCGCCCGACTGGTGCTGACCCCGTGGCTGTGAAGGAATAGCATGATTTCTCGAATCTGCTTCGCCTCTTGCCACGCCCGTTTGATCCGTTCCCGGCGCTTGGGGCCGATACCATCAACCCTTTGCAACTCGGGGCTTCGGTATTCAATTACGCTCAGCACATCCGTTCCGAACTTTTCAACCAGCTTTTTCGCCAGAATCGGGCCGACGCCTTTAACCAACCCGCTGCCTAGATACCGCTCGATCCCTTCAGCGGTGGTTGGGGGCACGGTTTTAAGGGTGCTGGCTTTGAATTGAAGTCCGTGTTCCTTGTCCCTGACCCACCAGCCGTCCGCAACCAGCCATTCCCCTGCTGTCACGGAAGGTAGCGAGCCGATGACCGTGACTTCTTCCCGCTGGCCTTTGACTTTTACTCGCAGTACGCAAAACCCGCTCTCGTCGCTGTGGAACGTAACGCGCTCGATCAGCCCGGAAATTTGTTCCGTTGTGGGTTGGCGTTCAGAGGTTCCAGCATTCATGCGTGGGATCATTTTCCCATGTCACGGCCGAGATTGCTTCGGTTGCTGCCCGAGGACGGGCGAACAGGGACGGTCGTCCGTCTCCAGCATCCGACCCTGCCATTGCCGATATGATTGGGATCACCCAGATCGCCAGCATGCGTGCTACAGGGGCATCGTGGCAGCAGATCGCCGACCGCATGGGCGTCGGTGTCGGCACCGCCTGCCGGGCGCTCCAGCAGGCTTCCAAAAACCCTCGAAATCCAGCCCGTGTAAGTGGCTGATTTTGCGGGGTCGAAATCCGGGCTTCCGGCGTCACCAGAAAAACTTGTTATTGGAGGGGTGGGGGGGCTGGGAGGAAGGCGGGGAGTAGATACCGATACCATGCAGCATGCTCTGAGATACAATCTCCACATTATGACGGACGAATCCAAAGACCCACACCTGATCAGCGTGCCTGACGCCATCCGTCTCAAGCACTCGCTCAACCAGTCCATCACGTGGGGCAACTCGAACCTCAACGCTCTTCAAATCGAAGAGTTCACCAAGCTCACCGCAGAGGACTACGCACGTATCCGCAAGGAATACCGCCAGTGGAACGCCAACATGGTCAGCACCATTGCTCTTGTCGTGCTGACGCTTAGCTCTGTGGTCGCATGCATGTATTTCAGCAACACATGGGTGAAGAGCGTCGCCATCGGCCTTGCCGTCTGGTTCTTCTACATCCTCGCCAAGCGTGACGGGCACGCTGAAGGGTATGTGGATGGCTACGACGCCGGACACGAGGCCGGTATCCACAAGGCGCTTGGCATTAAGCCTGAGGAACTGGCGGAGATGCACGAGCACGCCACCGACATGAAGATTGACGGCATGCTGATCGAAGGGATGGACGAACGAGAGAAAAAGAAAGCCGAGCAATGACCACACTCGAACTCGTGAAGGGTGTGCTCGAAGTCGTGCTCAAGCCGTTCACCCTGATCTTGAACCCTATCGCCGACCGCATCGGTCACAAGCTCAAGCGCAGGCCCAAGCTCCACATCTACGTGCGTCCGCTCACGTCCTTCTGGTGTTACGCATGGGAAGGTCAGAAGCCCATGATGCAGGCGCAATTCAGCGCTGACATCACCAACGATGGTAACGAGGGTGTTCTGATCTTGGACAGCTACATCGAGGGCACAAACTCCAAGCTCCCGTTTCGAGAATGTATCAAGGTTCCGCCTACTACCACGGTCACGGGTGAGAACATCGCCGTGTTCGTCAGTCCTATTGTCGGCACTGGCGGCAAGGACTTCACAGGCAGGGTTGTGCTCATCGACCAGTTCAAGCGCAAGCACAAGACCGATAAGATCACGTTCACGTGGGCAGGAACGACGGAGCCGCCCAAACCACCGGAGCCCTGCTGATATGGCTGACGGCATTGATTCTGTTAACCGAAAACTCGCCCGGGCAGCGAAACATCTCCGCACGATTAAGCGAAGCATTGCCAGATACGCCGCCCGTAAGCCGCACAAAATTGTCGTTAGCTCTAAGGGCAAAAAGAAGTTGAACGTTCCCATCTCTCCCCCGCGAGACATAAGCATCTTGATTGGGGAAATGCTTTATCAGATGCGATCTGCCCTCGATCACTTGGCGTTCAGTGTTGTGAAGGCAAATCAAGAGGTTGCATCCATTGATCCCGACTGGCAAGAGCACTGCCAATTCCCGCTTAAGACGCGAGTGCCGAAAAACCACCGCATTCCGCTTCCGAAAGAATGTTTCTCCGGCGATCTCCCGGGGATTTCCGATCCTGTCTATACGTTCATCGAGAGCATACAGCCCTACCACAGAGTTGGTGCTGCTAATAATGCCTTGCGAGTTCTTGTCTATCTCTCGAACATCGACAAGCACAGACATTTGAATCTGATTCGTCCCCGCGTTCGTCAATACGAGAGTTTTCGAACGATAAAAGGATTTCGGGGATCGGGCCAACACGCTCTGGACCGTGGTGCAAGAATTGAACCTCTACCTAGCTGGCAGGATGACCGCGCAGTGCGTGTGCATCGTCGCTATCGCACGTTTGTAGCGTTCAAGGAAGGAGACTATCTTGGCGAAGCAACGACTCTCCCTGTCGATTACCTGCTTGAACTGATCCTTGAGCAGATCAAGACGACGATTGTTCCGACAATGAATAAATTCATCAAGAATCCTCAGCTACGTGGGTGATGGGAGCACAAAGGGCTAAACTGATTGCGGCTTGACGGCGAAGTGAGTTTTTTGTTGCGTCTTTCTGAATTGCTGGTTAAATAGTGTATGTGATCGGATCACTAACATGGCTACCGCAAGAAGAATATGGGTTGTTGTTCTTTGCTGCCTAGCTTTCTTGTGCGGCTGCGAGTCAAAAAAGCAGTCCAAGAATGAAATGTCACAACCTGCTTCGGGTCGTTATCTACCTACAGGTTCAGACCCCAGAGTCGCTCTCGATACGCAGACCGGAAGGCTTTGCAGGACTGTTGAAGCTGCCGATTACCGTGCTGATCTGCCACAGTGCGGTAAGGAGGATGCCGAACAGGTTGTACAAGTCGATGTTGATCCAAGATCGTGGGCAGATGCAGAAATAACCGTGACCTGTTCCGCTAAAGAGCATTTGCTCGCCGCTTATTCCATGGATGGAAAGGGGAAACAGGTCACGCGTAACTGCACGATCAAGAATCTTACGAATAAGACTGTGCCACTGGCCGCTTTCGATAAGGTGAGGGCATTGTTTCGGTTGCCTGACGGTCGAGTTATTCGTGGTTACGCATACTTAGGTAGCCAGCATCACGAGATTCCGGCGCATGGAACAATAGACAGCGCAGGACTTTTCGCCGGGAAGAACGACTGCCCCATAGCCCAGTCAGATTTCGATTGCGCCGATGCTAAAGTAATGCAGTCGCGTGAACTGCTAATTACTGATACCGTGAGTGGCGTTCGTTACCACATACTTATCGAGTAAAGCGGAAGTTAAAAAACGCGATAGAAGGCAGACAATCCGCGTAACTTCAAGCTTGGGCTTGAGCCTCCAGCCGCCGCCAGATGCGCCGCAGGCGACCAAACTCGTCAGCGATGATGCAGGCTGGATGCGTCGGGTGTTCATCAAGGAATGGCACAAGCTCACGGGCTCGTTCACGTTTTGCGGCGAATCCGTCCGGAGTTACGATCTCCCGCAATTCAATCAGCCACGCCCTGATCGCAGCCATTTTCTAGCCGTGCATGGCGGGGAGGCGAATCACTTGGGTTAAGTCTGATAATTGCTCGATTGGTACCTTGTTGCTAATATTGCCACACTAGGAGAATGCATGGATACAAAACAGATTCTCGCTGACATGAAGACAGAACTCAACCGCCTCAACCAAGCCATCGCCGCCCTTGAATCACTGGGTGGAACCGCACCAGCGACCACTCCCGCCGCCATCGCCGCCCCCAAGCGTGGCGGTCGCCGTATGAGTGCCGCTGGCCGCAAACGTATATCCGAAGCAGCTAAAGCACGGTGGGCGGCAAGGCGGAAGCAGACGGCAAAGCCCGCGCCGAAAAAGACTGGTGGTCGCAAACCAATGTCCGCAGCGACAAAGAAGCGGCTGTCTTTGCTTGCCAAGCGCCGTTGGGCAGCACGGAAAAAGACGGCGAAAGCCTCGTAGACCGTACGAATGAGTAACGCAGTGGGGCGGCATCTGCTGCCCTAGTTTCATTTGTGCTCACAAGGAAATCCTCCCGGAAACCTCACGACACGTTGTCGTGGGGTAGAAATGTCCGAATCGGTCTCCCAAACGGCCATCCCATCAGTCTGGCGAGCGCCAACGGTGTCCGGCACGCCGCAGTGACGAAGCGTCGCGCTCCAGATACAATCGCCCCAACAACGTCGGAACAGGCGAGATGAGTGTACAATCTTTAACGTTCTCGAAGTCATAAACGAAATTTCGGTTGAGACTGAAGCGGCTTCGGCCGGAGTAGTAGCACGGAGGAATTAGCAAGTGTCTCGTCTAAAGGGAACCGTTAAATGGTTCAACAACGCTAAGGGGTTCGGCTTTATCGGCCGCGATGGTGAACCCGATCTTTTCGTTCACTACACTGCCATCACCTCCGAGGGATACAAGAGCCTTCAGGAAGGTGATCAGGTTGAATTTGAGATCATCGAGGGACAGAAAGGGCCTCAGGCTAGCAACGTCACGAAAGTCGCCTGACTTCGAATAAGCCGGTGAGATTGTGTCGGAGGCAAGCCAGCGATCATCGAGCAACTGATGTAAGCTTTATTCCACCACGACCATTTTGAGGTACTCTTTCGCTATCGCCAGCGGTTGGAAGAGATACTCAAGGTACTACCTCCTGCGTTCCCGGTTTTTGCCCATAGAACCGATTGGAGGACAGCGATGTCGTGACCTGACAATATCGGATGAATACCGCAACATCGCTCGCTATCTCCGCCAGTACTGCCCCCGGAAACCGCTAAACGCAACGGAGGCGATTACAGTGGTCGGAGGGTCGGTAATAGACCGTTGGGGTGGTGAGGATGGTGCGGAAGCTCTGCGGACCCTCGCTCAGGGGAGAAGTCATTGTGGATAATCGTGAAACTGCTGAAATGCTGAATGCGGTTCCTGTGACAAAAGAGGAGCTTGAACGTGTAATAACAGAAGCTGAAAAACTTCATGCTGAAGGGACAGATGAAGACGAGGGCGGTATGTACCTTATTGCACGCTTATTCAAGGAGCAGCCTCAAAAAGCAGAGGCAATATATTTCCGCATGATGGCTTTAGCCAACATAATTGAGAAACAAAGTGCGCCCGGTTGGACTTTGCCAAGCACTAAAGATGGTGCTGTTTTCACGAAGCAGGAGTTGATTGACGCTACTGCTGTGTTTCCGTTATCTGTGGTCGATGGCGATATTGGTTTTGAGTTAAAGGGCTTTCTTTCAAAGGCCCTTGAGTTAGCCAAGGTAGAGGGAACCTGTTAAGCAGAGTATTATCGGGCATCCCCCAAACACACGAAGCCCCAGCATCTCAGCCGAGGCTTTGCGAGATAATCGGATTACCTTCTCAGATTAAAGGAACCGAAACGTTACTGCCAAGGAAACCCGCCTAGAATGCCGTTGCAGCCCGCCCCATTACCGTGAGATTGTTAGATTTCAAGGAAGAAACAGTCCCAAGGAGAATGTTTAATGGCAACGATGACAAAGACGCAGTTGGTTAAGTTGATGGCCGGGAAGATCGAAGTCACCAACAAGCAGGCGGCGACCTTTCTGGACACGCTGGCTGAAGTGGCGGTAAGAGAGGCCAAGAAGAACGGGGTGTTTGTCGTCCCCGGTCTTGGACGCCTGAAGAAGGTGCAGCGCAAGGCTCGCATGGG
>Ga0181527_1002904_pt1 | contig 15608 bp, 15 predicted proteins | sample PEATcosm2014_Bin_30_FD_119762 | JGI IMG/M metagenome (GOLD analysis project Ga0181527, IMG submission 119762) | Peatland microbial communities from MTU Mesocosm Facility, Houghton, MI, USA - PEATcosm2014_Bin06_60_metaG | ecosystem: Environmental > Terrestrial > Soil > Wetlands > Peat | place...
CCCTGCGCGTGAAACCCGGCGAATTTGCCGCCTTCGTAGGCCCTTCCGGCGCCGGCAAATCGACTATCCTCAGGCTGCTCCTCGGCTTCGAGACGCCTGAGACCGGTTCGATCTATTATAACGGCCAGGACTTCAACGGGCTCGACGCGCAGAAAGTCAGGAGGCAGATGGGCGTGGTCGTACAGAACAGCCAGGTCCTTCCGGGGAGCATATTCGAGAATATCGTCGGCTCTATGCCCCTGACCCTCGATGATGCCTGGGCGGCGGCGCGCATGGCGGGGCTCGATCAGGATATCGAGCGTATGCCCATGGAGATGCACACCTTCGTTCCGGAAGGCGGGTCCACCTTCTCCGGCGGCCAGCGACAGCGGCTGCTCATTGCCCGGGCCCTTGTGAAGAAACCGCGCATCCTGCTATTCGACGAGGCGACGAGCGCCCTGGACAACAGGACACAGGCCCAGGTGAGCGAGTCGCTGGAGAGACTGGGGGTCACGAGGATCGTCATCGCCCACCGGTTGAGCACCATCCGGCATGCCGACTGCATTTACATGCTGTCCGGCGGGCGAATCGTGGATAAGGGAAAATACGAAGAGCTGATGAGCCGGCCGGGACCCTTCAGAGACCTGGCATCCCGGCAACTGGTGTAGACACAGGACTTGCCCGATCCGTCGCTGCTTTTGGCGACGCGGCTGTTCTATCTTTACAATGGTAATCCCCCCAACTCTGTGAGATCACCATTAGGAATATAGAGATATCCATAGGTAAAGACGAAAAGACCGAGAGAAATGCCCATTTCTCTGTCGGAGGTATCTGGTTCTGGGTATAAACTTTGAGAGCCCTGATGAGCTTCAAGAGATCTTCACGGTCTATCACCGTTTCTGTGGGGATATCCTCGTACCTGAAAAGGGTGCTTTAGGGGGTCAGTGTGTCCATGTCGGAGAATTCATCGGGCAGGCGGCGCCCGGCGTCGGCAAGGAGGTCCATAAGGAAGCGCAGGCTGTGGGTCCTGGGGAAATCGATGGCGTAAAACGACAGGATGGCTTTGAGCAGTTTGTTCGTAATGGAACCTGAGCAAAGGGGCTGCACCATGCAGCTTGAGGAAGGGACCAACCGGCAACGGGAGGAGTCCCGGACGAAAGCAAAACCGTTTTGTATTTCTCAGCGTGAGATGTGGGAGACCTACAAGAGGGTGAAGCGCAGTCTCACAAGAATTGCTGAGGCCTTATTGACAGTTTTGGGGATTCCGTGGTAGACTGGTACCGCGCTGAAAAGCGAGTTCTTATCAATTCAATTTAAAGGAGGAGAATATGTCGGAAGAAAAGCAAAAACCAGAACAGAAGAAAGTGGTCGACCTTACCAAAGATGAAGAGCTCAAAGATCATGACCTGGATGAGGTCGCAGGAGGCGGTTGTGGGAATACTGTAGAAAATAGCACCTACACGTGCAACTGTGGTAGTAAAGTCGGTAAAGGGAATCAGAATATGTGACCGGTGTAGTATCCGTTTCTGCATTTCCATGCTTCAGCGGATACGTGCGCCATTTGTCGTGCCGCATGTTGATAAGGATCATGATCGACTTTTGGATGATGTCCCCGAAGATATCGGTCATTGCGCCCTTTTCTGCATGCGGCACGACGCTGTTCCATATCAACGGAGCCGGTCCCGAATAATCACCGCCATTGTACGGCCTGTTCCAAAGACGCAAGAATGAATATGTTTTCGCGGGGGGCATGAGATGAGTTTCACTTTTCTGCCTGCGGGTGATCGAATCTATTACGAGATAGAAGGCAGAAACTACCTCTTTGATGGCTCTACCGGCATGCTTGAGTATGATGTACCCTGTGGGAAACAGATTGGGGAGGAAGGGACCCAAAACCCGCCGGATATAAGACGTTTAGATCCAGACTCCCCCCCCGTGAAAATTGCACCGGCTAATTTCCAGCCGGCCCTCTTCAACGTCTTCGTCTCATCGACATGCAATTTGAACTGTTCCTATTGTTTCAATCAAGGCGGTACGATGGGAATGAAAGACCGGGTTATGGATCGTCGTACCGCTCGCGACGTAATGCGCTTTTTGAAGAACCATATCATACGTGCGAAGAATAAACATACCGTAATCCGTCTTTTCGGCGGAGAACCCATGCTAAATCGGGTTGTTTTGCTGGAAATTTTCGAAGCCGTACGTGGGTGGAAAGACGAGAAGATGCCTCTGTTCAGAATCGCTCTTGCCACGAACGGCACCATCCATGACCAAGAGGTGTTGGAATGCGTTAAGGAGCTTAGAGACAATATCTCGGTGGAGATCAGCCTGGATGGAGGTCCGGAGCATCACAACGCGCACCGACGTTTCAAAAACGGAGTGGGCTCGTGGCAATTAGCCTACGATTTTACGCAAACGCTTCGTCAGGAAGGCATTACGTTTGCGATTGCGGCCGTTATCCCTTATCCCTACGACTACAAAGAAATAGCGGAGGAACTGACTGCATTCGGATTTGATGGTTTTGACATAAAGGATTTGGTTCCTCACTGCATGGGAGGAACAATCAAAACGGATGTCTTTCGCTGCGATGAGACGCTATGGCGCAGCAAATATATTGAATACAACAAGTACTGTTTAGACAGGGTGCGCTACCAAAATAAGGAATTAACGTCCGACCGGAGAGTTATGCTTTCCGCTTATAAGAGCTCTTATAGACATTTATCCAAGTTTGCTTGTGGGGCAGGACGGCTAAGGGCAAGTATTGACACCAACGGGTATATCTACCCCTGCGATGCATTCATGCGCTCCGACTTCATTTTGGGTGACGCCCGCAACGGTTGGAATTCGGAAGGGCTGGCGGTATTTGCCGACCTTCTAAATCAAAAAGGGTCCATCATAACCAGCCGGCGGGAATGCCGGAGTTGTTTCGCAAAACATCTCTGCCGCGGAGGTTGTTACGGATTGAATTGGGAGAAATCGGGCAAAATTGACGAAATCAGGACCGAGAGATGTGAGCATATCCGAGAAAAGACAAAGATTGATCTTTTCTTCTTGAGCGAGCTTAAAAGACTGAAGTCGGAACCGCATTCGGAACCGTCGTCTGCCGAGTCAGGAATCACAGGTTGACCGCAAAACATCTGCACATCGACGTGGAAGCCCTCCTGAGGCGGGCGGCCCCGCTTCATTGTTCAGCGGGAACCACCCTATTTCAGAACTGCCGGCCTACATCTGATGACGAGATATTCGCGAAACGCATTCAACGCTGGCGGGATTTGGCCGCGCGAAACGATGAGCTGCAATTCCGAAGGCGTCTCTCCTGGAACGATTTGTCGACGGAGAGCGCCGCATTGGCGGTTGCAAGCGAACGCCCCCTGTTGAAAGAGGATGAACCTTGGGCGTCCGGGACACGACGGTTGATTCATTATCTTGAGCAAGGCGGAGGTCGCCGGCATCCGCAGGGGATCGGCGCAAAAAGGGGCTGCACGGAGCTTCCGTCCTCCATACCCTTTGCGCCGGTCCTGGCAGCGGTAATTGCCTTTGCCGAGGCCGAGATGGATCGGTCATCCCGTTGGCCTTCATTGAGCCGTCCAGTTCGCCGACAACTCCTGGCTTCGCTCTGCCGGCGTCTTTCAAACGTGTCGGATCGGTCCTTGGGCTTGGAATTCCGCAAATTACGGAATGCCCGGCATTCTCCAGAGGGCTGCTGGGACGCTTTTGTCGAGCATATGCAGAGCGGAGGACTGCTCCGGCTTTTGGAGCGTCTTCCGGTGCTCGCGCGTTTGATGGCTACCGTCGTTAATTTTTGGATCGAGGATACGTCCGAATTCCTGGCCCGGTTGGCGGAAGATGGCACACGCATCGTCGATTTTCTTGGCCAAAATCCCGGTGAGATAGCCGAGGTCCAATGCGATCTCTCCGATCCTCACCGGGGCGGGCGAAAGGTGCGAATCGTCCACTTCGCCTCCGGCGCCGGGATAGTGTACAAGCCCAGAAGGCTTGACATGGATCTAGCGTGGTTTCAATTCACGGAGTGGCTGCGCAGACAAGATCCGCGCCTGGAGATCCACGCGCCGCGGGTCCTGCACCGCGGCGGATGGGGTTGGGTCGAACTCATGAAGCATGAGCCATGTCTTGACCTCGAAGCCGTCGCCCGATATTACTGGCGCGCCGGCTGTCTCCTCTGCCTGCTATATGCGACATCCGCCACCGATTTCCATGCCGAGAATCTGTTGGCATGCGGCGAGTACCCGGTGCCCATCGATCTCGAAACTCTGTGCTTGCCCGATTTGAAGGACTCTCTTTCTGAAGTTGCATTTCCAATGAGAAGATCCGTGTTGCGCATCGGCCTTCTCCCGGAGTGGCAAGACATTGGATCAGGGAAGGCGGCAATAGATTTCAGCGGATTTGGGTCCACCGAAGAAACTCTGCCGTTGTCTACGTTCGAGTCTTGGATTCACGAAAACAGCGATGAGATGGAATACGTCGAGATCCGGGACAGGCGCGCGCCCAGCCAAAATTTGCCGTTTCTTCGCCACGGCAAGTGTCCCGACCCAGGCGCCTTCGTCGATCGCATAACCGATGGTTTCCGGATGACCTATGGCTTTCTGCTCTCGCATAAGGATGATTTGCTCTCCCCTTTCAGCCCCCTTACGGCATTCCGCAGTTGCAGAACTAGGATCGTTTTCCGGAAAACCGATCTTTATCGCTCTCTTTGGGAGCGTTCGGTGAACCCGTTGTTCCTTTCCAGCGGTGTAGACCGAAGCATCGAATTGGAAGGACTCAGCCGTCACTATCTCGGTTTAGGAGAACGGCATGACCGGCGCGAAATGTTCAGGGCGGAAATCGCATCGCTCGAGCAACTTGACGTACCTCTCTTTGAATCGGTTGTCGATACCAAGGAACTGCTGGACTCGTATGGTTGCGGACTGAAGATCGATGGCCTCATACAAGTCCCCGGATACGCGAATGCGCTCCGCGGAGTATCCGGAATGTCGGCCGAGGATTGCGATTCCCAGATCGAATCGATTCGGGCGAGTTTCGCGGCACGCGCGATGAGAGATTCGCACGAAGCGCAGCCAAAGGCAGACCCTGGATTATGCAACAGTTCCGAATGCCGACTCCCCCGTTTACACCCCAGCCAATTTTTGTTTGCGGCATGCGAAATTGCCCATGCCCTCGTGCGCAAGGCAGTTCGGATCGAAGGGCAAACGTCATGGATCGGGTTCAATGTGCTTCCGGCCAGCGGATACTTAAAGGTGAATGCTCTCGGTCCTTCTCTGTATGGAGGATCTCCCGGATTAGCCTTGTTTCTTGCGGCAATGTTTGCGCTGGAAGGCAGAGAGGAGCATCGGGATGCCGCGCTGGGCGTCATTCGGTCCTTGAAGCGGACTTTCCTTACGAGCGCGGGAGGAGAACCTGTAAGCCCGCTGGCGGCAGTACGGTTTCTGGCGTCTGGCATTGGGGCAGGAGTTGGCGGCGGCTCGACGATCTATGCCATCCATGCCGCGGGGAAACTGATCGACGCCCCGGAATCCCACAAGATTGCCCTCGGCTTGTCGCGTCTGATCGACGCAAGGGCCATTTGCGCCGATCGTCATCTCGATGTCATGGGCGGCGCGGCCGGAGCAATCCTTGCTTTGTTGGCGCTTTGGAAAGAGACTCATGAACCGGAACTTTTGGAGAAAGCTTTGCTCTGCGGCGAACATCTCATGCGCTCGCGAATTTCCCAAAACGGCGCGCCCCAATCCTGGCAAACCATCGGCTCGGCTTCGCTGGCAGGGTTCTCACACGGGGTCGCCGGCATCGGGCTTGCTCTGCTTCGGTTGTACAAAGCTTCGAACGATATTCGTTTCCGAGACGCGGCGATCGAGGGCTTTGCCTACGAGCGCACTCTCTTTTCACCCGAGACCTGCAATTGGGCCGATCTTCGCGAAGGAATCGCCGCCGATCCGGGTTTCGGCTCCTGGTGTCATGGAGCTCCAGGGATAGCACTCTCCCGACTGGCGGCGCTGGAAATAGTGGATGATCCACTCATCCGCTCAGACCTCGATTCCGGCCTTCAATTTTTGGTCCGCTCTCAGATCGATTCCAACGGTACATTGTGTTGCGGAGAAACGGGCAAAGCAGATATCCTGCTTGAGGCGGGGCGCCGCCTGGCTCGTCCGGAGTTGATATCGCTCGCGCAAGACAGGGCTTCCGCAGTTGCCGCCGGCGTGGCGTCGTCCGACACAAGCATGCTGCTTCTGGGGTTATTTCAGGGAATTGCAGGCGTGGGATATGGACTGCTACGCCAGGCGGCTCCGGACCGCCTTCCCTCCATTCTCCTGTGGGATTGAAGGAAGCCGATCCTTGGGGTTTATGTTACCGGTGTCTGTTTGCTGGATTGACGTTGTCTTTCCCTGCCGGTCATGGGAGAATAAGAGGCGATTTCCCACGGGCAAGGGGGCTTTTCGTGGCATTGGCGCTTTTCGACTTCGACGGGACCATCACCTCCAGGGACAGCTTTGCGGGTTTTATCAGGTATGCGGTGGGTCCCGTGAGGTACTGGCTCGGAATCGCCTGCCTCACGCCCGTGGTCATCGGATTCCTTCTGGGCTTCGTCCGGGCCTCGCGGGCGAAGGAGCTCATGTCGACCTATTTCTTTGGCGGCCGGGCTGCACCCGAACTTGAGCGACTCGCCTCAAGGTACTCCCTGGAGGAGCTGCCGGCCATGGTGAGGCAAAACGCCCTCGAGCGGATCGAGTGGCACAAACAAAAGGGGGACACGGTTGTCGTGGTCTCCGCCTCGATCGATCTATGGCTGAAGGGCTGGTGCGCGGCTCACGCACTCGATCTGATCGCCACCAGGTTGCAAACGAAGGGAGGCATCATTACCGGAAGGTTCCTCACGCGCAATTGCAGCGGCCGTGAAAAAGTCGCCAGGATCACGGCGCGATATGACCTTGAACAATTCGATTATATCTATGCCTACGGGGACAGCCGGGCAGACCGGGCGATGCTCGACATCGCCGACGAGCGATACTATCGGTGGAGGCCCATGGCGTCTCCCGGCCCTTCCTCACAGGCCGGTCTCCGCGCAGCCCGCCGGGCCGGCGATTCGGCCCTTTAAGCAGGATTGGCCGCCCCGCGAGCGACGCCGGCAATCATCTCGGCAGCCGGAGAAAGGCCGACCAGGGCGGAGTCGATGCAGAGGTGAAAGTTCCTCGCGTCCGTCCATTCGACCCCGACGATATCCCGTGCGAATTTTGCCCTTCTCTTGTCATACTCCCGTATTTTCGCCCGGGCCTCCCTCGCCTCGCCGATCTTCTGGGCCGCCATGATCCGTTTGACCCGAAACTCCTCGGGGGCATGGATAAATACGTGGATCACGTCCGGCCGGCCTTTGAGCACATGAAATCCGCCCCGCCCGACGATCACCGCGCCGTACCTGTCCGCGATCTCCCTGATAAGCCTCGATTCCACGGCAAACAAATCCTTGTCGTAGACGGTCCTCCCCAGAACGGGCCCGTAGTAGCCCATTTCCGGTGCGCCCACGGCGCAGGCCCTGATGATATTCTCCAGGAGACCGGAGGCCCTCTCCTCATAGTGCTCCAGCGACCCTGCATCCAGGTCGAAGTGCTCCGCCGCCCTGTGCAGGATTTCCCGGTCGACGAGCCGGAGACCAAGCTTTTGCGCTACCAGATGCCCGATATAGGAGCCGCCGCTCCCTATCTGCCTCGACACGGTCACCGAGAGACGTCGTGTATCGCTCATGTGCCCTCCGTCCCCGCACGTCCCTATGGCTCCCCCCCTCCCCTGGAGAAGGGACGGTGGGGACATTGTTTCATTCTGTACATGCTCATTCCCGCCCTGCCGGTCTTTCCGCTGCCATCCCTTGTCCTTCATTATTAGAGAAATGCCGCAAGATTGCAACAACTATTCCATCAGAAAGACGGTATTCAGGGGTATCGGCAAGGAAACTGCGTAGATCCTCGTGCCCCCGTCACCCGTCAGGCCGAGGCGCTTATACCAGTCGGCCCCGCCCCTCGTTTGTCAATTAAATGAGGGGGCTTTGCCTTAGGGGGCTTGCGTAGAAAAGGCAAGGGTTTAGAGTGACAGGATTCGTCGCAGACCATCCTCGATCTGTTCGAGGTCGCCCGGTTTAAGAGTGCCGGCAGGCTCTCGCAGCCTGCTCTTATCTATCGTCCGGAGCTGGTCAGCCACGGCAACTACCTTTTGACCAAGACACTCGACCTCGATCGCCAACGGAGGCCTCGGGGTTCCGGAGGTTGACAGAGGGATCACGAGAACGGTCCTTCTGGCATTATTGATCGGCGTGGCGCCTATGAGGACGCAGGGTCTTTTCTTCCTGATCTCAGAGCCCACCGTGGGAGCCAGATCGACCCAATAGATATCACCACGTTTCAGGCTCAATGGCGTCTCCTGTCGTGACATCCCATTCAGCCATCTCCCGGTTCAGGGCTTCGTCACTCTCAACAGCCCTGGCGCATTCGAAAAGCGCCATTTCCCTCCTTTCGACTTCTGCCTTGAGGAGCTCCCTGACAACCTGGCTTCTCTTTCGGGATGGAATCACCGTTTTCATACGCTTGACAAGATCCTCAGGCAGCGACACCAGTATTTTTTCCACTTTTGCCTCCATGTTATATATTATATAGTATATCCAACTTATCGGCAATGAGAATTACAGGATCGATTTTTGGAGCGGCCCGATGAGGGTCCTGACGGGCCGCGGCAGCGGTCTTTTCTCGGACATAACAGATATTTAACATATCCTTAATACACGCGTAACAATCAATTGATAGCCTGCAGTACATACCGAGCATATGTTCCCTCCACATGAAGGGGGCGCCCAGCGAAACCGCACTACCGCAGAAACGCGGGCAGCCGCAAAATACCCGTAATGGCGCCGGGGGGGGGAGACGAAAGGAGCACTATCATGAAGATGTGTCGTTGGACCGCGCCTGTCTTGATCGCTGTTGCCGCACTCTGTTTCGGCGCCCTCGCACAGGCTGCAGACCTCGTAAAGCTCCAGGGCGCAGGGGCCAGCTTCCCCGCCCCCCTCTATCTCAAATGGTTCAAGGGCTACAGCGGCGCCCACAGGAACGTGCAGATCGATTACCAGTCGGTCGGGTCGGGGAGCGGCGTAAAGAGCTTCATCGACAGGACGGTCGACTTCGGGGCGAGCGATGCCGTGAAGGGCGCGGCAATACGGGACCTCTTCCGCTGGTGTGTGCGAGAGGGCCAGGGCTATGCTCCTCAAATGGGGTACGTGCCGCTGCCCGAGGGCGTGGCCGCGAAGGCCGCGGCCGCGCTCGACAGGCTCACCATAGCCGAGCGACCTTAAGAAGAGCTGAGCTGCCCTGCGAATAGATATAATACGTCGTTGAAGCTGCACGTCGAAAATATGCTATGCTGGAAAAAGCATGAAGGGACCGTCCAGGGGCGCCGGGATAGGATGGATCGATATTTCCGTACCGTTGAAAACGGGGATGGTCGTCTACCCGGGGGATGCGCCCGTGCTGATCGATCGGCCCTGCGATGTGGCGAGGGGAGACCGGGTCACCCTCTCCCGCGTCTCTATGGGCCTCCATGCAGGGACGCACGTCGACGCGCCGCTCCATTTATTCGAAAAGGGGCTGCCTGTCGACCGGGTCCCGTTGGCCGCCCTCATAGGCACGGCACAGGTGATCGACATCATGGACGAGGCATCGATCACGCGTCCCGAGGTCGAGGCGCATCTGACCGAGGGGTGCGGCATAGTCCTCTTCAAGACGCGCAATTCCGCCCTGTGGCGGCAGGCGGGCTTCTGCGCGAGCTACGTCTCACTTTCTGCAGAGGCGGCGGAGTACCTGGTGAAGAAAGGCGTAAGCGCGGTGGGGATAGACTATCTTTCCATCGACGGCTTCGGGCAGGATGAGCTAAGGGCGCACGCCATGTTGCTCGGCGCAGTCATACCGGTCATCGAGGGGCTCGACCTCTCGGATGTCGGGGCCGGGCTGTACGAATGTATCTGCCTGCCGCTCAGGGTCGAGGGGGGAGAGGCAGCGCCGGCACGAGTTATTGTGCGACCCCTCGAATAGCTTCTTTCGGTATCTTTTTATTAGTTTTTATTCGTTCGGCCAACGGCATGTTCGGAAATCTCATGGACCCGCAAGCGAGTGCCCCCCGGCGCTCTGCTCGCCTTGCGGGCTCCAGCGTACGGGTACAGGGAAAATTATGTTGACAGTTGTTACAGGACGTGATAGAAGGAAACAGGGTGTTACAAGGGTTAACGCCTTGCAGCCATAACAGTGTATTCTATGGCGACCTTGACGATAAACGGAGTCGAGTACTATTCGGCGACTCAGCTTTTAGGGGAGATAAGAGTGTTGCGTCAGACATTTTGGCGCTGGAGACGAAGGGGGCAGATTCCCGCAGGCCATCGATTCCGGGATGGGAGGCTGCTGTTTACGGGTCCCGAAGCCGAAATGATCAGGAGGTTTGCAACCGGTGTCCGGATTGCGGAAAGGCCAGCGTTCTATCAGGGTAGACTATTTGATAATGGTGACTTACGGAAGGGTTAAGGGATAGGTGAGGGTCGGCGGAAGCTCAGGGGGTGGATACACAAAATAGCGATTAAAGAGATGTGAGGGAAATTATGATCTGGTGGTTGATCGGTGTGTTTTGGGTCGGTCTTCTATGCGGGATATTCGCCATGTGTATTTTTATCGCGGGGAATAAACCCTACGCAGATAGGGCCATGGAGGAAAACGAAAGGCCCCTAGGTCATCCTTCTAAGATATCCGTGACATCCGACGCATAATCTGTCACGCCTGCTGCCATTGTGGGTGTTACTCTCAGGCTCTTATCGGACCTTCCTGGCCCACTTCAAGGCTCAGCGGCGATGTTGGCACTCCGGCCCTATACGAACAGTGGACAATCCGTCTCGTTCAACTCAGCACGGGGAGATGTTTCGAGGGGAGGATCAGGCCATCAAGGCACCACCGCCTTTGTGAAACTGACTTGCCCGGTGCCTGGCTTCCTGCTTGGCTTTTGCTGCCAGGATTTTATCCACGCGTAGGGTGAGTTTAGTCATCATGACGTATCATGTAAACAGTAATGTACGGCACTGTCAAGAGGCAAATCTGAGGCTGAAGGGGAGGGTCAAGGGTCACCCATTAGAGGGCAAATCTTTATTCTGTTCAGGGAATCTTCCACCCGCTTCCGGAGTAGATATTTTCGGCTCGAACATACACCCGATCATCCGGGCTGTTGTCGGGCATGCCGGAAAGCACTGCGACTTTTTTTCAGGACCAGGGAACCGGCGCCGCCTGCGAGGGAGACCACCATGGAGAGGAGGAAGGCGTACGTGAACGTGCCCGTGGAGTCCTTGATGTAGCCGCCCACGACGGGTCCAAGGGCCTGCCCGATGCCGAAGAAAAGGGTGATGAAGCCGAGACCCGCGGGCGCCAGTCTCCCGCCTACCGCATCCCCGGCCGCAGCAGCCATTATGACGGGTATCGAAAAGGCCGCGATTCCGAAGACCGCGGCGGACAGGTAAAAACCCGTGTAATCTTTCCAGAACGCGAGGACAAGATAGGAAAGGGCGAGGGTAAAATAGGCGATCATCGACCCGTGCCTCCTGCCCACGACATCGGACACCCAGCCGTAGATCACACCGCAGAAGATGCTGAAGATGCCCAGGACCCCGAATATCCTCCCCGCGCTGACCGCCGGCACCTGCATTTCCTTCGTGAGATAGGCGACGAAAAAGGTGAGATAGATGATGTAGGAAAAGCCGTACATGAAATACACACCCCCGAGCTTCCATATCTCCGGCTGGACTATAATGTCCTTGAAGGCGGAGAAGAGCGTAATCCTGGGGCCTGACGGAGCCGAACCTTCCTGCCCTTCCCCTCCGTACACGCTGAGGTGCTTTTCCTTCGGGTTGTCCCTGAGGAAGGCAAAGCATACGAAGGCAAGCACGAAGACTATGATCCCGAGCATGAACCAGGCATACCGCCAGCCGTGCCGGCCGAAAGCAGAGATCACGGGCGGGAGCATAATGCCCGACAGGAAGAGGCCGGTGCCGATGCCTGCCGACACGATGCCCGTTGCGAGGCCCCTTCTCTTCATGGTAAACCAGGCTGCCGGCAGTGCCATGATGGGCACGTAGCTGCCCCCGTTTCCCGCCCCGGAGACAGCCTCATGAAAAAGGCAAAGAGGAAGGAGTTGGCGAGCCCCGTGAGAAAGAGACTGACGCCGATGACGATGAGGGACACGAACACGACCCTCCTCACGCCGAAGCGGGCGGCCAAAAAACCGCCGACGATGGCGAGGCAGAGGTAGCCGATGAAGTTGCCCGTTGCGATGGATCCCAGCTGCGTGTAGCTGAGCGCGAGCCCGTCCTTCATCGACGGGAGGATCACCGAGTAGGACATCCTGCCGAACCCATGGGCAAGGATGGTCACGAGACAGCCGGTCGCCGCTATAACCCAGGCATAGTGCATGGCTTTACCCCCCCCTTTTTTCATTGTAAAAGGATATAGCCTGCCGTGTCAACAAGTACCGGCGCGATGTCGTGCGAGCGGAGAAGATCGAGCACGCACATCATCCTGCGGAACGCACTCCGCCTACGCTGGTGAGCGGTCGTTCCGCATACGTGCTCACGAAGGGCGCCATACGCTCCAGTCTAAATTGGAGTTTCCAAATGCGTTTGCCCTGCGCCGGGTGCGATCGCTCTTGAAAGAAGCGGCAGAAAGCGTCATAATGGAAGAGGGAGGGGCAATGAAAGAGAGAGGGGCAGGCGTCCTGTTTCATATTACCTCGCTTCCTTCGCCGTACGGCATTGGCGACCTTGGCCCCTGGGCTTACAAGTTCGCCGACTTCCTTACGGAGACACGCCAGACCTACTGGCAGATACTGCCGCTCAACCCCACTGCGCCGGTTTACGGCAATTCGCCTTATAGCAGCATCTCCACGTTTGCCTGCAACACCTTGCTCATAAGTCCCGACATGCTTGTAGAGGATGGTCTCCTGGACAAAAAAGAGGTCGATGGGGGGCCCGTTTTTCCGGATGACCGATGTGACTACGAAGGGGTGACCTCCTATAAGGAGTACCTGCTGGACCTTGCCTGCGACAGTTTCACGAGTTCCGGTGTCGACCACGACAGATTCGCCCATTTCTGCGATGATCATGCGTCGTGGCTCGATACCTATGCGCTCTTCGTCTCAATCAAAAAACGCATGGGCGGCGCGTCGTGGAGCGAGTGGCCCCGGGAATTGAGGAGCCGGGCGCCCGACCGGATGGAGATGATACGGAAGGAATTACGGGCCGATATCGACAGGGAAAAATTCCGGCAGTACCTCTTCTTCCGTCAATGGGGCGCCCTCAGGAAGTACTGCAACGAGCGGGGCATACAGATCGTGGGGGATATCCCCATTTACGTGAGTTACGACAGCGCCGATGTATGGGCCAATGGGGATATCTTTAAGCTGGACGGAGAACAGAGGCCCACGGCGGTTGCAGGTGTGCCACCCGACTATTTCAGCTCGACAGGCCAGTTGTGGGGTAACCCGGTCTACGACTGGGATGCGTTGAGACAAACGGGCTACGCCTGGTGGGTCGAGCGGATGCGCCGCACCCTCGCCCTCTTTGACGTGGTGAGGATCGACCATTTCCGTGGTCTGGCCTCGTTCTGGGAAGTCCCCGCCGGTGAAGAGAACGCGGTGAACGGGCGGTGGGTGGCTGCGCCGGTATACGATTTTTTCAACCAGCTTTTCACACGCTTCTCCAGCCTTCCCGTAATCGCTGAAGACCTCGGTTTAATCACCCCTGACGTGCGGGAAGTGATCCACGACTTCGGCTTCTTCGGCATGAAGATCCTCCTCTTTGCCTTTGGCGAGGAGAATCCCATGCATATCTACCTGCCCCACACCTATGAAAAAACGTATGCGGTCTACACGGGCACCCACGACAACAATACCGTTCGGGGGTGGTTCGAGGGCGAGGCAAGGCCGGATGAGCTGGAGCGCCTTTTCCGCTACATCGGCAGGGAAGTACGGCCCGATGAGGTGTGCTGGGAGCTGATAAGGCTCGCAATGATGTCCGTCGCCCGTATAGCCGTTTTCCCCTTGCAGGACATTCTTGGCCTTGGTCAGGAAGCGCGAATGAACCGGCCCGCAACCGGCCGGGGGAATTGGGAGTGGAGGCTGCTCCCCTGGCAGCTCACGGAAGCGGTCGCCGAGCGGCTTCGTTCCCTTACCGTCACCTATGGCAGGGCTTAAGCTGAGTTCAGAGGAAGGCTCCGTGGACGTGGGGTGCGAAAAGCAGTGTGTGAATCTCAAGTGACAGATCTGAGGAGGATGTATGAAAGGACGGCAATCACGTAGAATGACAAAGGTTGTGCCCGCGGCGGTGATCGTTTTTGTGCTGGCCGGGCTCGGCGCGTTGTTTCCGGTTTTTGCGGCGGCCGACGACGCCATGGATGCCCGGCATCTTGCTGAAAGGGCTCAGCAGACCCTGGAGACCTTCTCGGCGGCCCCGGAGATGGACGCGTTTCGGACGCTCGTCAAGGACGCCAGGGGCGTTTTTATTGCCCCTCAAATTCTGAAAGGCGCCTTTTTCCTGGGGGCGTCGGGTGGAAGCGGTGTGCTCGTGGCACGCGACGGCCTCACCGGGCGCTGGCTGGGCCCTGCGTTCTACACGATAGGTGAGGCGAGCTTCGGCTTTCAGTTCGGCGGCAGCGCATCGGAGGTGGTGCTGCTTGCAATGACCGACCGGGGCGTGAACGCGCTGCTTGAGAGTAGTATTAAACTCGGCGCGGACGTCGGGGTGGCGGCCGGCCCTGTCGGCATGGGGGCGGCCGCTTCGACGGAGAACCTGAGCGTCGATATTATCAGTTTCGCACGATCGAAAGGGCTGTTTGGCGGCATATCCGTTGATGGGGCAGTGGTAAAAACCAGGAGCGACTTGAATAATGCCTACTATGGCGCCATTGTCACGCCCGTGGACATTTTCAGGAAGAGAATAGCCGGGAACCCTCACTCGGCCGGGCTCCTTGCGGCGGTCTCCAGGATGGCCGGCGGAAGCAGCCCTTTTAGCCGGCGCATGCCGAATCGAGAAAACGAGCCCGAAAGCGTTGACAAACCCGCCGACGCTGCGGCGCCGGCCGGGGAGGAGCAATAGCGTAAATTCTCTTGATTACCCTCGCCCTCCCGTGATAGGCTTGGCCGGTCGGAGTGACGTTCGTCGCACCCGCACGCAGTAAAACCTTGCCACAACGGTCCGAAAGCAGTGAAGGAGGTTTCGCACTATGGGACTCAGGTATGAAGAGGTAACGGAAGAGGTGAAAAAGTTGTTCGGCGAAGTTCAGGCCAAGTACTTCCCCGAGCTGAAGAATGCAAAGATCATCACCCTCTTTGATGTGAAGAAGCGCGCGTCCGGGGGCCGGGTGGTCCTGGGTCGCATCATGAGGACCAACGACCTTTTGAGACACCTGACGAAAGACGAGGCGGTTGCCATAGAGGGCTATGATTATATTATTACCCTCGACAAGGAAGGGTGGAATGCCATAGGCGATGCCGACAGGGTCAGGTTGTTGCGCCACGAGCTGCGGCACACCCATTATGATATAGACTCGGAATCAAAC
>Ga0181527_1002906_pt1 | contig 15601 bp, 7 predicted proteins | sample PEATcosm2014_Bin_30_FD_119762 | JGI IMG/M metagenome (GOLD analysis project Ga0181527, IMG submission 119762) | Peatland microbial communities from MTU Mesocosm Facility, Houghton, MI, USA - PEATcosm2014_Bin06_60_metaG | ecosystem: Environmental > Terrestrial > Soil > Wetlands > Peat | place...
CTGTGCGTCGCTCGTAGCCGGTAAGCCGGTACATATCATGTATGGCATGTGAAAACAGTGCCAGCAAGTCGAGGCTGTAATGGGGTTTTGTAACAGCACCGCACGGGGAATCCCCTTAGCCCGCTTTGCAGTTAATACCTTATAGGCAACTGTCCACCTTCGGGATAGAAAAGAGAGTTACCGCTGCATGGAGGGCATTCTGGTGGCGCGTCTCACCAAAACTGATCTCGAACGGAAGCTATTGACAGGCATGTCCGTATCTTGGGACGACGGCAGTAAGAGAAAGCTTCTGCTTAGCGATCCCAAGGCTCGGGGCCTTTTCAAATTCCTGCTAGTGAGTTCCGTGCGAAACCCTGTCGGCCTGCCCGAAGCTTTCATTCAAGGGCTAAGGACCGCTTACGAGTCCGGTGACGACCCAGCTACCCGCATTGGCGCTAGCCCATCACCAGTGGTGAATGCAACTCGGTGGAAGCTTAACGCTATGGAGACTGAAGGGTTCGGCGGCTTGAATACCTGGAACGGCCCAGACTTCCGGTTTGAATTCGATCAAGAAAGCTTACTGCTTGAAGGACCGAATGGTAGCGGCAAGTCTTCACTAGTTGCAGCAATCCTTTGGGCATTGACCGGGGAACGACCGAGGGCACAAGCAGACGAGCCAGCGCACCAGACAAAGCCAGTCTTTGACTCATGCGATAAGCCGCCGGTAGGCCAGTGGCCCCCGATAGCGTGCTATCCATCGAGTGCGGCAGATCTCGCTGTGCAGCCGAAAGTAAGGGTACAACTCAAGTTTGTCGACGAGCACGGCAAGACAGCCGTAATCGAGCGAATTCTCGAAAATGGCGTAATCAACTGCAATATTGATCCCCAATTTGACATTCCATCGGTCTTCCTGGAAACAGGACTGCTGATGCCGTCCCGCCTCTCTGTGTTACGCCTGAGGGGGGAAACCCGGCTGACCGATGCAGTTCAGAAGCTCACAGGGCTGGACGACCTTGTCGCGATCGGGGAATTAGTTGAAGGGCTTTGCCACAAATCGCGCGAATATCTCTCTTATTGCAAAAAGGATCTGGCGGCCGAAAAGAAGAAGTTCGAGAACGGGATCCAAGCCGCCCGAGATGCCCTAGCTGCTGTCGAGGTGCCGGTGCCAAACTTTGCTGCGTCGGACACCAATGACAAGAACAGCGAAATGGGTAAATTCGGCAAACAGTTGGCGGAAAAGGCCACCGAACTCACGAATGTAATCGCAAGCGATCTGGGATCGCAACTTGCGCTAGGTAGTGCGGCAGTGCAAAACCAAGTGATTTCGGCAATCGGCGCAGCTGAAGAAGACCTCCGCGCTGGATTGTCCTCCCTGGATTCTTGGGACCTGCTGGCATCTCTCGACCGCGACCTTGATGCGGCCTGCATCACACGGCTAAAGGAGACGATTTCGGTCGCACGGGCCGATGCCCGGGAGACTGCCGAATTTGCAAGAAGAAACATCAGCGATTCAAAGTTCCAGCTGAAGGCCCTCGCAGCACGGTGGCATGCTCAAAATTGCGCGGGGGAAATTCAGAACTGCCCCTTGTGTGAGCACAAGCTCGATCCCTCTGGAAATTTGGTCAAAGAGCTGCAAGAGCTGAGATCCGCTGGCAGCCTCGCGGCAAGTGCCTTTGACGATAGCGTCAACTCGATACTCTCGAACTTGAATCGCTCATTGCCTGCGTCCCAAACACAGATTGGCGAGGAACTTCTCACTTGGGAGCCGCGCAAACAACTCATTATCGACCTTCGCGCCGCTTTTATTGAGAAAGAGCGATACTCGAAAATCCTCGTTAGATTTAAGACCCTCGTAGAAGGCAGACTCCAGCAGGTACCGGCAACTGAATTACCCGCAGCTGCGCCGGTTGGCGAAGGTATTCTGAAGCCAATTGAACAGCGGATCACAATTATCGAACGTGCGATAGATCTCGTCGACTGGTATCGTTCAACCTCTGCGACGTGGCTATCGTGGTGGGAGGATACGACCGCCACCATTAGCGCGTTTCAAGCCGTCGCTGGAAAGATTACTGCGTCTTCTCCTAAGGCGACCACATATGAGGGATTATCAGCTCACCTGACACGGCTTTCGGATGCGATTGCCAAAGCGAAGCCATACGGTAACGCAGCAGAGTCAATGCGGACAGCTTGGACGGCTGGGAAAGAGATCGTCAAGATTGAGACGGTACTGGAGCTCAGGAAGAAGATTGCGGAAACCATCGAGCCCCTGAAGCAGCTTGTGCCATTGGCCCAGTCAGTTGCAAGCGAAGCCATCGAAGATTTGTCAAGCAGAATAGAAAAGCTTCTATCCAGAATTTATCTGACAGAACAATTGCAATATCACGATGCCCAGCTTTCGAAGAAAGAAGGAGTCGTTGTTTACGGAGATCTGGGAAACGCCCTCCGGATTGATGCAACCCTAATTGCGAATACGTCATGGTTGAGAGCGGTTCTTTGGGCATTCACATTTGCGTTGCGAGAAGAAGCTGTTGAACGATTCGGGAGAGACGTGTTCCCACTTCTTGTTTTTGACGATCCTCAGGCAACGTTCGACTCTGCGCATCGTCATCGCTGGGCACAGTATGTCAGTTCACTACAAAACGGGCCTTCCTCTGTTCAGCTTGTGCTGGCAACTTACGAGGAAATGTTTCTTGAATTAATAAAGATTGATGGTGTCAAAGGCCGCCAGGCAATGATTGCTGCCGCCGGACCGGAATTGGGTCACGTTGGGATTTTCGAAGGCGAGTCCCTTGAGCGCCAATGGCAAAAAGCGCAGGCGGAGAAGACCCCCCAGGCAGGTCGCGATTACATGATCGCCGTTAGAATTTACCTCGAAGGGCTATTGCGGCTCATGTTGCGCGCGGAAGACCCGAATGTCTCGTCTTTCGTTATAGGAGATTCTCGAGAAAAGCTCCGTCAACTGCACGAGTCGGATATTGCTCCCTGGAACAAGTCGGAATTCAAGAAGCTGTGCGACGTACTCGGGAAGGGTAAGCCGGAGATCAAATTCACCGAAATGGTTCACCATACGGGCGGCCAGAATCTCGGCATGGGGGAAGCAACGGATGTCGAAAAGTATTGGCGCGTGACTCTCAATCCTGCATTGCATCGGTGCTTCAGCATTCACCGTGAACACCTGCAACTCCACGGAGGAATGAAGGCGCTGCACGCGCCACCAGCGCTCGTTTCACTTCCGGAGGGCTACAAATCAAAAGTTGCCGAGATTCCTCTGCGAATAATCGGGAAAGCCGCTGCGCTTTCGGATGGACGAACTGCGGATGGCCGACTCGATATGGATGAATATGCGTCGGCTGCACACAAGAAGATCACCCTGGCCAGACACGCCGCCTATCGGCTCACTGCCGCAACCCTCGAGCCGGTAGCCCGTCCAGGCGACATGCTTCTCGTGAAGGATGCTGGAGAACCGTCCGTAAAGTCGCTCGTGGTGGCCATAAGGGAGGACCAAGTGCTCGCACGTAGATTTGAGGTTGCCGAGAACCACAGTGACATCGCCGTTCTGACTGCTCAGGCGATCAATCCGCGAAAGATTGCACCTCCAGTGATTGCTCAGAAATCAACATTCACTCTGCATAAGATTATTGGAGTGTTGTACGAGGAATCAGGTTGGAATGCGCCCATCAAGTCCGACATGGAAATTTGCGAGTGTTCTGGCGAGGCAGCGTTTAGCGGTTTGATAGCGAACGCTTTGGGTCTGGTCGAAGTTGTTGGTCAAAGTGCCGAACCGCATGCGCTTCATGGCCAGTACATCATCGTGGGGAAGCAACTACCAGCACTCGAGGCCATGAATAAGCTCGATGGCAAACCGGTCATAGCATCCGACAGTGACGACAACCGGTACTTCAAAAGACTCCGGGTAGGTCAAGACCGCGTGGTTCTGGAGAGTATGGATTCGGGTGGCGATTACGCTCCGATTATCCTGTCAATGCCTGGACAACAAGGACACTGTCTTGAGAGCGTCTGGCCAGTTGCCGGAGTGCTTTTTGAACTGCCGAACTGATTTACTATTTGGTCGGACTCCGCCGAGGTGATTTTACATGCGTGAATTTTTCGCAAATCATCGAAGATCGGCGTCACCCCAACCTTCTTCGCAGCAGGTTTCAATTCGATCAGCAGCTATTGGAGAGGCTTCCTGCCAAGGCGCGCGCCGATGCCCTAATTATTTCGAGCAAGGAATACGGCTTCCGCAAGAATTGGTTAAGCAATTCATTGAGCTTCTGCGTAATGATGAGCGCGCTCGTTGCCTGTTGCAGTCGGATGGAGGCGAAATGCCGGATTTTGTTTTCAATGGCGCCCTGCTTTAGATTGCGTACGCTACGTGTCAGTGGGGCTAGGCGCACGCCATAATACCCGACAGCGCTCCACCTACCCGATTCGCATGGGCAGACCGGAAAGAACTTCGTTCAGTGATTGCGCTAAAAGGGACTAAACAGTGACACCCTCAGAGGTCTGAGATTTTTCTTTCGCTTTGTCGCGAGATCAGCCCATAGTTGTTCTAGTCTGGTAAATTGGTGGCCGCCTTGTTGGCGGACGGCTCGGAGACTCAGGATGAGCAGATTGGCACAGCCCCGGAGGCGAAGCTTGTTATTCGAAGTTCCAGCTTTAGGCGGCTGCAACAGGCTGGCGTTTCAAACGCATGGTGAAATCTCCGGAATCGAGGTTGGGTACGATGTATCCCAGGATGATCTCCTTGAACTAGACTTCCCTGAGTCCGTGGACGATTTCCTTGATATGTTTTGCCCGCTAAAATCTGTGGAACTTCTCGTCGACAAAGCTGCCCATTGGAGTTCGCAGCTACAACTTGGTGCCAAGAACCTGTACATCCAATTCGTGCCGACGCGTGCGTTTGGCGGAGGTTTCGTAGGACGCGGTGTCACGGGCCGGCGGAATCGCGGATTGCTCCAGCTTGAGTTTTCCCTAGCAGTGGACGGCCATTTGACATTTGAGGATCCATTTGACGGCGCCGAATGGGGCGATGTGATCCCACATGAGCTTATGCACATAAAGGATGTCATCGATGGGCGCTGCCCCAGCATATTTCCCTACCAGATGGACTGCGGCTGGGTTGATTTCTTCCGGCATCTTTGGATTGATGGCCATTTGGAGCGGCTGGGGGCTCCGCATGCTCGAAAGGAAACCCGCGTTGCGGAGCTCTCGGGCGCTCTTTTGCGATTGGGAACTGTTTTACCTGGGGATCGGCTTGCGGAGTTCTCGGAGAACTGGTGGGGTAAGCCGATGAATATGCGAGAAGCAATACGATTGGGCCTAAATTTCGGATTTTCCCTGGCAGAGGGCGGGCCGCTGGATTCGTGGTTTAGAAAGTGAAAATCAGGGCCACCAGGGCAACTCAGTAGCCGCGGAATCGAACCGCCGACGCCAGCCTTTTCAGGGTTCCCGTCAATAGCATTTCCAACTACTTGCAAGCCGCAGAGGACTCGCTAAATCCTCCTAAGGGCGTGGAACACGGGCGGATAGCGGGTTCGGATAGCGGGTACGCTTCAGCCGAGTGTGGCGACTAGAGAATCAGAAAGCGTTCTGTCGGCTCAGACTTCAGTCGCTTAACGTCGTCTTCGTTTATCAGCTTCTCATCTATGCCCCTCATGATGATGTACGGTTCCAAAATTGGATCACGAAATCTGAACCGAAACTTGCGCCGCTCTCCCTTCTTTTCGAGAACATTTCCGTGCTCTGCGGAGCAAAAATGTTTGAGATGACGCATGTATCCGTCAATTCCATAGCGTTTTTTGGCGATCCTCATAAGTGGGCCGCGCAAATCACCTGCATAGAAATATCCAAGTTCGTCCGTGGGAGATAAAGCCGCCGCGAGGAGTATCTGTTTGTAGATGTTTTTGTGCGAGCTGCTGATTGCCTGAAGATACGAAGAGACAATTGTCTGCTGCGCGCTCTTTAGCGAGCGCCTGATTGCCGATTCTACGTCCTCTTTCGTGGCAATTAGTCGCCCTGCATCAAGCGCGGCGTGCCCAGCAAACATTCCCAATTCGTGCGCATTGTGCGGAAGCCCTCGGGACAAAACCGAGATTTGTTGTGTCGCGTCTTCATCGATGCTCATTTTTGCATGTTGGAATCCCTTCTGAACGATTTCGGCAAGCTCTACCTCACGCATTCGAGGCACCTTTATCTGCACAAGAGCTCTCTCGATAGATGCGTGTTCTGCAATCAGCTCGTCTATTGAATCGGCAACACCGACGATAATTAGGGTCGCGTCTACGGCATGATCGGAAAGGCTCTTGATTGTGTCGGCGAGTAGAGTAGACGTTTCTTGACCTTTAACTCGATCGAATTCGTCAATAACAATGATCGCTGGCGATCCGAGTTGCTGGAGCAGAAACCGCACATCTTCAGCCCCACCGTCTTCTGGGAATGGGATCTTGATCCGGCCAGTAGTGACCAAGTCCTCTGTTATTCCGCGTTGTCGAATTTCATTCAGAAACGAGAGTTCTCGGAAAACTCCCTGCCATATAAAAACGAAGTTCGATCCAGCACTGCAGTTGAATCGAACCACTTGATAGCTCCATTTCTCCAAGGATCGTAGGGAATCGTAGAGAAGATTTGCGAGGGATGTCTTTCCGACCCCCCGCTCACCGTAGATCAACAGGTGCTGCCCCAGCTGGAAAAGAGCATCCCTCAAGCGCGTCTTTTCTTCAGTTCTTCCGGAGAACAACTCTCCTTTGGAGATCGGCGCAGTCGGAGTGAACCCCTCCGACAGGCGAGTCCTAAATCCAACCTTTTCTGTATCTTCCATAGCGCACCAAACAACATTCTTACCATTAGAAGCCAATGATGTCACTATAATTGCTAAAAATAAAACATTTAATATGAATTATTTAACAATATAAGTTGACAATCTAACAATATGATCGCACAATCTGCTCTGAACTCCGCTCCGCGGTATGCGATTTGAAAGGAGCAGCCATGACAACGGATGCACTGATAGGTTCAGTCCCCAGCAGCGGCTTTCCGTCGCCTCTACCCAACATCAACCCAAGAATCTCGGTTAAAGAGTTTGCTCGCTACAATTTTGCGAGTCCCCGCGTACGGAATTCGATCCTGCGCCGCCAGAAATTCAAGAAAGGCGAAGGGATCTTCCGGATGAAGTACTATCAGCCTGCAATAGCTGCTATTCGCGATTACATCATGAAGGGGAGCGACGCAAAGGTTATTCAGGACGCTGTGTCAATGCTGGCAGCAGAGCTTCCCTTGAAAAATGGGCTACAACGTTACAAAACCGAATACAACATTCAAGCTATTAGGCAGTATTTCGCCTTGTACGGCAAGCGCAAGTTTGAGATTCTGCCCACCCCTAAGCTCAACTTTGTGAAGGGGCTGGTTACTATCGGCACGCAGCCTGATTTGTGTGTCCGCGAAGACGGGACGATGTTGTTGATCAAGTTCGATTTCTGCAAGACGCCAGAAGATAAACGGTTCATTCCTCTTATGTTACAGCTAATTCGCGATGCAGCGCGGGTGAAGGGTTTGAAAATCAAAGCGCGCAACATCATTGTGTTCGACATCGTCGAGAGAACAGAACATCCCTGCCCGTCGAGTCGGGCTGGGCTGAAGCACCTTGTCACTAAACTCTGTAGGGAAATCGAGGGCAAGTGGGACAGTATCGATCCTACTCCCAGCCAGGGAGCAGGCCATAGTAACTAAGTACGCGCAAAGCCCCCAAGAGCGGATTTAGCGCGGTTCTCCCTCGGGTGTACCTTCCAAAAGGCCGTCAACTCCAACCGGACGAAGTTTTCTTTCCCGTCTCACCTGTCTCTCGGTTAACCGAACGGCGTTGCCGTGTACGTGAAGGGCGTTGCCGACAGCTAGAAGGAAGTGTTCGCAGAAGAGCTGTGCGCTCGCGTGGGCCAAGCTCGTGAGCTTCAAGGTTGCCAATGCTTAATGCTGCTGATATCGTACAAGACCGAATATGCAACCCTGTTTTGCACTTTACTACCCGTACATTCATTTCCGCGATGTTTCATGGCTCAAAACTGCGCTGTTGTTATGGGACAAGGTCTGCAGAATCGTACCACGTGACTTTCCGATTCGGGACAGCGGAGAAATTGCTCAACTGGCCGATTTTGTTTACAACCTCGACCCCGCAGCAGTGACGCAGCGAATTGGGGAAGAATTTCAAAGCTTCTTGGTCCAGAACGAGAGAAAGCTCAGCAAATACAGCGTCGAGGGCTTATCGGACGACGAGCTTGGGTTCTTATACCACTCAAAGATTCGCTACGGTATGGCAGAACACCTAAACAGGAAGCACCTTGCAAAGTTGAATAGAGGTGGCGACCCCGACTGGATCGGGCTTCACCCTTCAATAGCCGCTGTCTACATGTCCGCACTCGCAAACGAGTTAGCGATTCGTAATCAGCTTGAAGCGGTCACATTCGATGACCGGGCGTTTTGTGCCTTGGGCGGAGTGCCGGAATGTGCCAAGGCATTGCTCAACCTCGGACCGACGGGCAGAGTAAGAAGTCCCAACCTGCCGCGAAGCTCACGTTCTCTTCCGACGCGAAACATGTTGATGTGCTTGTTTTCCGGGTTCGAAATATCAAACGCTGATGATATTCCGGCCGACAAGCTCATAAAATTCATCACTAAGTACCGGAATGAGAAAGTCGCTTTCCGTTATTATGTCGAGCAACTTCGCCTAACCGTCCAACAGCTTGCCAATATCGAAGACGAGAAGCTCCGGGCGGAAGCACAAAAAGAGTTTTTGGCGAATCAGAAGGATACGATTGTTGCGGATTACCGGAGGCAGTTGCGTGACGCCGGAATTGAGACGATTTTCAAGTTGATCGCGTTTAGACTTCCGGTCGGCACGGTGCTAACCTCGTGGTCGAATTCGCCAATTCTCGGTATCATCGCTGGAACGGCAGCAGTCGGTGAAAAGCTCTACGATTACCAAAAATCCAAAGCCCAGATCCGCCGCGCACACCCAGCTGCGACATACCTGTTAGAGTTAGAAAAGCTGCGCGGACGTTCAAAGTTGCAGGCACGCTTGAAGCGCCATTTCTCTCGCAACAGTTCCGGGGCGAGCATCATAACGCTGAACTTGAACGATGCTGACGATTAGTTGAAGATTCCTTTCGCAGTCATTCAGCAGTTCCTGTGCGCAGCCCCGATAGCCGCGAAACTGGTGGCGATTTCGGATTCGGCAGGTGTATCGGTTCCACAGCGCTATTGCCGCGCTCTGCCGCCGCAGAACTGTAGGCGGAACTGAACGCGCGGACGGATGGGCATCAGCGTAGGTTCGGAGCACCTTCATGGTTGATTTTTCAAAGAAGCTCGGGAAGGCGAAGGGTAAAAAGCCCATCGACCCCCTAGCGATCTACGACACGCTGGATCGCGCAAGCGATAAGGGGCCGCTGCGTCCAGCGCAGGAAGCGGTCTTGTGCGAGTGGCATGAGAGCAGGCGAGGAGAACGTGACCTACTCATAAAGCTGCAAACCGGCCAGGGTAAGACTCTGATCGGACTGCTGATGCTGCAATCCAGAATCAACGAGGGCAAAGGCCCGGCTGTGTATCTTTGCGCCAATAATTACCTGGTCAAACAGACGCAGGAGCAGGCACGTGAATTTGGGTTCAAGAATCTGGTGAACGACCCCGCCTCAGCGGACTTTCTGGACGGGCGTGCAATTCTGATCAACAACGTCAACAAGATGTTCAACGGGTTGTCGCAGTTCGGGCTGCAGCCGCAATCACTTCCTGTCGGCAGCCTGCTTATGGATGACTCTCACGCGTGTGCGGACGCCATTCGTGAAGCGTGCAGCATACGTCTTCCAAGAGCTCACAAGTGTTACCAGCCCCTCCTTGACCTATTCAGTTCCGATCTGGAACTTCAAGGTGCAGGGAGTTTTGCTGATATTCAGCACGGCAAGTATGACGCGGTACTTCCAGTTCCGTACTGGAGCTGGCGTGAGCGGCAGGCGGACGTCACCCGCTTTTTGTCAAAATGTACCGATGACAATGAGCTGAGATTTGTTTGGCCTTTGCTAAAGGACGAATTAACTGAATGCTTATGCGTATTCTCGGGAGGAGGACTAGAAATAGCTCCGTACCTGCCGCCGTTACCGCTGTTTGGATCGTATTGGAAGGCGGAGTTTCGTGCGTTCATGTCGGCAACTATTACAAACGATTCCTTTCTTGTGCGCGGCCTCGGGCTTTCACCAAAATCAATCAAGACTCCGCTGACGTATGATCGGGAAAAGTGGTACGGCGAGAAAATGATCCTGGTTCCTTCCTTGATGGATCAGTCACTCACCCGAGAGAAGATAATTGCGGAGCTCGCTCCGGCTGTCCCCAAGCGTAAGTATGGCGTGGTTGTCCTAGCTCCTAGTTTCGCTAAAGCGGCTGACTGGAAGGCGCAAGGGGCAACGGTCGTGGATAAGTCTAGCATTGATTCTGGTATAGCGGCCTTGCGACAGAACCAGTTTGACAAAGTTCTGGTGATAGTGAACAAGTACGACGGAATCGATCTACCTGACGAGACCTGCCGGATTTTGGTGATCGATTCGCGACCATTCGCAGAAAGCCTCGTCGACAGGTGCACGGATTCCTGTCGCGCTTCAAGCGACGCAACGCTGTTGAAGCTGGCTCGTACCATTGAACAGGGGCTAGGGAGAGGGGTTAGGGGACAACGAGACTACTGTGTCGTGATCCTAATCGGCGCATCTTTAATCCGCGCCATCAGAACAGGAAGGTCAAAGCTCCAGTTTTCTGAGCAAACCCGCGAGCAAATTGAGCTGGGCCTAGAGGTCGCGGAGCTAGCAAAAGAAGAGGTTGAAGAGGGCGTAGATCCATATTCTGTGCTTAGTAAGTTAGTCGGACAATCGCTGAAGCGCGATGCGGGATGGAAGGACTTCTATGCGGAGCGGATGAATGCCATAACAGTCAAGCCTTCCTCGCCAAAGATGCTGGACATCTTTGCGGCAGAACAGCGTGCGGAACAAAAGTTCCAAGACGGTGATTACGCGGAGGCAGCTGCGCTCATTCAGGAACTCATAGACAAGCACATTCCTAATGAAAACCGCGAGGATCGCGGGTGGTACTTGCAGGAAATCGCTCGCTTCAAGTATCCCGCTAGCAAGTCAGATGCGAACGAATACCAGCAGCGAGCGCACAAGCTCAATCGGCTATTGCTCCGGCCTAAGACGGGCATGGATTTCGAGAAACTCCTCATCAGCCAGAAGCGTATTGGCAACATTAGAACCTGGCTGCGGTCGTTTGAGAGTAACGAAGCAATGATGCTCGCAAGTGACGAAATTGCTGTCAATCTGGGGTTTGGGGTCTCCGCAAACGATTTCGAGGAGGGATTTAACAGGCTAGGAATCGCTCTTGGCTTCGCCGCACAAAGGCCCGACAAAGAATGGAAGGAAGGGCCAGATAATTTGTGGGCGATTCGTGACGGGGAATATCTTGTCGTCGAGTGCAAGAGCGAAGTCGAACTCGACCGCAAGGAGATCTACAAGACGGAAACTGGGCAGATGAACAATGCCTGCGCTTGGTTCAAGAGCCACTATCCCGGCGCGAAGGCCACAAATTGGCTAATCATCTCCACAAAAGTCTTGTCGAGCGCAGCGGGGTTTAACGATTCTGTGCAGATTGTACGGAAGCCGAGCCTAAGAAAATTGGTAAAGAATTTCATCGGGTTTGTTACTGAATTTAAGAATGTTGATCTTCAAGACGTAGATGACGCGAAGGTGCAAAAGTACCTTAAAGAGCACAACCTAACCACTGACGAACTGCTAACCAGTTACTCGGAATCACCGAAGGCGTCGTGAGCCAAGCGATATGCTTGACTCGCGACAGATCGTAAAGGCACCACGGATGTGATCCCCTGCGCGACAAGTTCGCGAACGTGACACCCGAGTTGCCGCATCCACTTGTAATCGCACGCACTGCCAGCGCGCCCACCCAAATGCTTTAGCGCACGGACGTAGGCAGTCTCTCGGGTTTCCGCCTGTAGCGGAGCCCCTGCCGTCCCGTGTCAGCGTGCGGAGGATAAGGGTCGGGTCGGCGCGCGTCGGGCGCCTCTTCGCCTACTCGTGCTGACAGCGGCGGGAGGGGTGCTACGGCATTCTAGAGCGTGTTCCGAAAACCCGAAGTGGCCCGCCTAAGTTGCTGAAAATGTATGCGTATTCCAGGCACCTTAGGAATATTCCGCAACCGTGTGTTTGCGGAACATCTGTGACTGCTCAGTATTGTGACGCGGGGACGGCCTCAGCAATGTCGCCCTCGTAGTGCGAGCGTTGACGCCGCTTTAGTCCTGCCACCTCTTTGACCATTGCCAGAGCGCACGGTCCAGCCACGGCCATACAGTCAAGTGGAACGTCGTAACCGAGCTCGGGAATGCGCACCTTTAGCAGTTCGACCGAGTGGACAGCGTTACCCCGGGATGATGGCGTCGCCGCGTGCCCCAGAATTCGAGGGCGAGCGGGTTATTCCGCCCCTCCACTGTGCCCGGAAAACCAGGCGCTTACGTCCCGCATTCGGTCTATACTGGCACTCTGCTCATAATTTAATGATAGGGGCCCCAATCTTGGCCTTTGGCGCTTTACACGGATTGGCCAGTGTGCAGGGTTGCTGATGCAATCGAGCTGAGCAGGAAAGCTTTTCCTGGGCTGGAACGTACGTTCTGTACTCGTTATGTCTCTTTCGCCAAGTCGCTGGAAACACTTCGCCGAGTCTCGCTTCCCTCACGAGCGCGAAGCGCTGGAATTTCTTCGGGACAATCTTCCCGACTGCGATCCCGTGCATATGTATTCGAACTTCGAGTTCATTGCCGACGACGGTTCGGTAAATGAAGTCGATGCCCTAATCCTCACCCGGGCCGGCCTTTTCCTGGTTGAGATCAAGGGCAGGGGCGGAACGATCGCCGGAAATCGCCACACGTGGTCATGGGAAAAGGACGGCCATACTATCACGATTGACAGCCCGCTCGTACTGGCCAATAGCAAGGCCAAGAAACTTGGGGATCTGTTAGGTAAGCAGAAGGCCTTCCGAAACACCCAAAGGCCGTTTGTGGAAGCACTGGTCTTTTGTTCGACGCCGGGCGTCGAAATCCACATGTCCGAAAGTGAGCGGATGCGAATCTGCTTGCGTGCCCCGCTTGAGCGTGCGCCGGGTATTATCCCAGCCCTCCTGCGCCGCGAGTCCAGCGGCCTAGTCAAACTGACTGGCACGGTGATCAACACTCCGATCGCTCGCGCCGTTATCCAAGCGATCGATCAGGCACGAATACGGCACTCCCAACGTGAGCGCCGCGTGGGGGACTACGTCCTCAGCAACTTAATCGAAGAAAACTTGCTGCTCTGTTGTCAGGACTTTGCGGCCGAGCATCCGACCACCAAGGCCCTGCGGCGGGTTCGTCTCTATAGCGTGGCTAGCGTTGACCCCCAAGAGCGCGAGCGCCTCAAACAGGCGGCCGTCCGAGAGTTTTCGATCTTGGATGGTCTGGATCATCCCGGCATCCTCAAAGCGGTCGAGTTTACCGACCACGAGCTCGGTCCGGCGATTCTCTTCCGCCGCGAACCGGACGAGATTCGCCTCGACCATTTTCTTGCCCAAGAGGGCCATCGCCTTACGCTCGATCAACGTTTGGACTTCGTAAGGCAACTAGCTGAAGCGCTGAAGTACGCCCACGGAAGGCGGATCCTCCACCGGGCGTTGATGCCGCGAAGTGTACTGGTAACAAGGGCCGCCACCGGCAAACCGCAACTGAAGATCTTTAACTGGCAGCTGGGACGCCGGATTGCCTCCGGTACGGCGGGAACAACCCAAACCCAGCGCAGCACCATTCATCCCAGCCAGATCGCCGATGGGAGTCAACTGGTTTATGTGGCGCCAGAGGCCTTGCAGGACCCTCGCGCCCGTAGCGAGACGATGGATGTCTTTTCACTGGGAGCGTTGGCGTACCAGATCTTCAGTGGAAGACCTCCAGCGGCAAGCCTGCCGGACCGGGATCAGCTCCTGATGGAGCAGCAGGGGTTCGCGTTGCCCGCGGTTCTTGACGGAGCTGCCCCCGAACTGGTCGAGTTGATTCATGAGAGTACTCGCCCGGAGGTTATGGTCCGGACCGAGTCGGTTGCCGATTTCCTGAAGTGCCTCGATGCTTACGAGGAAAGTCTTACTCGTCCTGACAAGGAACAAACGATACATCCACTCGAGGCTAAGCGGGGTGACTTGATCGAGGGTGGGCTCCGCATCGAGCAACGGCTCGGCGGCGGGTCGGCTGCAGTCGCATTCCTGGTCAGTAAAGACGGTAAAGAGTTTGTCTTAAAGATTTCCCGCCGACCAGAGGACAACGAGCGCCTTCTCGCTGAACACCGGACCCTGAGGCTCCTCAGGCATCCTAGGATTGTTGCCCCAGAGCCTGATCCACTGAACCTGGACGGACTTGCGGGATTCCTCATGGAGCATGCTGGAACCGAGACACTGGCGAGCCGCCTGCAGCGTGACGGGCGTCTGTCACTCGATCTCCTGCAGCGGTTTGGCGAAGACCTTCTTGAGGCACTTCTGTTCCTGGAGGAGCAAGGGGTAGCGCATCGCGACTTAAAGCCGGACAACATCGGCATTGCGAAGTACGGCAAGAATAGCGAGTTGCGCCTGAAGCTATTCGATTTCTCGTTGTCTAGTGCGCCGTTGGACCAGACCCGAGCCGGCACACCACCCTATTTGGAGCCGTTCCTGCAGCTCAAAGAGCGCGGGCAACGATGGGACACCGCCGCAGAACGGTTCGCTGCGACAATGGTTCTGCATGAAATGGCAACGGGGACGTTACCGTATTGGGGCGATCGTCAGAGTGCCCCCCATCTCGTCAAAGCCGAGGCAACGATCGAATCAGAGTTGATCGACGCACCGGTGCGAGAATCTCTTACCCAATTCTTCCAGAAGGCGCTTCGTCGCGATCCTCGGCAGCGATTCGACAACGCGGGCGAAATGATGGCGGCATGGCACAACGCATTTGCCGCAGTGGCGGCTACTGAAAGCAGCCAGCCCGACCCAAACACACTAATCGCCGCAGTCGCCGAAGCCCGAATGGACTCGTCGCTCCAAGAGTTGCCCCTCAGTACTCGGGCGCGGAATGTGCTCGACCGTTTGGGTACTTTCACCGTTCAAGGGCTTCTGCAGCAGCCGCCAGCGACCTTTTTCAACTTGCGCGGTGTCGGCAACAAGACTCGGCGTGAGATTCTGGATCTCGTCGGCCGACTTCGCCAGAAGTTTCCCGAAGGTGCTGTGCCAGAGCGTGAATCTGCTTCTGTTCCAGTCGAAGTATTGGAAAGCCGCGAGATCGCCAACGCCCCGTTACCCGTGGACGTCATCGTTCGCCAACTCATGCCGACTGAGCGATACCGAACCGATCAGCCACATCGGCAGCGAATGATCTGCTTCCTGGAACTGGAAGACGAGCGTAATGATGGCCCGAAGTGGCCGAGCCAAACAGATGTAGCGCGCCAGTGTCACAAGACCCGCGCTCTCATCGGGCAGGACCTCACCCGTGCGCGTCAACGCTGGCGCAAGATATCCAGCCTTACTGAGGTACGTCGCGAGA
>Ga0181527_1002910_pt1 | contig 15594 bp, 12 predicted proteins | sample PEATcosm2014_Bin_30_FD_119762 | JGI IMG/M metagenome (GOLD analysis project Ga0181527, IMG submission 119762) | Peatland microbial communities from MTU Mesocosm Facility, Houghton, MI, USA - PEATcosm2014_Bin06_60_metaG | ecosystem: Environmental > Terrestrial > Soil > Wetlands > Peat | place...
ACGCTAATAATCCGTGACACCACATTTTGCAAAAATCAAGGTCTCGTTTTAATGGGATCAATAGCTTGCGGACACTTGATGCACCCCAACTGTAGAAGATGAGTCAAGGCCGGCATCAAATGAACCGGACACTACTGAGGTGGTTTGTCCCTTGAAGATGAGCCGCCTTTTGCAGTTCTCAGCAACGCCTCGTGCACTTGAGCGATGTCCTAGTTTGGCTTGGAGAGGGCGGATGTGCCCGCTGCACTCTCCTCGACGATCGCCAAGTCCCACGGCGCCAGCGTCAACTGTGCGGCCTTGGCCACTGGCTTGCCGTCGAGCAGATTGGTTCCCGCGCCGAAAGCATAGCTCACCTTCACCTCAGTGCTTGAGTAGTTGAAGTAGTAGTGCAGGCGCTTGCCCAGGCGGTTGACGCCATGCTGCACATGGACCGCGGCAGGGAGTTGCTGGTCCGGTCCGGTGAGGCCGACTTTGTCCAAACTGCCGCGCAGTACGGCGGTTTGCAGCTTGTCGGAGAGATAAGTTCCCTCATAGAGCAGTATTCCGGCTCCAAACGCGTTCTCAGTGATGGCCGGCCAGCTCCCGAAGAAGGGGTGGTCGTACCAGGCGATCGCTTTCGCGTGCTCGGGCATCAGGAATTCGGCCCAATACTGAACCTGATTCTCCGTGCCGGCGTGGAAAGGATCGTCCTTGAGCACCAGAGGGTGCTCTAGGTTGGAGAACTCCTGGTAGCTGAAGCCGGCAGCCTCGCGCAGGGGACCGGGAGCGCGGACCCAGCGCACCGCCGAGTTCTCATTGGCGAAGCCGCTCTTGAAGGTCATTACGACATGGCCGCCGTTCTTCACATAATCGGAGATGCGCTGGAGCAGGGCATCGTCCGCGATGTAAAGCGCGGGAACGATCAGCAGCTTGTAGGCGGAGAAGTCCTGGGTGCTGGGAAAGACGAAGTCGCAGCCCACGTTCAGATCGTAGAGGGAGCGGTGAATCTGCTGGACCAGCGAGGCGTAGTCTGCGGTGGGCGAGGCAAAGCTCCATTGCGGTCCAGAGGAGGTGAAGGGCATGAAGCTGATGGCATTGAGCGAGTCGCGGCTCCACAGGATGGCCACCTGGTTGTGAATCTGCAGGCCAACCAGGTGGGGACCGATCTTTTCAAGCTCATGAGCGGTTCGGCTCACCTCGCCGTAGGCGCGGTTCGGCTCCAGATCGTGCGAGAGCACGCCCTTCCAATACGTCTCCTGGTTGGCGGCGATCGAAGCCCAGTGCCAGTACTCGACCATGTTGGCGCCGTTCGAGAGATGGGTATAAACATCCTCGCGCAACTGGCCGTCGTAGGGTGGATATTGGAAGGCCGAGGTCCAATCCGTGGTTTGGGCGTTGGTCTCGGTGACCAGGTAATTGGAATGCTTGAGGGAGCGGGTGAAGTCTCCCTGGATGGACTGAGCCGAGCCGTCAAAATGACTTTGTGTCCCGTGATAGATATTGACGGCTGCGATATCGAGGGCTTCGGCGACGGCCTCTTCGTTCACGTCGCGTTGCATCATGCCGCCGTAGTCGGTGGTGACGAATTGGCGGGGCGAAGCGGCTTCGCGCACCAGAGCGGCCTGCCAATGGAGGAAGTCGGTAACCCGGAGCTGGCTCCAGCGGGTCCATTCGAGCTTGTAGCCGGTGCTTTGGGCGCCGTCGCGGTTCGGCAGGTCTTCCCAGGTGTGCAGGTTTTCACCCCAGTAGTTGAGGAACCATGCCTTGCTGAGCGCCTCGGGAGCTCCGAACTTCTTTTCGAGGTAGTGCTGGAAGCCGATGAAGACGTCAGGGTTGGCGGCGTCGTAGCTGCCCGTCTCGTTGTCGAGCTGCCAGCCGATGACCGTGGGGTTGTCTTTGTAGTGAGCCACGATGTGGCGGATGAGCCGCTCGGCATAGAAGCGGTAGGCCGGCGAGTCGGTGTCCATGTTCTGGCGCATGCCGTAGGTGCTTTCCACTGTGGGTCCGCCAAACACGCTGCGGTTCAGGCTGCGGGCCAGGATTTCGGGGTGTTGATGAGCCATCCAGGCGGGAATCGAATAGGTGGGAGTGCCCAGGATGACCTTGATGCCGGCCTTGCCCATGGCGTCGACCACGCGGTCCATCCAGGCGTACTCGAAATGGCCGTCCTCGGGCTCCCACAAACTCCAGGTGGACTCGCCCATGCGCACCACGTTCAGGCCGGCGGCCTTCATCAGGGCCACGTCCTTGTCCAGCCGCTCGTAGGGCATGTACTCGTGGTAGTAGGCCGCACCGTAGAGTACGGTGGGAAAGTCCGGGGCTACGCCTACAGAGGTTGAGAGCGTGTTCTGAGTGCTTTCCTGGGCGCCAGGCGCGACACCCCACGCCAAAAGAGCTATTGCGAACAGGGCGCGAAGACATTTGTTCCACAGCTGCATCGTTCTTTTCCTTTCCCACTCCTTGTTCGTTCCAGACAGAACGGATACCGAATGCGCCCGTTGTGCCGGTCCGTCGAGCGGTGCAAGTCTACCGCCGCCGCAGCTCAAAGTGGTGCGGCTTGGGATCGAGATCTTTGCGAATCGCCGCTGCGAGCTCGTCCTGCGCCTGCCGCAACTTGTCTTCCGCAACGCCCGAAGTTGCACTCTCCTTGACCTCGGCGCTGAGGATAAAGCGCGCTTGGTCGAGTGTGGCGCGCCGGTCCTCAGTCCAGTCGATTCCACGCGCCTGGTCGAGCATCGGCGTTTTGTAGAGAGCGAGATTGACCCCGCGTTGCAACTCTTCGCGCGAGAAGCCGGCGACGGGTTTCGCGTCTATTGAGAGCTCGTACTGCCCTGAATCGAGCGACTCGATCCGCAGAGTCATCAGATCGAACTGTGCGATATCTGAAATTTTGAGCAGCACCGGTGTCATGGCATTGTTGAAGTCCAGCGGAAGCGGAAGCGCATCGTCGAGCTGCGTCCATTGGAGGCCGTCCGTGGACCTCTCCAGATTCGTTGCCGTGGTCCGGTCCTTGTCGATCACTTCGGCGTTGGTCGCATTCAGTACCAGGCGGCTAACCACAGGGTTCACATGCCATGCGGACATGAGCGTCGCCGCCATGATCCAGTGGCCGATCTCAGCCGGATGAATGCGGTCCGGGACGATGAGCGGCGCAAGCTCGGGAAACTGCGTCTTCGCACGCTCCAGCGCATCCGTCATGGAACGATGGAAATCCGCAACCAGGACGGTTTTGTCCCCCGACGCTTCTAACTGCGCGCCCATCCGGGACACATCGTCTGCGAATTTGTCGATGATGTGCGAGTAGCCGGGGAACTCCGTACCGTGTGTAATCTCGTCGTACGGTGTGGGGCAGATCAGCGTGAGGGCCGCGCCCGAAGCGGCTTTGCGAAGCGCATCCAGCAGCGCGCGATAGCCCTTCTGGAAGTTCGGGTCGATCTCGGGCCCGCCATACCCCCACCCCCCGTCGTTCATGCCCAGCATCACGGTAATCATGGCCGGCCGAAACGGCGCAACATCGCGTTGAACGCGCTCGGCCATGGTCCCCGCGTAGCCGCCGTTCGTTGAATCCCCTGGAACGCCCGCGTTTACAAAGCGGAGATGCAGTGTGGGATAGCGTGTGAGCAGAAACTCCTCCACATCCTTCGTATAGAGGCGCTGCGCCGTGATGCTGTCGCCGTAAAACACCACCGTATCGCCATCCTTCAGAGCGAACTGTTGGGCATGTGTTGTTGTTGCGCAGGCGGCAAGCGCGAGAGCGCCCCAGCCGGCCAATGACCTCCAACGCTTCTGTGCCGTCAATCGAATCATTATCGCCATCCTGCTCTTCTGCCGACCGCCAACGATGCGGCAAACCGCACGCCGCGTGAACCCATCGATTGCCGGATCATTGCTCTCCTTCCGTGTGTGATGTAGATTGCATGGTTGCGAAGTGTGGAGCGCCGAGCCTCGCGCGCACCGCTCCGCCCAGGGTTGCGGCGTTCTGGAAGCCGCTCCATTCCTCAAGCAGACGGCCATCGGCCGCCAGCAGGCGGAGAACGCCGGCTTGTTTACCGTCGCGATCGAATCGGATCGGGCCGGCGTCCAGGTCGAGCAGAGCATTCGCTTGTGCAGCCGCCTCTGCCACGGAAGAATTTTGAGCGGCGTGTAGATGTACGGTGACGGCGAGTGCGACGGGACCGTATTGTGCGGCCAGGCTGCGCAGCACCATCAACTGGGCGCGCGGGCCAGGCGCCAGCAGGCCGTCGGCGTCCAGCGCAAAATCGACCGTTGCTTCTAGGCGCAGTAAAGTTGCGGCCTGCGCCGGCGCTGTTTCTTGTTCCACCGTTGTGCCCTTTTCGAAGCCGGCGGCCTGCAGAGCGGCGAGCGTAACTTCGTGCCGGTCGCCGAGCGTGAACCGCGCGTCGCCGGCGCCGGAGTAACGATAGGTGTTCGCCGACGGCGCAAACTGCGCGTTGGTGCGATAGAAGAGCGACGCGGCGGACTCGATCCGATTGCCGGTGAACGTGACCGGCGTGCCGCCGGTGCTTGCGTCGTCGACAATGGCCGCGGCCGTGGCGACCGGGGGGTTCCAGCGAATCGTGTTGTGCTCCATGCGCAGGCCGTGGAGCACGCCGCCGTTCCATGCGTGCAGGTAGACCGCGCCTTGCAGGGCCGCGAGCCTCGGACTCAGGCCGTTATCGATGCACAGGTTGTCGCGCACCACGCTCTCGCTGGTCACATAGCCGGCCGCGAACACCGCCAGGCAGTAGCCCTGGGTGTCGTGGGCATAGTTGCGCTCGACGGTGTTGCGCGTGTTGTCCCAGTCGATGTCGTATGCGCCGCCGTCCACGCCGGGGCTGTCGGTGAGGAAAGCTTCGGTATCCCGTACGGTGCAATCCGTGCAGGTCCAGGTCCAGATGGCGTTGGGTGTGCCGATGCTCTCGGTGGGTTGCATCCCGCTTTGCCAGGCGGTGCTGGTTTCGATCAGACTGTCGGAGTCGCGAAAAAGAACGATGCCGTCGCCGTACACATCCTGCACGCTGGAGTTGCGAACCGTGACGTGGTTGTTGAGCGGTGCATCCGGCGCATACGCGTAATTTCCGCCGCCGATGAGGATGCCCGCCCACTGATTGGTGTGCGCGGCCGCCACTCCATCCACCAGAACGTCGTTGAAGACTGCGTCGCGGCTGCTTGGGCCCACCACCACCAGGCCATTGTCCTTGTTCATCATCTCGCCGCCCTGGACATCGTGGACGAAAAGATTCTTGAGATAGATGTGGTGCAGTGTGCCCTTGTCGCCGCTCACGAAGATGCCATACTTGTTGGCGCCGGCGAGGTCGAGCGAGTCGATCTGCCAATACTCCTGATTGAAGAGGTTCAGCACCTGGCGATCCTTGGCGGTGGCTACAATGCGCGGTCGCGGACCCTGACCGTAGGCAGTCAGGCGAATTGGGCTGCCCTCGGCGCCTGAACCCTGCGGAGAAAAGCTGCCGTGGCAAACCGTGCCGCGCGCCAGCGCAATGCGGTCTCCGGCGGCAAATGGATGCGCCTGCGCAGCGGCCAGGCTGTTCCACGGATCGGCGCTGGAGCCATCTCCGGCATTGGCCTGCGAGCAATCGACAAACCAGTGGACCCCAGTCGTCTGCCCGCCCGCACCACGGCCCGCAAGGAGCAAAGCCGCGGCCAGCGCGAAGAGAATAGCACGTCTCAGAATCCGGTCCGAACGGAACCAACCCAGTGTTTTGATTTGCAAGGAAGGAACCTGGGCCTCCGCGGAATTGATTTCTGAATTCACCAGGCTCGAATGCCCCATTCTCCCGTGGGTTTTTGAGGGTGCGGGCTTCTGCCGGCACCCTCAAAGACCATCCATGTCATCGTTCCGGCAGCTCTGCACTAGAAGTCCAGCCGGATCGCAAATTGTCCGCTTCGCGGATTGTCCTGGACGCCGAGAATCTCGCCGAAGTTGGAGTCCCCAATCCCGGCGCGAGTCCCTGCGCAACCTTGAATGCCGTAGTAATGCCGGTTGAACAAGTTGTAGAAATCCAGCCGGACCGAGAGGTTGTACTTGCCGTCGGGACCAACCTTGTCGTTCTTAATCAGAGTGGAGTTCTCATTCGACTGCCCCGGGCAGCGCAGGCGCGAGGTGGCTGGCGAGGGCGGAAGCACTCCCGGCGCCGGATTGCTGGCTACCGTAGACGGCATATAGAAGTCCACCGCCGGAGGCGTTCCGCTGGCGCCGACGGGCACGTAGTTCTTCGGGCTTGACGGACCTTTGTACCCGGCCAGGTTGAATTGCGGGTAGATGTTTCCCCACAGAGGCCAGTATGGATCGGACGATCCGATCTCGAAGGGTTGCCCAGTATAGTAGTCGACCACACCGCCAAGCCTCCATCCGCCAACGATCCCTCTCACCACAGGAGTTGTTGTGGCGAGCCAATGCTGGCCCTTGCCGAAGGGAAACTGATAGGTGACGAAGCCTTTCAGCACTTGAGGCAGGTCATAGCCGGTGAGTGCATGGGCCGCAGCACGCATGTTGCTGAAATCCTCAACGCCGGTGTAACCGTTGTTGTAGTCCTGCTCGGCGGCGAAGGAGTTGCCTTCCTGGCGCGACCAGTCGTAGCTCAGGTCCATGGTCAGGCCGCGGCCGGTGCGCTTGACCACGTCGACAACCAGCGAGTCATAGAAGCTCTGGCCTAACGGGAGGCCTGCGTAGTTAATGTTGGCGCAGCAGCCGTACCAATAGTTGCCCTCCGCCGCGGCCATTTGCGGCAGCGGAGCCAGCGCTGCCAAAGGGGAACCATAGAAATTCGGATACGGGCAAGCTACCCCGCTTACGGATCCGTAACCCGACGGGCAATACATCCAATTCCAGATGCTGAACCCCGGGTTTTGGTCGACCAGTCTCAGGAAGTTCTGCGTGCTGGTCTCGTTCCAGGCCAGCGCTGTATCGGTCAGGCGATGGCCGCGGTTGCCGACATAGGAAATCTCCAGGCGCGTGTTGGGCGTCAACTGCTGCTGCACGCCGAAGTTGAAGGCCTCGCTGTATCCCAGGCGAAGGGCGCGCGGATCCACTTCCACCGGGAAGGGAAGCATGATGGAGGGATCGGTGGCCAAAGATGCCTTGTTCACCGTGCCGGGGAAGTTGAAGCCGCCCCCCGTTGCGTCCCAATCGAATGCATGTGCCGTGCTGTCTTGCCCCAGCTGCGGCGCGAAACTGTCGGGAACCCCGCCAAAGAAGGTGACGCCGACGGGGTTATAGATGAGGCCATACGAAGCGTGTATGACCACTTCAGGCAGGAACTGATAGGCGATTCCGATCGTCGGCCCAAAGTTTGCTGCGTATTCGTTCTTCTCAAAGCTGTCGCTGCCGCTGCTGGCGAAGACCAGCGATCCGGGAATGGCCGCGCCATAGACTGACGTGAGCTGCGCGTCGGTCACGGTCGGGTCGAAGTTGGCCCAGCGGCCGAACTTCTCATGGAAGCGCGTGTTGTAATTCCAGCGCAGCCCCAGGTTCAGCGTGAGTTTTGGAGTGACCTTGTAGCTGTCCTGCCCAAAGAACACGAACTCCCTTTGCCGGCCGTAGAGGTTGTTGGCCACAGGCACTTGCGCGCTGCTGACTTGTCCCAATTCGTAGGTGGCGAAACCGAAGCCGTCGTAAGGATAGCCAGCGCCGGCGGTGTTCTTGTAGGAGAAGTTAAAAGAATACGCACCCGCGCCGGAACGGTAGTTCACCTCATGGTCAATGAAATCTCCGCCAAAGCTGAAGCTATGACGGCCTTTGCTCCAGGTAACAGTGTCGTCGGCAGTAGCGGTCACCCCCGCTACATCTCCCACCCATGTGTTACCGATATACGTTTCGCTGATGCCCGCCTGGTTGTCGGAGAAGGAAATTTCCGGGAAGTTGTCCGCGCCGTTGCTTCCGATGCCGACTTGCGAGTTCCAATCGCCAGGATCGGCCGGGACGCTTGCATTGTCGTCGTAAGCATCGGTGAAGTTCAGCACGTTGAGCAGATTCGAGCTGAAGTTGTGGGTCTCGCTTAGCCGCCACTGCTGCTGGGTATACAACTGTTCCCGCAGGTTCGACAGCGGCCCTCCGTTCGTAGTCCCCGACTGCCACACACCCCCGCTATCCGCCTGAAGGCGCGGTCTGTGGTTGTAAATCCATGATCCGGAGAGACGATCCTGATCGCGCAGCACGTGGTCCAGCTTGACGACGAACTGATTCGGTGTCTGGCTGGGAGTGCCCGCGAGCAGCGTCCTCTCGTTGTTGGTGATTCCGCCCAGGTTGGGAGCGTAGTGCGCGTAATAGGTATTGATCTTCTGCGCAACCGCGCTGAGGCGGTTGGTAGGAATAATGTTACCGGCGAATTGTTCGACATTTCCATTTGGATCCTTGCTGGTCGGGTCGTAGATCATGTCCACCTGCGCCTGGACCTGCTCCCCCGTGGTGTTGTACACCATGAGCGCGGCCCCGCCGACCGAGCTGCACGGACCGATATTGCCGGCGTTGTTGCAAATTGTGGCGCCCAGCAAGCCGCTGAAGTTACCCTGCAGGAAATCCGCGGTGGGAACGGTCGCGCCGCCGCTGTTGAGCCGCCAGTCGGTCCTGTCAAATCGCTCGAAAGTGCCAAAGAAGAAGGTCTTGTTCTTGTGGATCGGACCGCCCAGGCTGAAACCGTAATCCCAGCCGCGGTCTTTGGCCTTTGGCACGCCCAGATTGTCGTTGGTCCAGGTGTTGGCATCCAGTATCTCGTTCAGCCCGTACGTGAAGGCCGAACCATGCAATGTGTTGCTGCCCGACTTCAGGTTGAAGGCCATCACGCCGCCGCCGGTGATCGCACTTTGAGCGTCCAGGCCGCTGGTCTGCGCCTGCAGTTCTTCCACGGCTTCCATGCTCGGTCCGCCCTCCATCGAATCGCCGCGGATGTTCGAAGTGCCCGACGTGCCGTCAATGGTGTAGTCCTTTACAAACCATTGGCCGCCGTTGACAACCGCACCGTACGGAGAGCTGACCACCGAATAACCGGGCGTGATGGCTACCGCAAAGTCCTCAACGGTCCGGCCGCCGCTGTAAATACTCAGCGGCAGGTCGTTCACGACATCGGCCTTCATGTTGGTGCCCACGCCTGCGGTGTCCATGTCCAGGATTGGCGCATCGCTGGTCACGGTAATGGTCGCGCTTGCGGCCCCAACCTTGAGCGCCGCGTCGATCCGGGCCACCTCGGTGGAGTTCAGGGTGATGGACGGACGCAGAAGAGTCTCGAATCCGTCCCTCTGAAACTCGACCGAATACGGGCCGGGGAATAGGTTCGGAATGACGTATATCCCTACTCCGTTGGAGACGGTTTTGGCAGACACGTTGGTGCCCGTGTTGGTCGCGGTGACCTGCACGTCTGCCACCACCGCGCCGGTCGAGTCGGTCACTGTTCCCGTGATCGTCGCACGGTTCGTCTGTGCCCAGGCAGTCTGACTGATTATGGCAATCAGAACTGCAAGCAGAAAGGGACATAACCATCCCCATTCCGATGTTCGCCTCATAGAGCCTCCTAAGCTTGCCGGTGCGAGCAAACGTTTGCTCAACCGGTCAAATCAAACACCAACATTCCACCGTTTGATTGCACAACAAGCGAATCTAGGAGCTATTCTGTCGGCTGTCAAGAGCAAAAACGAACACTGATAGGGAGTGACCCTGCCAATTCCTGGCAATCTGTGGGGCTGTTTTTGTCGTTGTCGTTGCTTCTGCCGCTTATCGAGGACAGAGCGAGCCGCGGCCGGAAGTCAGGAATCGACACAGAATGTCATTGGAGCGACTACTACTGGTCCCTCGGCCCATCTCTCAGCGAGACTGTCTTTGACGGCGGCCAGCGCAAGGCCACGCTCGTTCAGTATCGGGCGCAGGACAACGCCGATGTCGCGACCTGCCGACAGGCGGTCCTGAACGCGATGAAGGAAGTTGAGAATTACCTCGCCACGGTTCGCATTCTCAGCACCCGGATCCGTCAACAGGATGACGCCATTGCTTCCGCCCAGCGCTACTATGATGTGGCGAAAAGCCGCTATGAAACCGGGCTCGACATCTATTTGAACTTGTTGACGGCACAAAATACTCTGCTTACCGGCCAGCAGTCAGAAATTACTTTGCGCGTGAACCGGATCACCGCCAGTGTCGAACTGATTCAGGCGCTCGGCGGCGCATGGGATGCCTCGCAACTGCCCTCCGATACGCAGTTGAAGCAGAGTGCCAATGCCTCCGGAAGTCACGGGAAATGAGGACTGGAGAGACAAAAGATGGGAGCCGTCCTATGTTATGAAGAGCACCGGAGAGCACTCTTGTCCAAGACAGCGTTTTAGGTGAATCTGGCTGTTGATTTCAGAGGACATAGGCATCCTCTCCCAGCGATAGCGTCAGGTTTCTTCGATGAGTCGCACTGGATGGATTTCTACGTGTCCGGCATCCTGCTGTCCAAGTTGTCAGGCTACAGGTGCTGACCAATTGGATATTGCGGCGTTTCGCTCTGTCGCTGCTGTCCAACTCTCGGCAACCATGAGCGGGTCGTGTCGGATTACTACGAGAAGTCGCCGGAGCTTGAAGGCATGCTCGATCTCGAAGATCATCTCAGACTGGCCGAACGCGGCTACGAGATCTACAAGCTGGGAGCAGTCAGCGAGCTTGGTCCCTTTGAAACGTACTTAGACAGCTTATTGTCTGGATTTTGCAAAACGGAATTGTAAAGATAGCTCCTGAATCTTTTGTTGCGCTCACCGCGGGTCAATAGCTGGCCTTCTGCACGGTCAAGATACTTTATGAAGCCCGCTTCACTCTTGGTGGCGCCGTCCTCCAGGTTCTTGTACTTATCGAAGTCTGCGCCAAATTCAGAGCCCAGACGCGCAACCATGATGGAAGCAAAGAAGCGCGTCTGAGAGAAGTTGTCGTGCGCGGCAATCTTCGTGTCGTTGAGCAGACGGAGGTTTGGTTCAATGTATATCTTGCACTCGAACTTCCTGCGAGCGGTCCATAACCGTAACACCGGACGGACTGCGTGCATAGATACAAGCCCATTAAGTTCGGTGAAGGAATGCAACCCGGTACGGCCGAATGGGAGTGGAACCGGCGGATAGAGATCGAACAGCGAAACCCCTTAAGAATCCTACGGAGATCGCAAGGATCCTAGAGGCCATCGACCATACTTAGCCGAAGATCAATATGCTTATTGGTGAGTGAGGTCACCTTGGTGGACCAGAATCCGCAGTGATAAGGTCGGAGTATTACGCAGTGTTTAGCACCCGCCCGGAACTTCGGGCGGGCATTTGTGTGCATGGCATCTATCGATTAAGTCCATGTTCCTGTAACAAGTGCGTCGAGTCGTTCCTGCCTCCCCTTGACCCATTTGGCGTAATGACGCTCAGTCGTCTTTATCGACTCGTGGCCGAGAAGCTTTGAGACTTCCTCCATTGGGATGCCTTTCTCTAGCAGATCCACAGCGAAAGTGTCCCGGATTCGATGGCTCACCATGTGACCACTCGGCAGTCCTGCAGCATTAAATAGAGGTCGGAGGTAACGGTTTGCCCAGGTCTTGGCGATTGTCTCAGGTGTCCCCTCGCCGGTCCAGAAGAGGTACTCGCCTTCGGACACTGAGAGTATCTCCTCAGCCACGGCCGGAGGGATGGGGACGGACACGTCTGTCCTGGTTTTCTGACGGCTCGTAACCACACGGTAAAAGCCGGAGGCAGTCTGCTGGAAGGCTGAGCGGCGAAGCGTCACAGCGTCTCGGATGGCCAACCCGCTCCAGCGCATGAGCTGGATCAGCGCCCTCACTTTTGCCCGTGTGCTGTCGGTCAGCCCACGTGTGGACATCTTCCCGTCCCACCTCAGGGGATTCACCACATACAGCGCGTCCAGCAGTCGTCGGTACTCTTCGGTGCTGAGTGGAAGCGTGGGCGGCTCGTCCGCTTTGATCTTGGGAAGCTGGGGAATCCTGTCCAGCCACTGGGCCTCGTAACAGTACCGGAGGAAGCTCCGGAGACGTTCCCGGACTTTGTTCCGAGTAATGCTGGAGGGGTAAGTCTGCTCCCAGGTTGAGCAGTACTCGGTAAGCAGTTCACGGGTGAGCCCGGTCACGGTGTAGACTCCCTGGCGCACACAGAAACCCCGGAGCCGATCCAGCTCAAGGACGTATTTCTTGATGACACCCTGTGTGACGCCCTGGACTCTCTTGTCCTTGATGAAGAGATCCACGGCAGCCTCTACCGTGCGCATTTTGTCTTCCGCCTTCAATTCCGGGGCGCGTCCGGAAAGCTGGTCCTGAAGTTGCCGCTTTACCTCTTCCGCTTCCTGCCATAAACGGGTATCGGCTTTGCGCCGGTATTGGGCCCCATCCTGGGTCCAGCGGAGATGCTTCCGGCAGTTGCAGCGGCGGGAAAACTCATCCCCGGCGTATTTGCACCCGGCTGAGTGCCGGACAAAGATTGTGATTACGGGCGTGCTCATAGTGTTAGAGCCTCCATTTACCGTGAAATGGTAGCACAGAATTAGCACATTTTGCAGGATTGTTTCGTAAGTCGTTGATTCTAAATGTAATCTATTGTGGGGCGGCTAGTGGGGATCGAACCCACGACATCCTGAGCCACAGTCAGGCGTTCTGCCGCTGAACTATAGCCGCCGTGTTCCTTCGATTGTAGCATCGAATCAGGCAACCAGAACCACGCCGGCCAAGGAGGAAACGTTCGTGCCTGGCCTCGATTCAAACCCGCTCGCCCCGCCGCAGCCGCAGGGTCCGGCCAACCCGACAGGACCGGAACGGGCGCCGGATCGCTGGAATCGCGGCGCCTGGCTCTTCCGCGACCAGACCCTGCATGGCTTCGAAATCCTGTTGGACGAGGCCTTTCGCATCCCCGGCACCGGCATCCGCTTCGGCATGGTCGGGATTATTGGATTGGTCCCCGGCCTGGGCGACGTGCTGGCCGGCCTGCTCTCGCTGGTCATTCCACTCGCCGCCTGGATTCGCGGCGTACCCTACGTCACGCTGGTGCGCATGGCCGCCAACCTCGGCATCGGCGTGCTGGTGGGCTCGATTCCCCTCTTCGGCGACATCTTCGACATCGCCTGGAAGGCCAACCGCCGCAACTATCGCCTGCTTTGCCGTCACCTCGATGAACCCCGCCGCCACACCGGACACGACTGGGCATTTCTGCTGCTGCTGGCCGCGGCGTTGGGGTTGGTCTTCGCCATCCCCATTGCGCTCATCGTGTGGTTTCTGGTCTGGCTGGCCGGCCGTTAAGTGCTCCCGCTCAACCCCAACAAGAATCCGATCCGCGCTACAATCGAAGTAGAATGTCGGGGCGTAGCGCAGCCTGGTAGCGCATCTGCTTTGGGAGCAGAGGGTCGGGGGTTCAAATCCCTCCGCCCCGACCATCTAACTTCTTTCCTTTCAATAATTTTGACCGAGGAATGGAGGGGTGATACCAAGAGTGATACCACTTTGCCGGGAGTTTTCCCATGCGAGTGCATATCACGAAGTGTATCGACACCCCCGAAGGTAAGCGCTACTGCCCCGTTGTAGTAGGCCCCAATGGCCGCATCAAGCCCGATTGGGTGACGGTGAATGGCCGGCAAGAGAAGCACCTGGAAGGCGCCTACTATCTCGACCGAAACGAAGACGGAAAGCGCAGACGTGTGTCAGTCGGCAACGACGCCGCGGCTGCGTACAACAGCCGCAGCCGAAAACAGATGGAGTTGGATGCGATTGCCAACGGCCTCATCGTCTCCAACCCCATCGAAGACGACTCCCGCCTCCGTAGACATTCATCGTGGTCGAAACCTGGGCGTGCCGCATGAGCTTCTGCTGCACCCCCACAGGTGCGCCCGTATCTTCCAACCACGAACAGTAGGTGTGGCGGAAGTTGTGCCACCCCACACTGCCGTACTTCCCAGCCGCGACCCACCGCTCTTCATAGAGCGGTAGCCGCTTGCCGTTCGGCGTCGGGCTATCGGTCAAGCACCAGACGCCTGGACCCGCACCGCACCTTGGACACTCCATCAGCGGGCGCGCATTATGCGAGGCTACAAGTCGATGATGGCGGCGCTGCTCAGCTATCAAGGAAAAGATGGAACGTGGCGGCAATTGATCGATCATGAGGAAGCATGGCCGGAAAGTTCCAGCTCGGCAATGTTTACGTTTGCCATGATTACCGGGGTGAAGAATGGCTGGCTCGATCCCTACACCTACGGACCCGCTGCGCGAAAAGCATGGTTGGCGGTTATCGGATACATCGACCAGAACGGCGACGTGACCAGCGTGTGCGAGGGCACAGGAAAGCAGAACGACCTGGAGTATTACCTGGAGCGCAAGCGGAAAACGGGGGACTATCACGGACAGGCCCCGATTCTATGGGCGGCATCGGCGCTGTTGCGCTAGGTGGTGGCTACCTGGATTGCTGATGGTTGGCTGGAAGCTTCGTTAGACACGAAGCCAGAACGGCTTCAGAATGTTGAAGACCGACAATGAAGGTGCGATGGACGACGCTGCTGGTTGTTGTTCTTTTCGCCAACTCGATCCTTTGCCGCGCGCAGACACAACTGGTCAATGGCATTGCGCATATTGCATTACGCGTAAGCGACCTTGACAGCTCGCGAAACTTCTTTCACCGCCTCGGCTTTGAGGAGGCGTTTTCTTTTACCCGCGATGGAAAGACGACAGAAGTTTTTGTCAAAGTCAACGACCGTCAGTTTATCGAACTTTATCCACGAACCGAGGCGGGCCAACCTCTCGGATGGATGCATGTGTGCTACGAGGCGGATTCACTGGACGCTTTGAATGCGCTCTATGTTGCACGCGGACTTCGGCCCTCACCCGTAGTGAAGGGAGGCGCTGGCAATCTCATTTTCTCGCTCGATGATCCGGAGGGACGGGTGGTCGAATTTACACAATACTTGCCGGGCTCAATGCACTTCGCGGACCGCGGGAAGCACCTCGGCGAACATCGAATTTCAAACCTGTTGGTGGGGATCAGAATCGCGATCCCTGACCTGGTTGCAGCCGAGAAGTTTTACAATGCGGGGCTCGGATTTGACGAGCAAGATGCTAAAGCCGGAGTTCGGATGCGCATCTCAATCGAGAGTGATCAGTGGATCGAACTCGGAAATGCGAGTGGCAGCCGAGGAACTGAATTCCGGTTGCTGGTACCCAACACCGACCGGGCAGCGCGGCAGGCACTGGCACAGGGTCTCGCCGTGAAACGACTTCGACGACTCGCCTACGTGTCCGATCCGGATGGAAACGTCTTCGCTTTTGAAGAGGGATTCGTCAGAAGAGATCGTGGTCGAGTGGAGGTTCAGGAAGTTTGGCAAGTGAGTGATATGCGCGAGTTCGAGGACGGGGAAGGTGCGAAAGCCGTAGGATTTTCTCATGGTGATTTTGGCTTTGTTGTTGAGGCCTTCGACGACGCCGCTGGAGAGGGCTTTGTTGGCGCGGAAGTAATTGAGGATGAGTTCGCGATGTTTGCGCAGGGAGCGGACAATCTTTTTCATGGGATCGATGCGGGAGAGCATGGTTTGATGACACCAGGCATCGAGGAATTTTGCCGCCCAAGCAGGGGAGTTGTATTCCCACAGCTGTTGCAAGGTTTCCTTGAGTAGAT
>Ga0181527_1002912_pt1 | contig 15592 bp, 21 predicted proteins | sample PEATcosm2014_Bin_30_FD_119762 | JGI IMG/M metagenome (GOLD analysis project Ga0181527, IMG submission 119762) | Peatland microbial communities from MTU Mesocosm Facility, Houghton, MI, USA - PEATcosm2014_Bin06_60_metaG | ecosystem: Environmental > Terrestrial > Soil > Wetlands > Peat | place...
AAGTCACCGGATCAGGACTATTGCCGGACAGGTGCTCCGGTACGCCGTCGCCACGGGCCGGGCGGAACGCGATTGCTCCGGGGACTTGAAAGGGGCATTACCTCAACCGGGAGAGCATCACCATGCGGCGATCACGGACCCGAAAGAGGTTGCACCCCTTTTGAGGGCGATAGACGGCTACCAAGGCGGATTCGTGGTCAAATGCGCCTTACGCCTTGCTCCCATGTTTTTTGTGCGTCCTGGAGAACTTAGACAGGCAGAATGGGCGGAGATCGACCTTGACGAAGGGGCCTGGAACATACCGGCGCACAAAATGAAGATGAAGCAACCGCATATCGTGCCGCTCTGCGCTCAGGCCGTGGCGATACTGACGGAACTGAAGCAGTTCACCGGCGCGAGCAGATACGTCTTTCCTTCGGGTAGGTCCTTTGCAAGGTCGATGAGCAACAACACCGTGAACGCGGCGCTCCGCCGCATGGGATACGACAAAGACACCATGACCGGCCACGGCTTCAGGGCGATGGCGCGCACGATCCTCGACGAGGTGTTGCAAGTGAGGCCCGACTACATCGAGCATCAGCTTGCCCATGCCGTGAGAGACCCGAACGGCAGAGCCTACAATCGGACGGCACATCTTGAAGGACGCCGCGAAATGATGCAGACCTGGGCGGACTACCTGGACGGGCTGAAAAAAGGCGCACAGGTGTTGCCATTGCACAGGAAGAGTTAGGGAAAAGCGAGAGGCGGAATGAGACGGCCATTAACAGCCAGGCCGGAACATATTTTTGGTCAGCCGACAGGGGGGAGGGGACGGAGCGCGACACGCCCTCTATGGGACCCACGTCTATAGATATACGGTCTCCGCACAAAGGCCAAAAATCGAGGGGGATAGCATATGAGATCAAAGCTCGACATACCAGCGGTAAAGGCTCAAGTGGTAAGGGAGCTTGCGACAGGCACCAGTCAAGAGAAGGTGGCCGAGATGGTAGGGGTAGATCAAAGCCGGATCAGCCGATGGAGCAAGCGCGACGACATCCGACAAGCCCTTGAAGAAGAAACGATGAGGCTTGCAGCGTCCATACCTGAAGCCGTGGATAACTACAAGGGACTGATAAAGAATTTCGACAAGCTGAAAGGTGAGGACAAGAAGCTCGCTTTCAGAGCAAGCACCCGACTATTGGAGGCCGGGGGGATTTTGAATAACCCGCAACCAGGGTCTATCTTTGTGAGCTTTACGCAGAATAACACCTATTTTGGATCCGAGGCCGCTCAGGGTATCCTTGACCGACTCTCTAACTCGTTTGGCCCTCCCGACCAGGATCAGATCATCGACTATGAAGAAGAGTAAACCAGTACGCGAACTGTGAAGGCATGAAAACGCATGAACTGATGGGGATAGGGGCGGCGCGCACACAGGCAAAGAATCGAATGTTTCCACAAGTGGGCCGAACCCTGCATAGCATCGGGCGAGTGAGACAGGGGAACCCCCCCCTTCTCTGTGTTTTGAAATTCAAGAATATTCTTTCCCTTTTCCTGGGATAGGGGTAGAATCGAGAAAAAGGGGAGGGCAGCTTATGAAAATATTCCTGTACCTCATGCTTTTTCTTGTTTTAGCCTTCTGTTACCTGTCTCCATCCTATGCGGGGTGTCGGTGGGATTGGGTATGCGATAATTCTGGACTCAATTGCAGACAGGTACCTTTGTGCGATAACGCCTTTGACGTTGTACCGCCACGCCCGCCAGAAGTTAGACCCATTGTCCCCCCGAGCGTAGCCCCAATTGAAGTACCAACCGTTCCCCCTCCAGGAGCAAGCCGATGCAGACAGGTGAGGGTATGTAGCATGAGCGGGTGCAACCTTCAGACAGTGTGCTACTAAGCTTCGAAGCGACTCTTCTCTAAGGAGGGGCAAGACAAATGAACACAACAAAGGTTGTTTATGTGTTTATCTTGAGTGTTAGCCTCTGCTTTGGTGTTCTCGTCTCTGCTTTTGGCGGGGATATTTTTGACGAAATAGCTCCTAATTCCAAAACAGTGAACACCCTTCCCCCTCAGTACATGAACCTAATTAACCCCAAAGTGCAGCTTCAGGAAAACGAATGGGTGAAGGTCGTCGACTCATTCTCTTACGAGTTGACTCCTGAAGAGTTTTTTGGCAAAAGCAGTGATGACAGCATAGTCAGAATGGAGAAGGATTATCGGCGAAAGTGGGGTGAGTCAGCGAACTTCAGGATAATAGGCGTGGACATCCAGTTTCTAAAGCCGTGCCGGGCAAGTAGAGAAGGACCCGGCGCTGCTGAGGAGCAAGCTGAGCAACGCTTCCTATATAAAGAGACCATAATGGAACAGTTGTCCGAGCGAGTGGGTGTTTCGATGGAGCAACCGGCAGAGCTACGCTTCAGGTGCGACTACAGAACAAAAACATTCGTGACCTTCTATGACAAGCATGGACGGGAGATCAAAACAGATGGAGAAATGCCCAAAGCCCTGAATGATTCTGGCCCGACAAAAATGGAAATGTTTCCGGGTGAGAAGACGTATGTGAGCTTCATCGTGCCTGAAAAAGCCGCTTATTGGTACGTGTGGGTGCCGAAGTGACAAAAACGTGAAGGGGGAAGAATGATTCATAGAGCTTCTCAATCTCATAGCACGGAAAATGAGGAGGTTATCAGGATGAAAACGATTGGGCTCCTGCTTTTGTTGGCTTCTGTCTTCCTGGTGTCATGTGCGACACAGGCCAAGTATCAAGCTGCTTTGAACACTTGGATCGGCCATGACGTTAATGAATTGGTTGATAAGTGGGGTTATCCGGCTGGTTCGCTCAAGGCCCCGAGTGGAAACACCGTTTATGTTTATCAAAGGGGTGAGAGTATCCCTATGCCAACAACATATCAGACAACGGCCAGTGTCTATGGAAATCGTAACTTCGCGACCGGGAATGCGACAACCATTGCTTATGGTGGCGGCACCCTAGACTTCTGGTGCAGAACATATTTTGAAACCAACTCCTCGCACAAGATCATCAAATGGAGGTACGAGGGCGACGATTGCAGAAGCAAATGAGCGTGCCGTGAAGTAAGACTCAATAAGGGGATAGGGTAGCTCCTGACAAGGCCGGAACCCTACCGGCTTTCCCCTTTCTAAACAGGGAACCACAAAGGGAGTGGAAACGCGAATGAAAGAGATATGCTTGGACTGCAACCAGCTAATGCAAAAATGGGGCATAGGGGAGGCAAGTTTAATTCACTATTTCGGGGAAGGTTTGCGGGCTTACCATCCACCTACGGATCGATGGATAATTGGCACAAGCGGTTCTTTCCAGTCTACTTACTCCACGCGGGAAGAGCAGGAACAAGAACAAGAGGATGTATCAAGGGCAATAGAAAAGGCGAAGGAGAAAATGTCTGAAGCGGAATCTTCTTCGTCTCAAGGTTTCGACTTTCTTGAGGCATTCCAAGAAGAACGTTCATTACATTTGAAATACGATCCGTTGACGCGGGAAAAGGTAGCGGCTATTTTGCCGGAGCTGGTTTTTCCGGTCGAGGACGTGGAGGCTTTTGAACGAGAATATGAGCACGAGATAACATGCAATCAGAACCCATCATACAAGCAGCAGTTGGCGAAACGGCATACCCTGTCAGAAAAAAACAGGGCCTTATTGAGCTTTGCGAAAGAGAAGCGGAGAAAGACGCCGGATAAGTCTATTCCTACGATAGTAAAGCTGTTCATTAAGTCAGCCCCGAATATTATGTACGACGCAAACGGCGATATAAGGCGAGGGTACTCGCAAGAGAACCTTGAAAAGGTGTTGCGAGACTTACTCAAATCTGCAAAGTAACTGCAAATCACAAAGTTTTTCTGCAATTCCGAACTGCAAATAACGGTCTTTACCCCTTGAAATTACATCACTTTCTATGACGCTCAAAAAACTGCAATCTGCAATTCACCCGGCGGACTATTTCGGATTTTCCAGTCCGCGCCTAATCTCTCTGTATGAAACAAATTCACACGGAGGTGGACATGCCCGAACAATCCAGGACGCCGGATTCACCTAACCGAAGTGAGGAGCGGAATCATCGTTTCTTGCGTCTCCCACAAGTGTTAGAGCGAATACCTGTGTCGAAATCGACGTGGTGGAGTGGAGTGAAGACAGGCATATTCCCGAAGCCTATCAAGCTGAGTGCGCGAACTACTGCATGGCGCGAGAGCGATATAGACGCACTTTGCGGTCAGAGCGAAGGGGCAGGCCATGGCGAGTGACCGGACCGCACGAACGGCAATCGCTATTTCTAACCCTACCCCCGCCGGTTTGATGACCCCGCTTAAAACGATACGCGCCCGGTGCCTAAATTGCACGGGATTTGAAAAAACGGCCGTGCGAGAATGCGACTTTACCGATTGCCCCTTGCATGGTCTCAGAATGGGCAGGGGAGCGCGGGCGACCCTGAAGACAATCCGCGCTTACTGTCTTGACTGTTGCATGGGGCAACGGGCCGAGGTAAGGCTGTGCCCGGCAAAGGGATGTCCTCTATGGCAATATCGGGCCGGGAGACGCCCAAAATGACCCGACTTATGTCAGAAAACGCATCGACAGCGGGCGATTTAGTAAGGGAAGGAGAACGCAGACCCATTTCCCCATACATGGGTAAGTCTCAACATCAAGGAGATAGGTTATCAGCGTCCAGGGATAGGGCAGTACACCCGACAAGGGCGGTTTCCCGGCCGCCCTTCCCTGATTCATATCCGGGCCGCGACAGGGGGCGGAAAAGTGACACGGCAGACGAAACCTAACAAGAAGCTCATACAGGGCGGATTTGTAGCGATGACGTGGAAGATTCTCAACAGCAAAGCCTATAAGGCACTGCCCGCTTCATCGGCCAAGGTCCTGCCATACTTTCTTGGAAAGGCAAAAGACGCCTATCATCCTGACGATCCCGCCCATTATGCTATTGATTTCCCTTTCACATACTCCGAGGCTAAGAAATATGGCTTTGGGAAATCCACCTTCTTTAAGATGCTCCGGGACCTTATCCGGTTTGGCTTTATCGATATGAAAATGAAGGGGGGCTTGCGTAGCCAGGGCGGACACGCCAATACACTATTCCGGCTGTCTAAGAGATGGGAGAACTACGGCCTGCAACAACCCTTCAATGAGGGCGACTGGAAACGGTACTACCCAGAGAAAAGGTAAGTCTCGAAAGTGAACCCTATAAGTCCCGAAAGTGAACCATTAAGACCTTCAAGGAGGCATTTTGAAGCAGAATAGCCCTACTTTTAGGACTTGTAGCGGTACCTCGTCAGTCCACAAACGGGACGGTATTCTATATATAGCCAGTGGGCACCCCGCAGGCCAACCCTCCAAAGGTGTGCGGCGGGGGTGGCCGGTATCTTCCCTTCTCCCTTTCCCGCCTCCACTGCCCCAAAGGTCTCTAAATCGCGGGGACCCAAAAAACGACCCGCTTCAAGGGAGGACTTATGACCAACATCGATGAACTTAAACAACTTCTCCGTCAGGGAGCGCTGCGGTACATCGTCCAAACATCCTTCGCCGGATTCAAGAGGGGCCAGGTTATTGCTATGACAGAAGAAAAGGCAGAAGCCCTTGTCAAAGCCGGGAACATCACCGAGCTTAGTGACTGTCCTACCTGCGGGGAATATGCATGGTGGCTGTCTGTAGACGGTAAGCTTGTGTGTGGAGTTTGCCGCTTGCCTAAGAAACCCGAACTTCTGCGATGGGTAGGCGGTCGGTTGAATCATATTGGGGCTACGGAACGAAGGAGAAGCATGGGAGGTTAGAGGTTCAAGCCTTACCGTCTCCTGCCTTGTTATTCTCCGCACCCATTCCAAACAGTTCCCTGAATAGACTATCCTGGAACCCTGCAATACTACGGTCGCGGTTCTTAATAAGCCACCTGAAACATAGGGTAATAAATTTCGACCTGGTTAGCCCGACTTCCCGCAAGATCGGTTCGACTCTCTCCCATTCCTCGTCAGTGACATATACATTCCGTCGATAGGGATCACTACGGCGACGCTTTGACTCTTTAGCGTGAGAGACCGTCACCACCCGAGGTGTGTCTTGAGGCGGAATCGCAGCAGCCCTCTCTTGCGCCCTTCTCAATTTTCTTTGCTTACCCATATACACACCTTATACACCCTTTTTGCAAGATGTGTCAAAGCTCTTTTTTGTCCCTGCATATGTCCTTGTTTTTACTATGAATCTTTTCCTGAATTGAAGCTTAAGATAGAGAGGGTTGAGATATGTGTTAATTAATAAACCCAAGGGCAACCCCGCCATGCCCCCGATCTATCGGGATAGCTTTCCAATTTCCCCGCCGTAGCCGTCACGGAAATTATACTCATCGCTGCCGCGAGAAAAGGCCCTCTTTCCCCCTTCCTTTCTGAGGGGAAAAAATCTTTAGGGAAGGACCTTCCGCCCTTTCGCGTCCCCCCGCCCCCGTGCTCCTTACGTCCGCGCGGGAGGCGGGAGGGACGCCGCTTGCGGACTTCGGACCGAAAGGGGTGCTTTCTCAGGCACCGGACGAAAAAGTTTGACACCGACAATAAATTGTGTTCTTTATAGGCATGCAGGTCTTGTTACCTGCCATAATAATAATTCAAGAAAGGCATTCTGCCTACACAGGGTTAGACCCTGTACAACCAATAACCTCACATCATTCAGGGCTATGCCCTACCACAGCTAAATAGCTTCACTTTCAGGAATTCATTTCCTGCACCCGACACAACTTAGGGGTCGCCCCTGCCTTTATCAATCGAGGCTTGCCCTTACCGTCTAACATGGCGGCAAGGGCAAGAAGAGTGACAAAAGGAGGTCGCAGCGATGGCAACGAGGTGTCAGAATGAATAAGCGCTTTTTACGCCTCCCGGAAGTCCTTGAGCGAATCCCTGTGTCGAAGAGCACATGGTGGGCTGGAATCCGACAAGGCCGGTTCCCGAAATCCGTCAAGTTGGGTCCGCGCACAACCGCATGGAGAGAGACCGACATCGACGCCTTATGCAACCAGGGCCAGGGAGAAGCAAAAACCGCCGACAGCGCCGAGGGCTAAACGGGCCGGGCATCGTCAAAAGTCATGTTGCTTTCACTTTTGGGGGTAGTTTTGGGGGTATGTCTCTTTTTTGCATATTTGAAATGGTTATGATGACGATATGTTAGGCTCTTAATGTGATGGACGCCGCCACCTTTTCCTATTGATATTATTATCATTTTCCCCTCGCCTTATGCAACCAGAGCCAGGGCGAAGCAAAGCCCGTCGACAGCGCCGAGGGCCAAACGCGCCGGGCGTCGTTAAAGGCCACATAGTTTTCAGGGACGGGCGATACACCCGGCAAGGGCGGGGAATAGAATTAGGGTCATCAGCTTCCTGCATACTTTTTATGCCTACGGGGTGACTCTCTCTTCCCCCTTTTGGGTACTAATCCTCAGTTTGGTTCGGCTGAAGTGTTTCATGATTACCGCCTGAATTAACGTATTTTCCTTTCCGTCGCTGGATGGCAATAGAACAAACCGTTCTTAACCTTCTGTCACGGAGAACTTTACCTCTTTCCCTATCGATCAACGTACCCACAGAACACGCAGCTTCTGGCTTTATAACGGCGAGGTCCAATACAGATCGATAGGATTGTGTCAAAAACTCGGAGTCTTAGGCAAGGATTCTCGCAGCGCCGTCACTATACTACAGATGTACCCGATGTCTGTAGCTATGCGGCACCGAATCAAGGAGAGAGAGTGAAGCTTCCACGGTACCAGTTTCTACTGGTCTGATCCGGAAATAATGATGACGCTTGGTAGGCAGAACAAAAAAACTATTCATTGGAAGGGGATGCGAAATGGCACATTCAAAGAGCCTTGTCGCCTATTTTTCACGTAAAGGAAATAACTATGTGGGAGGGAGTATCGTAAACCTGCCAATCGGAAACACGGAGATAATAGCGAAGAAGATACGTGAATTAACGGGAAGTGACTTGTTCCGAATCGAAACAGTAAAAACCTACCCGGATGATTATACGGAAACAACGAATGTGGCACGGGAAGAACAGAGCCAAAATGCCAGGCCAGAGCTTACGGACAGAGTAAACGATATGGATTCTTACGACGTCATCTATCTCGGGTATCCGAACTGGTATGGAACGATGCCGATGGCGGTATTTACGTTCCTCGAATCCTACGATTTTTCCGGAAAGACCATTGTTCCATATTGCACACACGAAGGGAGCGGGATAGGGAGCAGCGAACGCGATATCAAGAAACTCTGTCCCAAAGCAAGGGTCTTGCCCGGTTTGGCGATTAGAGGCGGCAGCGTCGCCAGAGCAGACAAGGATTTATCAAACTGGCTCAAAGCCTTCATTTGAGGCCTTAAACGAAAGGGGAAGGTGGTGGCGTGGCAGCCACGGGAAAAAAGAGGATAGGAGGACAACAATGGAAAAGCGCAAACTGGGGAAAAATGGTCTTGAAGTATCGGCTCTCGGGCTCGGCTGTATGGGAATGAGCATGGCCTATGGTCCGCCTGCAGACAAGAAGGAAATGATTGCTCTCATCGGTAAAGCCGTGGAAAGGGGCGTTACATTCTTTGATACCGCCGAGCTTTACGGCCCCTACACAAATGAAGAGCTCGTGGGTGAAGCTTTGGCTCCCTTCCGGGGCCACGCCGTAATAGCCACCAAGTTCGGGATCAAGCTCGACCCCAGCGGGCAGCAGGTCCAGGACAGTCGGCCCGAACGCATCAGGCAGAGCCTTGAGGGCTCGCTCAAGCGGCTCAAGGTCGATGTTATTGATCTGTACTATCAGCACCGCGTCGACCCGGACGTGCCGATCGAGGATGTGGCGGGAACAGTAAAGGACCTGATTCAAGAAGGCAAAGTGAAGCACTTCGGCCTTTCCGAGGCTGGAGCGCAGACGATCCGTCGCGCGCATGCCGTTCAGCCGGTGGCTGCCGTCGAGAGCGAATACTCGCTCTGGTGGAGAAAGCCCGAAGAGGAAGTGCTGCCGACGTGCGAGGAACTCGGGATCGGGTTCGTTTCATTTAGCCCTCTGGGCAAAGGTTTCCTCACGGGAAAGATCGACGAGAATACGACGTTCGACAGTTCCGACTTCCGTAATATCGTTCCTCGCTTCACGCCGGAGGCCCGAAGGGCGAATCGGGCACTGGTAGACCTGCTAGCCAAAATCGCGGAAGAGAAGAAGGCGACACCCGCCCAGATCGCGCTCGCCTGGCTGCTTGCCCGAAAAGCCTGGATCGTTCCTATCCCGGGCACAACGAAGCTTTCGCGCCTGGAAGAGAACATCGGAGCAACTGCATTCGAACTTACGCCAGACGATCTCCGCGGGATTGACAGCGCCGCCTCAAAGATTAAAATAGAAGGGGCCCGGTACCCCGAAGCCCTGGAAAAAAGGACCGGTCTATAGATCGTAGAATAGTGACATTTAAGGAGAGCACATTATGAGCGCAAACGATCTTAGCAATAGTGTGATTTTTCCCATTGGAGAGAAATTTGAAAGCGATCATTTTAAGGGAACGGTATGGCTTAATATGCTGACGCCTTTCGGCTCAGCCTGTCCCATCGGCAACGTGACCTTTGAGCCGGGATGCCGCAACAGCTGGCACAAACACGCGGGTGGTCAGATTCTGCTTGTGACAGGCGGCAGAGGCTATTATCAGGAATGGGGAAAGCCGGCCCGCGAGCTTCACCCAGGAGATGTTGTCAATATTCCTGCCGATGTTAAGCACTGGCATGGTGCTGCCAAGGATAGCTGGTTTGTGCACCTTGCCGTTGAGGTCAATCCCGAAAAAGGTCCGGCATCATGGCTGGAGCCGGTATCGGACGAAGATTACAACAAGTTGAAATAGGGAGGCATTCCTATGCCTATAAGTGAAACAGCTCGAAAGAATCACGAGGAACTTTTCCCAAATTATGAATCAACGCTCAAGGTCACCGATCCTGAACTCATCGAAGTGTTCGACAATTTTGCCTTTGATGAAGTGCTTTCATACGGAAACCTCGATGCAAAAACAAGGTTTATGGTGATTTTAGCTTCGCTCATCGCCCAGCAGACATTAAGCGAGTACCGGGTCATGCTCGGCGGTGCGCTGAACATCGGCGTCACACCTATTGAAGCGAAAGAAGTTGTGTATCAGTCTGTGCCTTATGTGGGCATTGCAAAAACCTTTGATTTTATTCATGCCACAAACGAAATACTGGAGAGCCGCGGCGTAAAACTGCCGCTTGAAGGTCAATCCACCACCACTGCCGAAACACGATTTGAAAAGGGATTGGCGGTTTCAAAGTCGGTTTTCGGCAAGACGATTGATACTATGTATGAACAGTCTCCTGAAAATCAAATCCATATTCAGAAATACCTGTCGGCAAACTGTTTTGGCGATTACTACACCAGAACAGGACTCGATATTAAAATGAGAGAGCTTCTCACTTTCTCGATGCTCTTATCACTCGGCGGATGTGAGCCGCAGTTAAAAGGGCATATAAAGGGTAATTTAAATGTTGGAAATGACAAAGAAGTATTGCTTAGTACTGTTACTCAATTATTGCCTTATGTAGGATATCCGAGAACATTAAATGCAATAAGATGTATAAATGAAGTAGAGTGACTGCTGAGCAGATCCGAGAGGTGGGTTTCGATCCTATGGACGCTGGTCCCTTACGGATCGCCCGTTGCACGAGCCGTCCGCGCTGCTTGTTGACGAGCTCGCCTACGGACGAACAAAGGAGCCGGAACTTGCGTGTCGGTTCGAATGGTCTGGCGAGTAGGCATGTCGGGTGACAGCGAATGATTTGTACAATGATTCGGCGCGAAGCAGGTGAGGATACATGACTGTTATAGAAGGGATGTTTCCGGCTGACCGGAAGTCAGCAACTACAAGCTGCTAAAAGACATTGCCCGGGGAGGGACCTTACAATGAAGTCCATTACGAGAAACCCACATCCACTGCGTTCAGATACCTTCGCGAGGTCAAGCGAGCCGGACCTAGCCAAGTTGGCCGCCCTGATTCGTGCCCATACCCCTTACGACGGTTCCTTTGAGTTATGCATCCCTGGGGTGTACGCTACTCGCGCCTCCCGAACGAACACGGAGTTGGTGCATGCCGTAGCGAAACCGTCCTTGTGCATCATCGCGCAAGGAGCGAAGAGCGTGATGCTGGGGCAGGAAGTCTATGAGTACGACACGTCGCGTATGCTCATTTTCTCCGTTGATTTGCCAGTGGCTGGCCTGGTCACGCGAGCCAGCCATTCTGAGCCTTACCTCGGTTTCAGGCTGGATCTGAACCCTCACAAGATCGCCGAGCTGGTCTTGAAGGTCTTTCCGCACGGTGGTCCGCATCGAGTTCACGAGAATCGCGCTGTGTGCATCACTCAGACCAACGTGAACATCTTCAATGCAGCCATAAGGTTGATCGAGTTGATGGCGCAGCCCGGGGACGCCGAACTGCTCGCCCCACTCGTGATCGATGAGATTCTGATCCGTCTGCTACGCAGTCCCGTTGGTGTTCGGGTGGCCCAGATCGGCCTTGAGGATTCCGGTGTGCACGGAGTCGCGAAAGCAGTATCCTGGTTGCGCGCCAATTTCTCCCAGCCCATGAAAGTTGAAGAGCTGGCCGAGTTGGTGCATATGAGTGTTTCCTCATTCCACCAGCACTTCAAGTCCGTCACCTCAATGAGTCCGTTGCAGTACCAAAAGGTGCTGCGCCTCCAAGAGGCGAGGCGTCTTATGTTGTCGACGATGATGGATGCGAGTGCTGCGAGCCGGCACGTGGGGTATTTGAGCGCTTCGCAGTTCAGCAGAGAATACGGCCGATTCTTCAGGAGTGCGCCAACCAGGGACATCGCCAGGTTACGTGAACAAGGCTTTACAGCGGCAGACGTTTCTCGGTAGACCGCCGACTATGCGACAATATGAGTGATCTGCATCGTCGGTTTCAAGGCTGGCTCCTGCCGCTCCTGATCTTACCTGCGAACGCGTAACTCCCTTTAGCCATATCCCCGGTTCCTGAAAGCTCCGTTGCCTGTCGCGCATCCTCAATTGTCTATTTTATCTTCCTGACATTTGCTGCGTTCGGGCCTTTCGGTCCGGTGACGACATCGAATTCAACTCTTTGACCTTCTGACAGGGACTTGAAACCTTCGCCCTGAATTGCAGAGTGATGAACAAAAACATCCCCACCTTCATCTTGGGTAATGAATCCGAAGCCCTTCGCATCGTTAAACCATTTTACAGTTCCTTGTGCCATGTTGAGACACCCCTTTTTAGTTTTGGCGTACGTTCGACAGGAAACAATGGCCCCCTATGGCCGTTGTCCCGATGAGGAAGGTGCGCTTCTTCAATCCTTATCTCATCAAAGCCGCTGAAAAGTCAATAAAATACTTGCCCCGTCAGTTCAGAGCCAACCAAGCGCTGATAGAAATCATTGAACGGTACAGGAAAACAAGGAGGGATGTTTTGCAGCCAACGGGAAGGTTTCTTCAGATCCTATCGTTCAAGCACGTCGAGAGGTCAGTTATTCTTTGAAAAAACCTTCCGGGTCTGTCTAAGGTAAGTGGATAAAGCTATGGCCGTGGGGCCAACATGCAAGAACTCTTTGCTCTTTGAGGGAAAGACCGGCATGGATTGCCCTGGTATAGCCCAAAGGCCACACACCTCCGTGAGGAAGTGAAAACCCTTGAAGCCCATCTCGCAGAGTTCGAAACCTCTATGAACCTGGAAACGCGAGGAGGGTGTCTCGCACAAATAATCGTTGATATCGTCGGCTCGAGTCCTACAGTCGATTATAGCAAGGAACGGCACTGTGCGATAGGTCTTAGGCGGAGATCCGCACGGACATGACGCAGCTTCAACCCTTTGGAAGGGTGAACCAGAATGTGCTGCCCTTCCCGTATATGCTGCGAACCGACAGAACGCCGCCGTGGTCTGATACGATTCTTCGAGCCACCGCCAAACCAAGCCCCGTTCCTTCGATGGTCCTGTCTGCCCGGTAGAAGATGTCGAAGACGTGGAGAAGCTCTTCTTCTTTAATGCCGATGCCCGTATCCGTCACTTCGACGAGAATGGTTTTATCGCTCTCGCTTAATCGCACCTGGATAGATCCTCCTTCGTTCGTATACTTGACGGCGTTGTCGAGAAGGTTTGCAACCACCGTTTCTATCTTCAGCTTGTCTCCGTAGGCCATGGCGACGGGTTTCTCCAGGTGCGCTAAACTCATCTCTATCTTCTTCCGTTCAGCGGCAACGCGCAATCCTTCAACCTGTTTCTCGATCACTTCACGGATGTCAAAGGAGGAGCGTTTCAGGCGATGGGTCCCCTGCTCCAACTGGGAGAAGCCGAGAAACTCAGCAACCACATGCTCTAACCTATCAATCTCATCGACTATTATCTTCAAATAATTCTCTTGCTTCTTTGAAATGGGACCCATTTTTCGGGCCAGCAACCTTGAGAGAAATCCATGCGCCACGAGAAGGGGATGTTTAAGATCATGAACGAACATGGAGAGGAGGTTTCTTCGCTCCCTTTCCAGACGCTTAAGTTCAGTAATATCTCTGAAGATCTCAACCCCGCCGAGAAAGGTTCCCGAGGCATCGAAGAGCGGCGCGGCCGTAATAGCAACCTTGACCAACTGTCTGTCCCTCCTCGTGAGTGTTCCTTCAATCTCTATTGACTGCCCATGTGTGTTGAATACATGTTCAAAAAACGGGCAGAGCTTAGGGTCTGAAGAGCCGTGAAGGATTTCCAGATGGGACCGGCCCACGACCTCTCCTTTCGCATAGCCCGTTATTTCCTCCGCAGCCGGATTGAACTCGACGATCATCCCCTCTTCGTCGACAAGAGAAAAGCCTATGGGCAGACTCCGGACGACGGTGGCATACACATGGGACGGAGAAAGAATGTGCGGTTCACTACCGCTGATAGATGGGGGATTTTTCATCAATTTAACCTACGGCGCACAGTTAAGTTACAGCTCTCAAGGAGCGTTTTCAAGAAAAAACGGCGGTTCTGTAAAGTGAGGTTCGCAGGGAAGGGTAGCCGGAGCTCATGACTTTGAGCGTTTTTCTCTCTGTCTTCTTCATATGATCTCGGTTCTCTTCGAAAGTTCCTGTACCCTATGGAGGCCGAATTAGGGTATGATGAGATATGAAGGTCAATGAGCGCCTGAGAGAGATCGTCCTCGAGGTGATAGAAAACCAGATCAACGCAAACGACCCGCCTGAGACACTACTGACGTTGGAACGTTTGGTGAACGAGGGTTATACCGACTTTCAGGCGAAGCAGCTCATGGACAAGCGGTCGTGAGAGAAGTGGTCGATGCCCTCAAGAACAAAAACCCCTACGACGAGCAACGGTACGTTAAAAACTTGAGGAACCTCCCCAAACAACCTCAGGAATAGGCTTTCTGCGGCGACATGCCGGACGCTCGGCGGCTACTCCTCATTTCGCACAGCTTATCCGGCGGGCATCGTGGCTCTGCTATCCCGGCGTACCCGGCAACCCGTAATTGGTCCGTAGCATTTACCGCTTTCCTTGACATACGCCGCCCCGGTCATTAGCTTCTTCACAGAATCCGATCGGCCGGGCTTGCAGGTACTTCCGGTATTCGTCAGGTTCGGCAGTCAAAAAGGAGTTTTCAATGAAAAAGGTGATAATGTATTCTCTCAGCACCTGTCCCTGGTGCAGGAAAGCCAAGACATACTTTGAGGAACAGGGCGTGGCCTACGAGTACACCGACTACGATCTCGCCGACGATGGAACGCAGCAGAGCATCGATAGAGACATGCGTGATATCGGAGCAGGGGGTTTTCCCGTAGTGAAGATCGGAACGGACATTGTAACCGGCTACAAGCCGGATAGGTACGAAGAACTCCTCGGCCAAAAAAGTGCTCAATAAGAGTCTTCGACCCTTACTTCACAGGAAGCTTCGCTTCCCCGGGGCAGCCCGCAAGGCGACGGGCTCGCGCATCATCTTGTTTTAAGAGATATGCTCTTCTCCAAAAGGGTCCGCACTTTTTGTGGCGACCATCTGTTCCAATTCTAGATGGTATGGCAGAATAAAAAGGGGGAGAACGAATCCCCCCTATGAGAATTATTAACAGTCTCATACTACTCCTGCCACGCCGAACCTGATCCGGCATCCAGAAGGGCACTGGATTCCGGCGTTCGCCGGAATGATGGCGTGCAGGACAACTATGAGACGGTTAATATATTAATTTTGATACACAGATTTGTACACATGATGGCTGGTCTTGAGCACCGCTCATGAAAAATGACCGTGTCTAACTGAATAGAATTACAGTAGTTTTTGAGGTAACGAAATTGGCAAGTTCGATTCCCGCCGCCTCCGCCATAACTAATTAGTAGTGACAAGGGGTTAGGCCCAACCTGCTCCTTATTTCTTTGTCTTCCTGACTCTTCCATGGGCAGGAGCTTCGAAGGCGCATTTTAGGGCTTGTTAGTGGTAAATGGTCTTAGCTTCCGCTGCCGCATCTTTTGTGCGCCTTCCTTTTGTTGTTGACAAGGCGCACTGTGTGTAATTAAATCAACCAGATGGACCGGTCGGGTTATATCCGCGAAAT
>Ga0181527_1002915_pt1 | contig 15587 bp, 12 predicted proteins | sample PEATcosm2014_Bin_30_FD_119762 | JGI IMG/M metagenome (GOLD analysis project Ga0181527, IMG submission 119762) | Peatland microbial communities from MTU Mesocosm Facility, Houghton, MI, USA - PEATcosm2014_Bin06_60_metaG | ecosystem: Environmental > Terrestrial > Soil > Wetlands > Peat | place...
CCTACCAGGGACGGCGTAAAGGCCATCGACGAGAAGCATTATGATGCTATCCGTTCTTTGGGTGGCAACGACATCGTCATCCTCCGGGAAGTTGTTCTCCCGGCCGCTCTTCCCCACAGCTTCACGGCGTTGCGGATAGGGCTTGGCACGGCCGTCTCGGTGCTTTTTTTCATCGAATCCTTTGCGACGACGAGCGGACTCGGGTACCTCATTATGGACGCCTGGGCCCGGATGGACTACCCCCGGCTCTTCGTGGGGATCGTCGGCATGGGCCTTTTAGGCATCTGTCTCTATGAGATCTGTAACCTCCTCGAGAGGCGGCTCTGTACCTGGAAGTTCTCCGGCGTCGCAAAAAAGGCCGAAGAATCGGTCTTTTCCGAATCCTTCCGGCGGTTCGGTTCCAGAACGGCAGCGTATGCATCCCTGATAAAGTTCGAACACACCGTGTTCGCGTTGCCTTTCGCCCTCGCAGCGCTTCTCCTCGCCCACAGGGAGGCGCCGATTACCTTCAGCCTCGTCTTCTTCATTATCCTGGCCATGGTCGGAGGCAGGTCGGCAGCGATGGGCTTCAATCGCCTGGTCGATGCCGAAATCGATGCGAAGAATCCCAGGACCGCCCACCGTGAACTCCCCACGAGGCAGATGAGCCGCAAAGAAGCAATTATCTTTATTGCAGCCTCCAGCGCCCTTTTCATGCTCTCCGCTTTTTTCATCTCCCTTACCTGTTTCTGGTGTTCCATTATCGTCCTGGGGCTTCTTTTCGGCTATTCCTACACGAAGCGTTTCACCTGGTTGTCTCACCTTGCCCTCGGGTTTGTGATCGGCCTTATCCCTCTTGCAGTCTGGGTAGCGGTGACCGGCAGGCTGTCCGGGAGGGGCGCCATACTCTCTGTCGCCCTCTCCACCTACATCGCGGGTTTCGACATCCTTTACTCCTGTCAGGATGTTGAGTTTGACCGCCGGGAAGGGCTCTACTCCATGCCGGTCAGGTTCGGGATCCATAAGGCCATGCATATTTCCGAGGTCCTCCACGGCGTGACGTTCGCTGCCTTTGTCTGCCTCTTCCGGCTTTTCTCCCTTACCTGGATATTTCTCGGGTTCGTGCTTGTGATCGGCTGTCTCCTGATCATCGAGCATCTTCTCGTGCGGCCTTATAACCTGGAAAAGATCGATATGGCCTTTTATCATATCAACAGCGTCATATCGGTTCTCGTGTGTGCCGCCCTTATGACGGATGAGGTCACGCGGTGGTTGGCGTGAGGCCCGCAAGGTGAGGTTCCCGTGAAGCATTCTTACCTTAATATCAGGGAGTTTATCGCCTCCCTCGAGTCGAAGGGAGAGCTTCTCCGCATCCGGGACAGGGTCTCTCCTTTTCTTGAGATAGCGGAGATAACCGATAGGGTCTCCAAAAGCCCCGACGGCGGCAAGGCGCTCCTGTTCGAGCAGGTGGAGGGCTCCGAATTTCCCGTCATCACCAACGCCTTTGGTAGCCCGAGGAGGATTTGTCTCGCCCTCGGCGTCGATGACCTCGACGAATTAGGGGGCCGCCTGAAGGAGATAGTTGACTTTGCACCCCCCAGGACGTTCCGCGATAAGGTACGCCTGGCGAGAAACGCCGTCGGATGGTCAAGATTTCTTCCGAAGACAGCAAAAATGTCCTCTCCTCCTTGCCAGCAGGTCATCGTGAAACGTGATGACCTGGACTTGCGAAAACTTCCCATCCTCCATTGCTGGCCGAAGGATGCCGGACCTTTCGTCACCTTTCCCGTTGTCATTATCAAGAGCCTTTCAGGGCGGAGAAACGTCGGGATGTACCGCATGCAGGTCTTCGATCGGAACACCATGGGTATGCACTGGCATATCCACAAGGATGGCGCCCGTTACTTCCGCGACTACGAACGGGCTGGGAAGCGGATAGAGGTGGCGGTTGCGATCGGTACCGACCCTGCCGTGACGTACGCCGCGACAGCCCCACTGCCACCGGGAATCGACGAGATGATTCTGGCCGGGTTTATCAGGCAGGAACCGGTCACACTGGTCAAGGGGGTTACGGTCGACATAGAAGTACCCGCCGAGTCGGAGTTCGTGCTCGAGGGCTACATCAATCCGGGGGAACGACATATGGAGGGTCCCTTTGGTGACCACACGGGTTTTTACACCACCAGGGACGAGTACCCTGTTATTCACATTACGGCTATAACGCGCCGCAAGGACGCGATTTACAGCGCGACCGTCGTTGGCAGACCGCCCATGGAGGACTGCTACCTTGCCCGTGCCACAGAAAGGATATTCCTCCCGCCCCTCCAGACCCTTCTCCCCGAGATCGCTGACTGCCACATGCCTGTTGAGGGTGTTTTTCACAACCTCGTCCTGGTTTCAATAAAGAAGGAATATCCAGGCCAGTCCTCCAAGGTGATGCACGGCCTCTGGGGGTCCGGACAGATGAGCTTCTGCAAGACAATTATTGTTCTCGATGCCGCGATCCGGCCCTCTGATCCGGAAGCGGTCATCCCCGCGATTCTCAATAACATTGATGTAGAAACGGACCTTCTGCCGACAAAAGGGATACTGGATGTCCTGGACCATGCATCCGCGGAGGCGCTTCACGGAGGAAAGGTCGGCATAGATGCAACACACAGGATTGACGGAGAAGTCCCGCGTTCGGCCCGCGTTCCCGCCCGCGATCCCCTATCCATGGACACCGTTATGGCCGCCCTCACCGCTTTCCACGATATCTTTCTCGATTGCCGCATCCTCCATCCTGAAGCAGCGCACCCGCTGATTCTTTTCATGATCAAGAAACAGGCAGGCACAAAAAGTGTGGTTGTGGAAGCTCTTCTCTCGTCGCGGCTTCTGCCTGCCCGCTGCATAATGGTAATTTTTGAGACCCCGATCACCGCGAGTAATTCCGAGCTTCTCTGGAGGGCATGTGCGAATGTCGATCCCGCCAGGGATTTTTATCTCAGGAAGGGTCGGCTGATCATCGATGCGACGGCGGAGACAAAGGGTCGCACCGGGGGCAGACCCTGGCCTGAAGAGATCGCAATGAGCGCAGAGGTCAAGGAAAGGGTCCGGCACATACGGACGTCCTGACTACCTAGCCACTCGTTGACGGACTCCGCCCCCGTTTTATCCTCCTTTTACCCTCTTCAGCACGCATTTCTCACCCGATGGCTGTTCCGCCCCGTTCCTCGGTCCTTATGCGTATGCATTCCTCCAGGGGCAGCACAAATATCTTGCCATCGCCGATCTCGCCCGTCTTCCCGCCTTTGATAATGGCCTTGATTGTCGGTTCGACGAAGTTGTCATTCACCGCAATCACGAGCTGGATTTTCCTTAACAGGTTCCCCATCTCCCTGACGCCGCGATAGACCTCGGTGACGCCCATTTGACGCCCGTGCCCGAGTACCTCGCTCACAGTGATGAGGTTCACGTCCGCCTTGTAGAGCTCCTGTTTCACCGCCTCCAGCCTGTCCGGTTTTATCACCGCAATGACTATTTTCATCGTGGGCCTCCTCTTCTACATCACACCTCTTGCTTTAACCCATACCTTTAAAACTGGAAAGAATGCAAGCAAATTCGTCGTTGGGCGATATCGTCCCCGTTCTCCATGACCGGAACGATTGCTGCGCAGCATAAGGACTTCACCGCTCATAACTTTTCAATCCGCATTCTCTTGACTTAGGTCAAGGCGGCTCAGCCCACCTGGGCTTATATTGTTTCTATCAAACAGCGCGAAAGGAGATGGCCGTGCGTGAAACCATCAAAAACACTATTCGCAAAAAAGGAGAACAGTATGTTTTGCTACCAGTGTGAACAGACGGCGGGTGGGAAAGGATGCACGAAGATAGGCGTCTGCGGCAAGCAACCCGACGTGGCGGCCCTTCAGGACCTGCTCGTCTATGCCCTCAAGGGGCTCTCGCAGGTGGCCCTGGAGGGGCGGAAAAAGGGCATTAATGAGCCTTCGGTCAATGCCTTCGTCTGCAAGGCCCTTTTTTCGACGCTCACGAACGTAAACTTCGACACCGGGAGAATCGCGGACCTCGTAAAAAGGAGCGTCACCCTCCGCGACGACCTGAAGGGAAAGGTGAGGGCGGCAGGGGGGAAGGACCCCTTGACGGCCCCGGCCGCCTTCATGCCGGAGGGCTCCATCGAGGCCCTCGTTGCCCAGGGTGAGAAGCTGGGTCCCCTGCAGGCAATGGACGAGAATGAAGATATCCGTTCGCTCAAACACATCGTGCTCTTTGGCATTAAAGGGGTCGCGGCATACACGGACCACGCGGGGATCCTCGGCCAGACGGACGACGACGTCTACAGGTTCATCTTCGAGGCCCTCGCAGCGATCGACAGGACGGACATCCCCCTCAACGATTGGGTGGGGCTCGCCATGAAGACCGGTGAAGCGAATATCCGGGCCATGGAACTCCTCGATGCAGGGAATACGGGGACTTACGGCCATCCCGTTCCCACCAAGGTGCCTCTCGGCGCAAAGAAAGGCAAAGCCATCCTCATTTCCGGTCATGACCTGAAGGACCTCGAAGAGCTCCTGAAACAGACGGAGGGGAAGGGCATCAATGTCTATACCCATGGCGAGATGCTTCCCACCCACGGGTATCCGCTGCTGAAGAAATACCCGCATTTCTATGGCCACTATGGAACTGCGTGGTGGAACCAGCAAAAGGAGTTTGCCGAGTTCCCCGGTGCGATCCTTATGACGACCAATTGCCTCATGAGGGTGCCTCCGGCTTATAAAGAGAACATCTTTACCACGGGTCTCGTCGGCTGGCCCGAGGTCCCCCATATCACAGACCTCGACTTCTCTCCGGTGATCGCAAAGGCGCTCTCCATGCCCGGCTTCACGGAAGACCGCAATGGCAAATCGGTCATGGTCGGGTTTGGGAGGAATGCGGTGATGGGCGTCGCCGGGACGGTCATCGAGGCGGTCAAGAACAAGAACATCCGCCATTTCTTCCTTGTCGGAGGCTGCGACGGGGCTAAGCCGGGCAGGAACTACTATGCGGAGTTCGTCAAGAAGGTGCCGAAGGACTGCGTCGTCCTCACCCTTGCCTGTGGAAAGTTTCGCTTCTTTGACGAGGACCTCGGGGACATCGGCGGCATCCCTCGTCTCCTCGACGTGGGCCAGTGCAACGACGCTTACTCCGCGGTGGCCATCGCGAAGGCGCTCGCCGGGGCATTTAACGTGGAAGTGAACGATCTGCCCCTTTCCATGGTGCTCTCATGGTACGAGCAGAAGGCGGTGGCCATATTGCTCTCCCTCTTTGCCCTGGGCATCAAGAATATCAGGCTCGGGCCGTCTCTTCCTGCGTTCGTGACGCCCGCCGTGCTCGACGTACTCGTGAAGAACTTCAACGTCATACCGGTCTCGACACCGGATGAGGATTTAAAAGCGATTCTGGGATAGAGGACTCGAGGGGCAGGCGCGTGGTTGCCTGCCTCGTTGTGGCCGAGGAAAAGAAGGGCGACGATCGGGGAAAAGGGTATCTCACCGAAACGGGTGGAAGACGTGCGTGCCTCCGGCAGGCACAGACTTTGGTGGCGGGAGGAAACCGATGAAGATACGAAGAAAGATCATAGAGATAGATGAAGGGCGCTGCTCGGGCTGCGGGGAATGCGCGGCCGTCTGCGCGGAAGGCGCCATACGGATAATCGACGGAAAGGCGAAGCTTATCGTGGAAACTTATTGCGACGGCCTCGGCGCATGTCTCGGCGAATGCCCCGAAGGGGCGCTCACTATAACGGAAAGAGAATCGGACGAATTCGATCCGGCTGCCGTGGAAGAGCACGTGAAAGCTGAAGGCCCCAAGCCCGGACACGTTGAGCCGGTCATGGCATGCGGCTGCCCCTCCCGGAACATCGAGGTCTTTCCCGCCTCACCGCGTGCCCGGGAAAAGATAACCGGAAACCACGGCGGGGAGGTCGCTTCCGCCCTCACCCACTGGCCCGTCCAGATCAGGCTCATACCCCCCTCCGCGCCTTTCTTAAAGAATGCAGACCTCCTCATAGCGGCAGACTGCACGCCTCTCGCTTACGCGGGGTTCCACCAGAACCTCCTTCCCGGAAAGGTGGTCATGCTCGGTTGTCCCAAGTTCGATGACGTAGAGGAGTACGTGGAGAAGTTCACGGAGATCTTCAGGACCGCCGGCATCAAGAGTATCACCGTCGTCGACATGGAGGTGCCCTGCTGCTCGAAGCTCCCCATGCTCGTGAGAAAGGCCGTGTCTCTGTCCAATAAGGCTATCCCTCTTGAAGAGATCCTCATCAGCCGGAGGGGCGCCATACTCCAGAAACGGGCGGTCGCATAGAGGGGACAAACGTGGACAGGCAGACAACGATGATGCCGGCGGAAGAATTGACGCACGAACACCGGGTGATCCTCCCCGGCAAGAACCGTCTGCGGAAGAGCCGCACGTACGGGTCTGCGCGGGGGCGCCGGGCAGCCGGCCTTCCTGCCGCGACTACCGTCCACATTAAGGCATTGACCGAGAACCTTCTTTTACTCTTCGAGACCGAACAGTTTTTCGGCATTCCTGTAAAAGATCTTTTCTCTGTCCTTTTCGGGCAGTCCCAGTTGATCGACGAATCCGATTACTTTGTCCGGACCTCCTATCGGGTGAGCATAGTCTGTACCAATAAGGATGTGCTCGGGACCGAGGTATTCCAAGGCACACTTCATTGAGGGGAGATGAAAGGAAATGGCGTCGACGTAGACGTTTTCCCTGTAATACTCTGATGGCTCCTTTAACAGCGAGAAATTGAAATCCTTCGCGTAGGTTCTGAAGCAGTCGTTAATCCGCCCGACCAGATACGGGAAGACGCCTCCCAGGTGTGGATGAATAACCTTCAGTTTCGGGAACCGCTCAAAGACCCCCTTGAAGACGAGACCGGTGACCGCCATGGTGGTATCAAAAACGAATCCGTAAAGAGGAAGGGGCATATCAACCCTCTTCAGCACTTCGGTCGTAAGGGGTGGTGCAGGATGAACGAAAATGGGAAGATTAAAGGCTTCGGCCGCTTCGTAGATCGGCATGAACTGAGGGGCATAGATGGGTTCGCCGGCCAGATTGGAAAACATGGTGATGCCCTTTGCGCCGAGCTCCTTGCAGGCTCGTTCCAGTTCCTTTACAGCCGCCCCGACATCTTGATACGGGAGGGTCGCAAACGCGTAGAGCCGGCCTGCATACTGTCTGCACATCCCGGCGAGGTAATCGTTTACTTTCCTGGCCCAGGCAACGCCCTCGGCGGCCGGGATCAATTCGACGCTGGGCGTCGTCAGGCTCACCATTTGCACATCGATGCCATACTCGTCGAGGTCCCGGATCCGCGGCTCCGGATCGTAGTGGCCGGGCATGCTCACCGTCGCAAGGCGCATCCCTTGATAAGAGAAGACGAAGCTGGTCGGACCCGTCTGCTCCATGGTAGGCGAACCCTGGCGTCCTTTCAGGTAGTCCATCCATTCTTTCGGATACAGATGATTGTGTACGTCGATAACTTTCATTAATCAATCCTCCTTAGTGTGCGTGGAAATGCATGCTATCGTAGAGCCCCATATACGGTTAAGTCGGGACGGGTCTGATCATTTTCATCTTCTTCATTGCCCGCTGTATACTGACGGCAACCACAAGGCAATCTGCGGGAACATGAACAGGAGAGCCGTAGCCACGACCAAAGCGATCAAAAATGGGTAAACTCCCTTGTATATTATGTTAAAGGGCACCTTGGTGATATTTTTGACAATGAAGACGTTTATTGCGACAGGTGGAATGATGGCGCCGATCATCATGCTGATGGCGACCATCATGCCGAACCATATGGGATCATAACCGAGCTTCATGGCTGCCGGAAAAATGATCGGAGTTGCAAGCACCATAAAGGCGAGGTCGTCGATAAAACTGCCGCCCAGCAGATAGAGCAAAATGATGAGTACCATGACTACGTTGTTACTGACAGGGAGGCCGACTATCCAGTTCGATGCAAGCATAGGGATCTTTGTCACGGCCAGGAAGTGGCCCATCACAGTTGATCCGGCGATAAGCATAAGTACCATGCACGCGGTTCGAAGAGATTCCGCAACGGATTTGACATAGTCTTTGAAGGTGAGATTCCTTTTCAACAGAACAAGGACGATGACGGCAAAGGTGCCGACACTCCCGGCCTCTGTGGGTGTAAAAAAGCCCTTCATAAGACCGCCCATGACAACGAAAAAGATGATTAACGGCCAGATCACCTCCGGAAGGGAACGCCACCTTTCAGGCCACGAGGATTTCGGGCCGGCCGGCGCGGTAGCAGGGTTGATTTTCGCCCAACCAATAATGATGCCGATAAAGAACAACGCTATGATCAAACCGGGGATAATACCGGCGAGGAATAGTTTTCCTATCGACTGCTCGGTGAGGAGACCGAATATGATCAGGACAACGCTTGGAGGAATCAAGACACCCAAAGTGCCGACGGTAGCAACCGTTCCTGTAGACAACATTTTGCTGTAGTGGTACCGCTCCATCTCCGGGACCGCCACGCTCGCGAAGGTTGCCGAGGTTGCTGTGGACGAACCGCAAATAGCCTTGAATAGTGTAGCGCCCACAACGGTCGCAATCCCGAGACCGCCCGGAATGTGCCCCACGAAACGATGCGCTGACTCGTACAGTTTTTTTGCTATTCCGGCGTTAAAGGCGATCTGACCCATGAAGACGAAAAGCGGGATGACGGTGAGGCCGTAGGAGGAGAAGACATCAAAAAAATCTGAAGAGGCGACACCGAAGGCGGGGGAAAGACCTCTGATGTAGGCAAAACCCACGAAACCTACCACCGCCATGGCGAATCCAAGCTCTATCCCGGTGAGAAAGAGGGCCAGCAGGACAAATAAGCCTACAACCCCGATCATTACCTCATTCATATTCGCCTCCGACTATCTTGGGTATATCGCTCAGCAGGACAAGGCATTGGGTGAAAGAACAGACACCCAGGCCGAAGGCGATGGGATAGAAGGGCAGTTTGAGCGTGGGGGAGACTTCACCTGTCTGCAGCATACTCAGACCGTCCGCTATCAGGTTTACCCCCAGCATGACAAAAAAGCCTGTGCCGACCAGCTTGGTAAATATAAGGACTATCCGCTTGGGCGTCTTGCCCAGCCTGTTGACGAGAAAATCGACGAATACGTGTGCCCTTACCCATGACGTGTAGGCAATCGCAAAACCGATTACAACAACGCCGGAGTAGGCAACGAGCTCGTACGTGCCGGGGATGGGCCTCTTCAAATACCTCAATATCACATCACTGACGGTAAGCAACATCATGAAGGTCAAACCAACCCCTGCGATTATGCTCATGAATTTGCTAAGCCGCTCGACAAACCGAAGATATGCTTTCATTGCTCACCCCTCCTTCGGACCTCCGTCCGGGACGCCGGGGGAAACCGGCCTTCTTGAAACAGCTTTCCCCAACGCCCGGTGCTTTCGCGTCGTCGAAGACCGGTTTCCCCCAAAAGCGCGCACACCGGGTCTTACTTGAAGACCGGCGGATACATCTTGCTGTATTTCTCGATCAACTGCTGCCTGTACTCCAGGGCCTCTTTGGCCGGTAAACCCTTTGCCTGTGCGTTTTTTATCCAGGTGTCGTACATGGGCTGGAGCGCTTTCACCCACCTGGCCTGCTCTTCCGCCGAAGGATGGATAAAGATGTGTTTCATCTCCTTGCCGTACCGGGCGCCTTCGATGTCTATCTCGTTCCAGGCCTTGCCGGTGTATTCAGACCAGCCCTTGCTGACCTCCGTAAGGGCGTTCTGTATGTCGGGGGGCAGGGAGTTCCACTTCTTTTTGTTCATGACCACGAACATTGCGTTTACATAGCCCGCCTTGGGGACCCACGTGCTCGACTTGCACACTTCCGTGATTTTATAGCCCTTCAGTTCGTTAGGCGCACCCACCGTCCCGTCGACGACGCCTTTCTGGAGGGCGTCATACTGGTCGCCTTTAGGCATCGCAACCGCCGTCGCGCCGAGGGCCTGAATCAACTCGGTCGCGAGCCCGGTTGCCCGCATTCTCAAACCCTTGAAATCCTCGAGTTTCCTGACCTCTTTCGAAGCCATGAAGAAAACGCCGGGCATGTGAACGTGCAGATAGAGGACATGAACGTCGCTCAATTCCTTGGGCTGAAACTTCTCGAACATGCCCTGGGCGACGAGGGAGGGAATAATGGCATTCATGGGATAACCGGGCAAATCGACGACCTCCATCAGAGGGAACCTTCCCCTGGCGTAGGAAAAGACGGACTGTCCTATATCCGAGATGCCCTTGACCACGCCTTCGTAGCAGTTCGTGGCGCTCGTCAGTGTCCCGGCATGGTACATGGCAATCTTTAGCTTTCCGTTCGTCTTCTTCTCGACCTCCTCCGCCCACTTGGACGCGGCTATCTCAGCGCCGTAATTCGGAGGGAAGAAGCTGCTGAAGGAGAGCTCGATCGGCTTCCCCTTATACTGGGCAAAGGCGGGCAACGCCACGCAGACAAAGGCTATCGCCACCATGATAGTGACCACAACACACAATCTCCCTTTCATCTGACACCTCCCATATGTTTTTTTTCTTCCCCATCGTTCCGTGCTGGTGCGCTGAGGCGGTCCCTGGGGTTTTGAGCCGTTGTGGGAATGAAATGGTGACGTCATTCGAGTCCTTTCATGTAAATGTCCGCTATGTCCTCCTCCGTGATGCTCCTGGCGTTCGGCGCGAACAGCCTCGACTGCTTCAGCGTGCTTGCCACCATTTCCGGGATATCGCTTTTAGAAATCCCGTAGTCGCCAAGCCTGCTCGATATGTTCACCTCCGCAAGGATCCGGTTGACCGCGGCGACGGCTGTCAGCGCGCCTTCATACGCGGACAAGCCATAGGTTTCCTCCCCCAAGGCCAGCGCAACAGACGCGAATTTGCCGGTGGCCGCAATCCTGTTGTAGTCCATGACGTGGGGCAGCATGACGCTTACCGCCCTGGCGTGCCCCATGCCGTGCTGTGTCTCAAGCACGAAGCTGAGGGCGTGAACGGCGCCGAGCCCGCCGCTCGCCCAGGCAAGACCCGCGGTGGAGGCGGCCAGAAGCATGTCGTACCTTGCCTCGATATTTTCGCCCTTTGCATAGGCCGCAAGGAGGCTCTTTCCCACAAGGCGGATCGCCTCAAGGGCAAGCATATCTGAAAAGGGCGTCCCGTTCAGGGATGTGTAGGCCTCCACTGCATGCGCCAAAACATCGAGACCCGTTTCGGCTGTGAGCAGCCGGGGCAGCGAGAGCGTGAGGAGCGGATCGAGGATCACGAGATCGGCAAGGTTGTAGGTCGTATAGACGACCTTTTTTGTCCCGGCCGTCTCATCCGTGATCGCAAACACACGTGTCACCTCACTTCCGCTCCCGGCCGTTGTTGGAATCATGATTTTCGGCAAACCTTTGAGCGGCGCGCGGTCCATGCCTTCATAGTCGAGGACGCTCCCGCTGTTCACCGCCATCAGGGAGACGCCTTTAGCCGTATCGAGGGTCGTGCCCCCTCCGAGGGCGACCACAATGTCGCACTTCTCGCTTCGCGCAAACCGGGCGCCGTCATCTATAACCCTGGCCGGTGTCTCGAGCTCGACCTTGTCATAAACGACAACCCCGATGCCTTCCGCCGTCAGGGATTCTTTGATCCCTTCCACCATTCCCGTCTTCATCATGCCTGCATCCGTCACAATAACGGCCTTCTCACCTCGAAGCGCCCTTGCCTCCCCTCCGACCATCTTCGAAGCGCCGACACTCAGCATGATCCTGTGTGGCGAAAAGAAGTTGCTCAACCTGCCGCTAAAATAGAAACTCGTTTGCATATCGCACCATCCCCTCTATATTTTGTATTCCTCCGGGTCGATCGCCGGCCTCCCGTCCTTGTCCCATCCGACAAGCGTGTAATACTCGTCTTTCATCGCCTCGAACCGGCCGCGATCGATAACGTGACCCTTCGCCGGGCCGGCAGGGACCGGATCTTCGAAGAGCCGGGCGGGCAGGCTGTCGTCTTCACGGGAGAACCCCTCGCGGCAGTTGAAGTACCGCGTAAGGTTCCATATGTCTCTTCCCCTCGCCACCAGATCCTGGGTAGTCATTTTCTCTTCGAAGAGGGCACTGAGGACCCCGGCATAGTCGTCGATGGTGAGGGCAAAGGCGGAAAAGAGACAACCTGAATACGAGTTCATCATCACGTAGATCGGCTGCATCCCCGCCACCATCGCTGCTTTGCCCTCGTAGGAGAACCGGTCTACAGGGGCTGGCAGGCAGAGCAGCTCGGCGCGCAGTGAACTCCCTCTCACGTGACAGCCTCCCCGGTCGGCCGTGGCGTAAAGAAGCGCCATGGCCTTCATCCCCCTCGGGTCATATCCGGGAAGCTCCATCCCCTTGACGCACATTGCAAAGCGTGTGGTCCCCTGGCCCACCGTTTCGGAGAGGCGTTTTGTCCCTTTAATCAGGGGATTGCCCGTCTTGCCCCCTTCTCCTATGTACTTTATCGTATCGAGAAGTCCGTCCGAATCACCGAAGCGAGGAAGCGGATGGAGATCGTTTTGACCGACTATGCCTCTCTGCGCGCATTCCATCAGGAAACTCGCAACGCAACCGCAAGAGATGGTATCAAGGCCGTACTCCTCGCACAGGAAATTGGCCCTTATTACCGTGTCAAGGTCGCTGATGCCGCAATTAGGCCCGAAAACGTACACAGTCTCGTATTCGGGGCACCGCACTTCCGCTGCGGCGTCCCCTTGATTTCCGGCCCCCATCGTCACGATCCTGCTGCACCCAATAGGGCATTGGAAACAGGTTTTCGATTTGACCTTCCTGGCAAAAAAGGCTGTGTCATAGAGCTTCTCGGCCCCTTCGAAGGTCGCCTCCTGCCAGTTTCGCGTTGGCAGCACACCCATCGTATTTGTGACGTTAGTCGTAAATGTCGTCCCATAAAGGGGGAAAGGCCCGCCCTTCTTCGTCGACGGGTTCGTGCGTATCTTTTCCCGGGCCTTCCTTGCCTCCGCCATGAAGGCCTCTGTCCGGAACCAGGGTAAGTCGGACTTGCCGGCCAGCGCGATTGCCTTGAGGTTCTTCGAACCCATTACCGCTCCGGCACCGCCCCTGCCGAACATCCTGCCACCGCACGCGATGGACGCGAAAAGTACCTGTCGCTCTCCAGCCCGGCCGATGGTCGCGACCTCAATTCCCGACCCGTCGAGTCCATTTCTTATCGATGACTCCGACTCGGTCGTCGACTGTCCCCAAATAAGCCGGGCATCCCTAAAAGAGATACCGGAATTATCCACGAGCAGCCACACGGGCATTTCCGATTTTCCCTGGATAATCAGATAATCGAGGCCGGCGAGCTTGAGCGCGTTTGCGAAGCCGCCTCCGATGTTGCTGTCAAGAAAGGTCCCGGTGAGGGGCGATTTCGTGACCACAGTTCCCCGCGACGCGCTTGGATAAGGAGATCCGGTGAGAGGACCGGTGAGAAAAATCAGGGGATTCTCCGGCGAGAGCGGGTCCGTAAGAGGCTTCAGGTTATTTAGCAGGAGCAGGGCGCCGAGCCCCTTGCCGCCAAGAAATTTTCTGTAAAACGTTTCATCAAGCGTCTCAAGGTGAATGCTTCCCGATCCAAGGTCTATTCTTGCTCCTCTTCCAAAATACGGGATCTGCACATGAACCTCCCGATGACGCAAGATGGCGCGCGGGGCACTGGCCCCCCGATGTGACCCTGCTAGTGCTTCCGCCCCCTGCCGCCGGCCCTTTCCCCTGGGGCGTCGCTCTCCGAAGATCCCGTCGCTGATCGACCCCCGATCAGGATTTTTTCTCCCAGCGCAAGGAGGTGCTGCTGAGCAACTCCGAGGTCCCGCTCCAGCAGCTCGCACGCTTTGCTCTTCTTTTTTGCCACTATTGCGGCAAGCAAATCTTCATGACAGCTCACAATCGCCCTGGACTGCCGAAGAGCAACAGGGCCTACCACGATCCTGACATCGGCGAAGATCGTCAGGAGCGATTCCATCACAATGGAAAAGACGTAGTTCTTGGAAGCCTTGGCCAGGAGTCGGTGGAACTCCAGGTTTTCCTCAAACGCGTGTGCGCCCGCATTAAGCTTTGCCTTTGCCAGCGCGATATTGCGCTGCAAGGCTTCAATATCGGATTCCTCGGCGTTTTTCAAGGCAAACTCGAGCACCGACATCTCTATTGCCCTTCGCGCAATGACGCAGTCTTCGAGAGACGCACGATGGAACTTAAATGTCTCCAAAAAGAGATTCGACAGCTTGCTGAGTAGTGTTCCTTCGATAACGGCCCCACCCTTCAAGCCCGGCCTCGTTGTAATGAATCCCGAAATTTCCAGGACCCGGAGGGCCTCACGAACCGATTGGCGGCCAACGTGGAATAATTTGGCAAGAGCGCTTTCGGATGGCAGCTGATGCCCCGGTTTAAATGTCCCGTTGAAAATAAGCTCTTTTAGCTTGTCCGAGACTTCCTCGAAGATTCTTCTGTTTTTGACTGGTTCAATTAATATTTGGTAGTCGGTTGTCATCAACGTCTCCTTTGTAAAGCGACTCTCTCTATCTGTCAGGTAGTACGCGGACGTAAATATCGATTTTCAGTCTAAACCCCTCCCGGAAGCAACCACCGCTGCCATGCAGCCATGCTCGGTTCCGCATGCTCTTACGCGGGGATTGACCGCGATCCCCTGCCATAACGACTTATCTACCTGGCTAATTATCAGACAATATGATGGCATGTGTCAAGAAAAAAAGGTCCTTTCGGAACCGCTGCAAGTCTATCGCCACATCGATTATGATATCCTCATCCTCTTCATTCTTCCTGCCTCCCCGTGCGGAATTCAGCCCGGAGTATAACTCAACATCCGGACCGTTGTTTTGGGGAGGGGCGAAAGAGGACAACTACTACACGTCAGATCCGGATTTGCCCCTGGAAACTATTTCTTCCGTGACTTCAGGACTTCCTCGCAGCTCGGCATATAGTCCTTCGGAGATATGACCTGGGTATCGCTGGAGACGAGGAAATCGTACTTTTGGTCTTTTTTTGTCACCCCAAAATATATGGGGAGCTCAAGCTGGTGATCACAGGCCCTTATGGACAACGGGCCTACAGGGCTGTCGAGGGTCATGCCTTCAATTGCCTTGATCAACGCCTCTCTGTCGACTTTGCCCGCCTTTCTGAAACCCTCTGCAATAAATTGGGCCGTCATGTAACCGATCAATGCGGTGTGTTTCGGGTATCTCTTGTAAGCTTCTCTGAATTCTTCAACAAACGCCCTGTTTGCGGGGGAATCTGGAAAGTTGAAGAGATAAACGCAGGTTCCGCAAACACCTTCGGGCGCATCCCTGCCCTGGGGCTGGAGTGTTCCAAGCTCGATGGCTGTGTGCTGGTATAAGGGGATCCTCTGGGCCAGCCCTGTTGCCTTTGCCGCCTTCTGGAAGTTGATCATGCTGGAGCCGCCCGTTGCGACGACGATAACCTCAGGTTTGGCGGCCATAATCTGGGTGATATAGGGTATAAAATCGGCCTCACCGACCTTCCACCATGACTC
>Ga0181527_1002916_pt1 | contig 15577 bp, 18 predicted proteins | sample PEATcosm2014_Bin_30_FD_119762 | JGI IMG/M metagenome (GOLD analysis project Ga0181527, IMG submission 119762) | Peatland microbial communities from MTU Mesocosm Facility, Houghton, MI, USA - PEATcosm2014_Bin06_60_metaG | ecosystem: Environmental > Terrestrial > Soil > Wetlands > Peat | place...
GCCGGCCTGCTTCGCGCCACCCGCCGATGCCGGTCAGACGAAGCGGGCCGCCTCGAGCTGGGCCTCGCGGGTGGACGCCTCGGGAGCGGCGACGATCTGGTCGGTCTCGATGAAGCCCTCGGTGCCGTCGGCGAGGCGGACCTTGGTGAAGGCGCCCTCGCCCCCGGGGATCGCCTCCACCCCGGTGGCGGTGAGAACTCGGGCCCCCCGTGGCGCTTCCCAGCGCGGCTCCGAGTACAGCCGGTAGGGCATCCCGGCCCACGAGGCGACCAGGCTGACCGGGCCGGAGGGCATCGCCCGGCGCCGGTAGATCGTCCGCGGGTCGGCGCTGCCGCGGCTCAGCAGCTGGACCAGCTGGAGCGCCCGCGGCACGGGCCCACGCCCGCGGCTCGCAACCACGGTGACCACGGTCCCCGATGCGGTAGGCCGGGCCTCGCAGGTCACCCAGCGGGTGTGGATGGCGACCCGCTTCGACCACTGGCCGACCAGGCCCTTGCGCCGGAACTCGACGATCCGGGCGGAGCTCTCTCCGGTGAGCTCGAAGCGGAAGGGGAAGGAGCCGAGCATCTGCTCCATCACCGCGAACACCTCGCGCGGTGGGACCGCGGCCAGGAACGTCCAGCGCTGCGCCTCCTTGGCCAGCAGGGGCAGGCGGTGGGCTTCCCTCGCCGCCAGCATCCGGGCGCGCATGCGCTGAGCCCGGGCCACCATGCTCTCGACTCGTCTCACCATCGCCACCGGCCGATTCTACGAGGCCGCGGTGGGAGGGCCGTCGTGCCCAGCCTGGACGTTGGTCGCACGGCCTCCGATCGGCTCGCGTGCCGGCCCACTCCTTCACCGGATGGCAAACGTCGGTTTGCCCGATCTTCGCCGGAGCGGGGCGACGATGACCGGGGATGCGCCTGCCGATCGTGACCGAGAGCTTTCTGCCGGATTCTCTGCGTCTGCCGGCTGGCCCGCGAGAAGGGGCTCGATCGGGTGGTGCGCATCTCGCGCGGGCGTCCCGAGCTCAGATTCTTGGTGTTGGGCACCGGGCCCCTGGCGGAGGAGCTGAGCCGCCGGGCCCCGGCCAACCTCCGGCTCGCCGGCCTCCTCGAGGGCGAAGCCCTCGCCGACGTCTACGCGGCGAGCAACGTCTTTCTCCATCCGGCGTCGACCGAGACCTTCGGCCAGGTGATCCAGGAGGCGATGGCCTCGGGCCTCCCCGTCGTCGGCGTCCGCGCCGGGGGGGGGCCGGGTGGCTGATGGAGGAGGCGCGGACGGGGATGCTGGCGGAGGCGCCGGGGGACGGCCTGGGCGCCGTCCTGGACCGGATGGTGCGCCGGTCGGACCTCGAGGTCATGGGCAGGGCGGCGCGGCGGGCGGTGGCCGGGCGCTCCTGGGCGGCCACGTTCGACGCGCTGCTCGACGACTACGCGGCGATGGCGGGGGGGTGGGACCGCCGGATCGCCGCCTGAGGCCCGGGCCACGCCGCCCTCGCGTCAGTGCGCAGCCGGCGCGCCCCCCTCCCCACCCCCGCCGGCAGCGGAGATGCCGTAGCGCTCGCACATGGCGTCGAAGCGCCCGGCGGTGTGATCGTCCAGCAGGTCACGGTGAGCGGCGATCAGCGGGACCATCTCGCGACGGAGGCAGTCGCCACGAGCCATCCATTGGTAGTAATCCCGGCCGCCGTGGTGGTAGGGGCCGTAGAGCCGGCTCCCCGGGACGGTGGAGATCAGCCATCGGAAGAGCCGCTCGTGCCGGACGTGCATCCGCAGGGTGATCTGGGGCTGGCGACCATCCCCCCCGAAGTGCCCCTCCCCTACCAGCAGGCCGAGGAGGAAGCCGATCGACAGGGCGTCGGAGGGGGGGGCGGCGGGATCCTGCTCCTGCACGAGGCTTCAGCCTAGCGTGTTCCACGGGGATCATGACGGTGAAACAGCGGTGCGGGAGGCCAGTTGGCGCGGGGCGTGGGGTCGGCTCCGGGGTGGACGGCGGGCCGGCTCCGGACCGCGGAGCTCCTGGGAGCCGCCCTCGGGAGATCACCCGGCGCGTCTGGGTTTCACGGGAATCTTGACGGTGAAACAGGCATCGACACTCCCCATCGCCCTCCCGGCCCCCGTCCGGGGCCGCACCCGCATCGCATAATCGTCAGCCAATGCCGCCCCTCGTCCTCGCCGTCGCCAACCAGAAGGGGGGCGTCGGCAAGACCACCACCGTCATCAACGTCGGAGCCCACCTCGCCGAGCTGGGCCGCCGGGTGCTGATCATCGACTGCGACCCCCAGGCCAACGCGACCTCCGGGCTCGGCATTGCCCGCCGCGACATCCCGGCCAGCACCTATGACGTCCTCGTGCTCGGCCGCCCGCTCGCCGAGGCCCGCATGCACACCTCGATCCCCGGCCTGGACCTGGTCCCGTCCGACATCGCCCTGGCCGGCGCCGAGATCGAGCTGGTGGGCGTGGCCCGCCGCGAAAAGCGGCTCACCTACGCCCTCGAGGCCCTCGCCGACGACCCGCTCGACTACGTCATCCTCGACTGCCCGCCCAGCCTGGGACTGCTCAGGGTAAACGCCGTGGTCGCGGCGCAGGCCCTGCTGGTCCCCATCCAGTGCGAGTTCTACGCCCTCGAGGGTCTCGGCCTCCTCACCCACACCATCAGCCTCCTCCGGCGCGAGCTCAACCCCCACCTCCGCATCGCCGGCATCGTCCTGACCCTTCACGACGGGCGGCTGACCCTCGCCGGTCAGGTCGTCGACGAGGTGCGCAAGCGCTTCGGTGACCTGGTCCTCGAACCGGTGATCCCCCGCAACGTCCGGCTCAGCGAGGCACCCAGCTACGGCCTCCCGATCACCGCCTACGCGCCCACCTCGCGCGGCGCCGACGCCTACCGGGAGCTCGCCGCCCATCTCGACGCCCGCCTCCAGGCCGAGGCCGGGTTGGCCACCGCTCCCTCGCTCGCATGACCGAGGAGGACGCGCCCAGCCCGGCCCGCGGAACGACATCCCCGCGCCGTCATGGCCTTGGACGCGGCCTCGAAGCACTGCTGGCGAGCAGCGATCCCGGCCGGGACATGGGGGGCGGACCGGTCCTCGTCGAGCTGGATCCCCTCCGGGTCCGCCCCAACCCGGAGCAGCCGCGCCGTGACTTCGACCCCGAGTCCCTCGCCGCTCTGGCCGCGTCGATCCGGGTGCACGGCCTCCTCCACCCGATCGTCGTCGAGCCCGCCGTCGACGGCTATCGCCTGGTGGCCGGCGAGCGCCGGCTACGGGCGGCGCGTCAGGCGGGCGTCAGCCTCATCCCGGCCGTCCTCCGCCCCGCTTCCGAGTCCGGCCGTCACGCCCTGGAGATGGCCCTCAGCGAGAACCTGCTGCGCGAGGATCTCAACCCGCTCGAGGAGGCCGCAGCCTACGCGCGCCTCGCCGATGCCTTCGGCCTCTCCCACGAGGCCATCGCGCTGCGACTTGGCCGCAGCCGTCCCGCGGTGACCAACGCCATCCGGCTCCTCCAGCTCCCCGTGCCCCTTCAGGAGGCGGTCGCGGCCCGCACCCTGAGCCCCGGCCATGCCCGCGCCCTGCTCTCGCTGCGCGACGAGGCCGAGATGCTCCGGCTCGGCCGGCGGGTGGCCGACGAGGAGCTCACCGTGCGCGCCACCGAGCGGCTCGTCCAGGAGCGCACCGCAGCGGCCGCCCCCGTCGCGGTGGCCGGCGTGGCCGCGGGCCGCGAGGCCACGGGCCGGCTCTCCCCCGACGACGAGCAGCTGCGCCGTGGCTTCGAGCAGGCACTCGGCCTGCCGGTGGTCCTCCAGCGCCGGCGTCGTGGTGGCCGGGTGATCATCGACTTCGACGACGACCAGGACCTCGACGCGCTATACCGGCGGGTGGGGGGCCCGCCGCTCTAGCGCCTTCCGCTCTGCCGCCGCCGGCGCTGGATCGAGGGCGTCCGTCAGCCGACCGGGCGGTCCTCCTTCCCGGTGAGCCGGGCCTCGCAGGTGGCGACATTCAGGTTGCTCATGAAGGCCTCGATATACTTCGGCCGCTCCGCGGGCTTGTAGTCGAGCAGGAACGCGTGCTCCCAGACGTCCATCACCACCACCGGCTTGAAGCCGGCGATGTTCCCGTCCTGGTGCAGCGTTATCCACTGGTTCGACAGCCGCCCGGTCGCCGTGTCGAGGTAGGTCACGGCCCAGCCGACCCCCCGCATCCCCCCGATCGCAGTGAAGTCGCGCTTCCAGGTCTCGATGTCGCCGAAGGACTCGCCGATGGCCCGGCCCAGCGGCGAGGAGCTGGAGATCCCCGCGCCCGCGTCGCGGGCCAGGTTCCCGAAGTACCACTCGTGGAGGACCATCCCGTTGTACTCGAACGGGAGCCGCCGGGTCAGCTCATGGTAGGTGGGGGTCGCCACCTGACCCTTGCCGGCAAGCTCCACGAGCTGCTCGGTCAGCAGGTTCGTGTTCTTGACATATCCGGCATAAAGTCCGAAGTGGATCTCCAGGGTGTGGTCCGAGATCCCGTGCAATCCGCTGAGCGGGAACTCCTTGGCCTTGTAGGGGGAGAGGGTCAGGAGAGCCATCTGCTTCCTCCGCCTGGGTGTCCGCCGGGGCCGGTGGGCCGGCCGCTGAGGGATCCATTGTCGCAGCGTGGGGGGCTGCCCCGAAGCGGCGGCGGCTGGCGCGGAGCCGTCCGGCCTGACCCCGCCCCGGCCCGGCGGCGGGGACCACGCTCCGGCGGGGTGGGGAGGCGGTGCCCTCCGTATAATCGGGCGCCAGGCGGCGCGGGGCGCGCGCCCCCTCAACCCGCTCTCGTGCCCACCCGCGGTGAGCGGTCGCCCATCCGTCCACCTCATCTCGCCGCGCCGCCCGCCGTGGCGGCCTCCTCGGAGGGCCGGTCCCGTCAGCAGCAGCAGCCTGGAACAGCCCCCCGATGCTCCTCCTCCCCTCGAGGCCCTCCCCCAGCCCCCTCCGCACCGAGCGCGCAGCACCTGGGTCCGCGACCTGCTCGAGATCCTGCTGGTGGCCGTCGTCCTCTACGCGCTCATCTGGACCTGCATCGAGACCGTCCGGGTGGACGGCGACAGCATGCAGAACACCCTCCAGAACGGCGACTTCCTGGTGGCCAGCAAGATCTCCTACGTCTTGGGGAACCCGGCCCGCGGCGACATCGTCATCCTGGAGCCACCCCACACCTGCGACAACACGTCGGCCGACTACATCAAGCGCGTCGTCGGCCTGCCCGGCGACAACATCGAGATCGACGCGCAGACCAATCCCACCGAGCTGCTGGTGCAGCCGGGCGGGACCGGGACCTGGGACCGGGTCGAGGAGCCGTACCTCCCCGACGATTGGGACCAGGGTCCCGGCTTCTCCGCCCCGGGCACCGTCAACGCCGTCGACCGCATCCTCCACATCCCCGCCGGGGAGTACTTTGTGATGGGGGACAACCGCAACGAGTCCTGCGACTCCCGCTACTTCGGGCTGGTCTCGCGCAGCCGGATCGTGGCCAAGGCCATCCTCCGGATCTGGCCCCTGAGCAGCTTCGGAGGCCTGGGCCCCGGGCCCACCCTGATCACCACCGCGACACCCGGGCCCGCTCCGCTCACCGGGTTCGGCGGGCTGCTCGTCGTGGCGCCGCTCCGGCGCCGGCGCGTCGCCGCCGAGCTGGCCCGGCTGAGCTGGCCCGGCTGAGCTGGCTCGAGCCCCCGAGCGGCTGAGCCCGCCGCTGCAGACCGGGCGGTCGCTCAGCCCCCGAGCGTCCACTCCGCGACGGCGCTCCCCCAGCTCACCAGCTCCTCCGCGCGGAAGAAGAGGCCGATCTCGACCTCCGCCCGCGCCGGGGAGTCGCTGCCGTGGACGACGTTGGTGCCGATCGAGACGGCGAGGTCGCCCCTGATGGTGCCCGGCGCCGACGCCGCCGGGTTGGTCGCGCCCATGGTGGAGCGGACCAGGGTCACCGCCTCCGGCCCCTCCCAGACCATGGCCACCACCGGTGCCGAGGTGATGAAGCGGACGAGCCCGGGGTAGAAGGGCTTGCCCACGTGTTCGGCGTAGTGGCGCACCGCCAGCGCCTCGTCGATCAGCATCAGCTTGAGCCCGACCAGATGCAGGCCCCGGCGCTCGAGCCGGGCGACGACCTCGCCGATGAGGCCACGCTGAACCCCATCGGGTTTCACCAGCACGAGCGTGCGTTCCATGGTCATGGGTCCTCGTTCCACTCCTTGGTGCCCTTCCGACGACGATCCACCCTGGCCCAGCCCGGCACAGTCAGCCAGCTCACGACGCGCTGGCGAGGGCGCGTTCGAAACGCTCCGGCTTGGCGAAGGGCCCGATGACGGCGGCGCGCAGGCCGTCGCGGCAGATCGCTTCGGCCATCGCCCGCATCTCCTCCGCGGTCACCGCCTCGAGGGCGGCGATCACCTCGCTGGCGACCAGCACCTCGCCGGCGAGCAGCTCCTGCTGGCCCAGGAACTGGCTCATCGCGCCGGTCCCCTCCAGGTGGAGGAGGAGCCGGCCCTCGGCGTACTGCTTCGCCCGCGCCAGCTCGTCCGGCTCCACCGCCGTGGTCGCCACCCGGGCGAGCTCCTCCACCGCGACCCGCACCGCCTCGGCGGCACGCCGCGGCTCACAGCCCAGGTAGATGCCGAGGCAGCCGCTGTCCCGCAGCTTGGCGACGAACGAGTGGACGTCGTAGGCCAGGGCTCGCTCCTCGCGCAGCTCCTGGAAGAGCCGGCTGGACATCCCCTCCCCGAGCACGATGTTGAGCAGATCGAGGACGGAGCGGCGGGGGTCGAGGTAGGAGCAGGCGTACCCCCCCAGGATGATGTTGGCCTGCTCGGTGCGCTTGTTCACCAGGCGGAGAGCACTGCCGTGGCGCTCGGCGGCGGCTGCGGGCGGCGCATCCGTCGCCTCCCCGACCCTGCCCACCGAGCGCTCCACCAGCTCCAGTGCCTGGGCCGGATCGACGGCCCCGGCCATGCTGACCACCAGCCGTGCCGGCCGGTAGTGGCCGTCGAGGTGCCGGCGGCAGGCGTCCTCGTCGAAGCTCCGCACCGTCTCCTCGGTGCCGGCCACGTCCCATCCCAGCGGCTGGTCCGGGTACATCACCTCGTCGAAGAGGGTGCCGACGTGCTCCTGCGGGTTGTCCAGGCACATCCGCAGCTCCTCGATCACCACCTGGCGCTCCTTGGCCACCTCCGCCGCGTCCAGCACGGGGTCGAAGACCATGCCCCCCAGCACCTCGCAGGCCAGCCCCAGATGCTCCGCCGGCACCTTGGTGTAGAAGACGGTCGCCTCCTTGTCGGTGGCGGCGTTGATGGATCCGCCCACGCTCTCGATCGCCTCCGAGATCGCCCGGGCGGTGGGGAACCGCCCGCCCCCCTTGAACACCACGTGCTCGATGAAGTGGCTGAGCCCGGCGCTCGGCGCGTCCTCGTGTCGCGACCCGACCCCGAACATGAAGGCGACCGCCGCCGAGCGGCGCTCCCGCATCGGGGCGGCGATCAGCCGCGCACCGGTGGGCAGGCGGTGCAGCGCGTAGGTCCGATCGGCGGTCATGAGTCCCGCGAGTGTAGGCGCTCCCGCCGGTCCGAACCCACCCGGAGCCCCCCGAGCGGCCGCCGGCTCAGCGCCGGCCCGGCTACCCGCGTTCCCAGCGCGACGGGCGCCGGTCGCGCGCCTGGCCGCCATCGCCGAACTCCCTGCGCTGCGGTGGCCGGCCCAGCCGGTCGGGCAGCTCGGGCAGGTCCGGCTGCGCCGGTCCGGTCGCGTGGATCACCACCCGCCTCGCCGGCTCCTTGCCGGTGCTCTCGGTGCGAACTCCCTCGTCATCCGCCAGGGTGAGGTGGATGGTGCGACGCTCGTACGCGTGCATCGGGTCGAGCGTGTAGCGCTGACCGGTGCGCTTCACCCGGTTGGCAAGCCGCAGGGCCAGCTCGCGGACCTGCTCCTCGCGGCGGGCGCGGTAGCGCTCGACGTCCAGGATGACCCGACGTCCGGACGCCTGCTCGGCATCTCCCATCATCAGGTTGACGACGGTCTGAAGCGCCCGGAGGGTCTCCCCCCGCCATCCGATGAGCAGCCCCAGGTCGTCGCCCGAGACGTCAAGGAGCGGGGGCGCCGGCGGCCCCCCCGGCGTGGCCGCCGCCCGGCGGGCGGCGATGCGCGCTGCGATGCCCATGCGCTCCAGGAGCTCGGCCAGGGTGGCGCGGGCCCGCGCGGTGTTCTCGTCGAGCTTGGCGACCCTCACCCGGGCCTCGGCCGCCGCCGACACCCTCTCGCCGGGGAGCACGCGAGCCGGCCGCGACAGCACCTCGACGGCGACGTCGGCGGCGCCGGCTCCCAGCTCGGCCAGGGCGGCCGCGATGGCCTCCTCCACCGTCACGCCGCTGGTCTCGACACTCGTCCACTCCGCCTCGGCGGCCACGGCGTCAACCTCGCTCAACGTTCACCTCCTGCCGGCCCGCCTCAGCGGCGGCGCCGGGCCTTTCTCTGCGTCCTCGACGGAGCCCGGCCGCGGCCCGGGCCGGCCGGCGCCTGATGCACCTCCGGCGCGCCGCGACCCGGCCGCCTGGCGCCGTTCGAAGAGACCGGCCCCAACCCGTCCCCCCCCGTGCTCTTCGGGGGGGCGGCCGCCCCGAAGTCGCTTTTCGTGTACGAGAGCGAGGTGGTCCGGCTGGCTCCGGGTACCCATGACGGCACCCGCAACCCTCCCCATCCCATGAGCTGGTATTGCTGGCCGACCATGACCAGGGCCGCCGTCATCCAGTAGAGGGTGAGGCCCTGGGGCCAGATGAAGCCGAAGAAGAGGCTCATCAGGGGCATGAAGTAGACGACCATCTTCATCGACGAGGCCATCTGGCGTTCCATGTCGCTCATGTCCGGCCGCAGCGGCTGCATGGTCATCTTCGACTGGATGAAGTACGCCAATCCGGTGAGGATCGGGAAGATGAGCAGCGCCAGGTTGGCCGGATGGCTGAAGAGACGGGACCAGTCGGTCGCGCAGGCGATCTCCTGGCCCTTGCTGTTGGTGAGGGGGCAGCCCGTGACGACGTTGCTGGTGGCGCTGCCGATGGCCTGCCCGATCGTCTGGGCCACGTTGTGGATCCAGAGGAACCCGAAGTTGAAGCTCTTGGGGAGCGCGTCGAAGGTGACCCTGGACGCCCCCGTGCTGTCCATGCCGATCACGTCCCGGATGCCCCAGTAGAGGCCGTAGAGGACCGGGAGCTGCACCAGCAGCGGGACGCAGCCGGACATCGAGCTGAACGGGCTGATCCCGTGTTCGGCGTAGACCTTCTGGGACTCCTCCGAGATCTTCCTGGTCTGGCCCTTGTACCGCTTGCGGATCTCGTTGAGCTGGGGCGCCACCTGGCGCTGCTCGCGCTGGATCCGCCGCTGGGTGCGCAGGTTCCAGCCCATGATCGGGAAGAGCAGGGCCCGGATCACCAGGGTGGCCACCACCACGGCGAGGCCGAAGGGTCCGATCGCCGCCAGGGGCCCGAAGCCGGCGAACGCCTTGCTCAGGAGCTCGATGAGCAACCCGATGGGGTAGCGGAGGACGCTGAGGAGGAAGGCGAGGTAGTCGATCGGATTGAGGTCCACCGCACCGACCGCGTGCGGCGCTGTGGCCAGCAGGTGCGCCGCGATCACGCCGAGCTCCGGTGGGCGAGGCGGGCCTCGCGGCGCAGGCGGCGAGCCGCGCGCCAGGTCACGTACCTCTCCGGGACGGGATCCGGCCCGCCGGGGTAGTAGGGGTGGCAGCGGGCGATCCGCCGGATCCCGAGCCACCAGCCCCGCCGCGCACCGAAGCGCTCGATGGCCTCCATCGTGTAGCGCGAGCAGGTGGGCTGGTAGCGGCAGCTGCTCATCGCCCCGAAGATGGGTCCGAGGGTGACCTGGTAGACCCGGATGAACCAGACGCTGACGCGGGTCACGGCTGTCCGGCCCTCCCGCCGGCCGGGCGGCCGGGCCGCGCCTCTCCCTGGCGGTTCCGGGCGCGAGGGTCCACCGCCGGCGGAACGGGGCCCGAGGCCGCCCGGGCGAGCCCGACGGCCGCCGCCGCCGCCGTCTCGACCTGCCCGCGCAGGAGAGCGAACGGGAGGGTCAGGACGCTGGCGTCGGTGCTCACGACCAGGTCGAAGCCGTGGTGGGCGTCCAGCCCGCGAGCCGCCTCACGCAGCCGGCGGCGGGCCCGGTTGCGCTGAACGGCACCGGGAAGCCCGGGGACGGAGAGGCCGAGGCGGGCGTCCTCACGGCCGTTGGGCGCGGCCTGGACGCGCACCTGGCCGGCTCGACCGGCGCACCGCCAGGAGCGCACCCAGGCGAAGCGCCCACGCCCACCAAGGCTGCTGCCGCCCGTCAGCGGGGGCCGGTCGGCGTGAGGCGCTTCCGTCCCTTGAGGCGGCGCGCCTTGAGCACGTTGCGGCCGCCCGGCGTCGACATCCGGGCACGGAACCCGTGAGTCTTGCGGCGGTACGCCTTCTTGGGTTGATACGTTCGCTTTATCGGAGCTCTCCTGCCGTGAGACGTACACAAATCGCGCCCGGGGACGCCACGGAGCGCCGCGCCCGGACGGCGTGGTCACGCCAGTATATTCGTTCCACTCACCCATCCCGGTCGCCCACATGCGCCGAGCCCTGCCGGCGACCGCTCCGGGCCCCCGACGGCCGTCCCGCCGGCGCCCCCCGACGCCTCGCGACCTGCCGCCCGGGCCACCGGGCCCCACCTCCCGACCGGCTCGCCCCCCGGTTGTCGAGCGCCCCCGCCATTGCTAGACTGACGGATGCTCCGGCGGGACGAGCTCCCGCAGTCGCCCCAGCCAACGTTGACAGGCCCGTCCGGAAGTGGCGTCGAAGTTTATCCACTCCTGTTCACATCCTGTGGACAAGTGGCGGCGGAAGGCGGAGGTCGGTTTGTGGCTTCGGCGCATGGGCGACGCGAGGTGCGGCGTTGACGGTCGGAGCCGATGACGGCATCGTCCCGACCGCGACCGACCGCGCCTCCGCCCAGCAGGTGTGGAGCTCCGCCCAGGAGGAGCTCCGCTTCCAGCTGGCACGGCCCAGCTATGAGACCTGGCTGGCCACCGCCACCCTCGTCGACAGCGACGGCCAGCGCTTCCTGATCGGGGTTCCGACCCGGCTCGCCCGCGACTGGGTCTCCGAGCGCTTCGTCTCGGTGATCGAGGAGGTCCTCTCCGGGCTTCTCGGGCATGAGTGCCAGGTGGAGATCACCGTCGACCCCATGGCCAGCCCCCCGCGCGACGAGCCGGCGCCGCTCAGCGATTCCGACCTGGCCCCGGAGACGGACCTGGCACCCGCCGGCGAGTCCCGGCTCAACCCGAACTTCACCTTCTCGAGCTTCGTGGTCGGCAACTCCTCGCGCTTCGCCCACGCCGCGTGCCGTGCCGTCGCCGACGCTCCCGGCAAGGCCTACAACCCGCTCTTCCTGTACGGCGGTGTCGGTCTGGGCAAGACCCATCTCATGCACGCCATCGGCCACGCGGTCCGCGAGGGCCACCGGCGCTCCCCGAAGGTCGCCTACATCACCTCGGAGAAATTCACGAACGAGATGATCGCTGCGATCCAGGAGAACAAGACCAACGACTTCCGCCATCGCTACCGGACCGTCGACGTCCTCCTCATCGACGACATCCAGTTCCTGGCCGGCAAGGACCGCACCCAGGAGGAGTTCTTCCACACCTTCAACGCCCTCCACGAGATCCAGAAGCAGATCGTGGTCAGCAGCGACCGCCCGCCCAAGGACATCCCCACCCTTGAGGACCGCCTGCGCAGCCGCTTCGAGGGCGGCCTGATGGCGGACATCCAGCCGCCCGATGTGGAAACCCGGATGGCCATCCTCAAGACCAAGCTCGGTCCCCACAGCCGGCTGGTCCCGGACGAGGTCTGCAGCTTCATCGCCCATCGCATCCAGCGGAACATCCGAGAGCTGGAGGGGGCCCTCATCCGCGTCCTCGCCCACGCCTCGATCAACGGGCACGCCATCACCCTCGAGATGGCCCAGCGCATCCTCAGCGACATTATTCCGGTGGCCGATGCGCAGCCGCTCAGCATCCCCTTCATCCAGGAGACCGTCGCCGAGTACTACGGCATCGGCGTCGAGGAGATGAAGGGCAAGCGCCGGGACAAGCACATCGTCTTCCCCCGCCAGGTCTCCATGTACCTCATCCGGGAGGAGACCGACTCCTCTCTGCCGGTGATCGGCGACGCCTTCAGCGGCCGGGATCACACCACCGCTCTCCACGCCATCGACAAGATCACCGAGCTGCTCCGTGAGGACACCCGCCTCCAGAGCGACGTCCGCCTGCTGCGCCAGCGGCTCCACTCCCATGGCTGACACCCGCTCCGCGGCACCCATCCCCAGGGGGCCGGGAGCGGCTCCGAACGCCCTCGGGACGGAGGCCTCCCGGACCGGGGACAACGCCTGTGGAGATCACCGCCCAGGGCTGTGGCAAAGCCGCGGTCCCACCCTCGCCTGGGCGAAAGCTCCGCGGCCAAGGCGGGCCCGTCCCCAGCCCTCCTCCGGTTTTCCCCAGCCCCCTGTATTCAAAAACCGGGGTTATCCCCTGATTGCCCACCCCTATTAATCACCTCTTATCTCTACACTGTCACCACCCAAGGAGTCCTCTCCGGTGAACAACTGGCCCACTGGTATCGGCACACGCTCCGCCATGAGGTGCACGGTCTCCCCCTCGGCACTCAGCGCCTCCTTGAGCCTGGTCTCGCGAGCCGTCTCCCCCCGCTCCACCCTGCCCGTGCTCAGCAACGTCCTCCTCGAAACCGAGGTCGAGGGGCTCCGGGTCACCGCCACCAACCTCGACCTCACCATCAGCGCGCTGGTCGCTGCGACGGTGCATGAGGAGGGGAGGGTGACGGTGCCGGCCCGGCTTCTCGCCGAGTACGTGGCCTCCCTGGACGAGGTCGCCTGCACTATGGAGGTCGAGGAGCGCACCCAGATGCTGCGGATCAGCTCTGGCGTGCAGCGGACCAATCTGCACGGGATCGACGCCGTCGAGTTCCCGCCGCTGCCCGCTCGTGAGACGGCTCCCGCATTCGAGGTGGACGCGGCGGCCCTGCAGCAGGCGATCAGCCAGACCGCCGTGGCCGCGTCCGGTGATGAGCAGACCCCCGTCCTCACCGGGGTCCTGCTTCACGTCGAGGGGTCGCGTCTCACCCTGGTCGCCACCGACCGCCACCGGCTCGCGGTCAAGACGCTCGACGCCCAGGTGACCACCGAGGGCGCCGTCAACGGCGCCGTGATCGTGCCCGCGCGTCACCTCGCCGAGCTCGCTCGGGCCATCAATCCGTCCCGGCCCACGGTGGGAGTCGCCTTCAGTGACGCCCGCAACCAGGTCTTCTTCACCCTCCGAGACATGGAGATCTCCTCGCGGCTCATCGAGGGGAACTACCCCAACTACGCGCAGGTGATTCCGGCTCGCTCCACCACCACGGTGGTGCTGCCCACCGCGCTGCTCCTCAAGAGCGCCAAGACCGCGGCAGTTCTCGCTAGAGATGCCTCAAACCCGGTGAGGCTGCGAGCCGGGAAGGGCGAGCTGGAGCTGATCGCGCAGGCTGCGGAGGTCGGGGACCACGACGCGCCGCTGCCCGCCCGGGTGGAGGGGGAGGAGGTCCAGGTCGCCTTCAACGCCCGCTACCTCCTCGACGCCCTCCAGGCGATCGACGGTGACGACGTCGAGCTGGCCCTCAACGGACCGCTCCAGCCGGCGGTGGTGCGAGCCCAGGGACACGACGACTATCTCTGCGTCATCATGCCAGTGCGGGTGCCCTAGAGGCGACAGGCCCCAGTCTTCAGCTCATGGCGGTGAAGCGAAGGCGCTTGACCGCGTCGGCGCCGAGACGGCCGTTGAGAGCTCGGACGATGGTAGGCATCTCGAGCTGGAGCTGCTGGGCGAGGGCCCCGTTGCGGGTGGCCACCAGCAGGGTGCCGCGCTGGAGCGAGAGGGCTTCGCAGAGCGGAGCCAGAGCGGGCCCGACCACCTCGGCGAAGGCCTCCTTGAGCTGGACCTCGCGCACCTCGCGCAGAACGCCCAGGCGGCGCAGGGCGGTACCGAGCACGTCCGCGATGTGCAGTGGTCCGGGTTCGCGCTCAGGGCGCGGGGGCCGATCGCCGCCGCCGGTCATCGCGCCACCACCGTGCCCTGATGGACCAGGAAGCGCTGCGAGCGCCGCTCGCCGAAGAGCCCCTCCTCGCTGCAGGTGACCATGGTCTGAGGGGCGCCGTCTCCGGATGCGAGCGCGCCGAGCAGCCGCTCCCGCCGAGCCGGGTCGAGCTCGCTCAGCACGTCGTCGAGGAGCAGCAGCGGCATCCGCCCGGATACCTTCCCGACCAGGCGGACCTCGGCGATCTTGGTGGCAAGGACTGCGCTCCGCTGCTGACCCTGGGATCCCGTCGAGCGTGCGGCGCGCTCGTTGAGGACATACTCCATGTCGTCGCGGTGGGGACCGACCACCGTGGTGCCGCGCGCCAACTCCTCCGCGTGAGCCCGGGCGAGCGTACGCCGCAGGGCGGCCATGGCCTCCTCGCGGTCGTCGGTGGCGGTGGCGCCGTGCGGGACGTAGCGCATCTCGAGCGCGTCCGCGGCGTCGCTGATCTCCGCCATCGCGGCGGCCGCCAGGGGGCCCAGCGTCCTCACCAGACCGGTCCGCGCCACCCGGACCTCGGCTCCGTGCAGAACCAGGGCATCGTCGAAGGTGCGGAGGTGGTCGGGCGCATCGCCGCCCTCGAGGTGGAGCCGGCGCAGCAGCGAGTTGCGCTGCTCGAGGACCCGCCGGTAGCGGACCAGCTCGTCCGCCGCGCCCCTGTCGAGCTGGGAGAGCAGGACGTCGAGAAGCCGGCGCCGTGCCTCCGGGCCGGCCTTGACCAGCTGCAGATCGTCGGGCCAGAAGAGGACCACCGGCCAGCGGCCGAGGAGGTCGCGGGGGGCGATCGGATGGCCGTCACTCGACGTGGTCCGCGCGATCCGCGTCTGCGAGTCGACGGGATCGGCGGGATCGGTCCCGGGCTCGCGGACCCGGCGGAGGCGGAGGGCGAGGCTCTCGGACAGCGTCCCCCGCACCAGCAGCGCGTCCACCGCCGCCTCGTCGGCTCCCCAGCGGAGGAGCTCGCCCGCGATGGTCGTCCGGGGCGAACGGGTGAGCAGGAGCGTGGCCACAGCCTCCAGCAGGTTGGTCTTCCCCTGCGCGTTCTCGCCGACGAAGACGTTGAGCCCCGGGCCCAACCGGAGGCTCAGCTCGGCGTAGTTCCGGAAGTTGAAGAGGCGGAGGCTGGCCAGGCCCCCCTCGGGCGATGGGAGGACCTCCTCCAGGGGGCTCACGAGGGTTTCAGGGCCACCGAGCGGATGAGCTCGGCGACCTCGGCGGCGGCCTCGGGGCGGGCCAGCTGTGCCACGGCGGCCCGCATCGAGAGCAGCGAGGAGGATCCGGGCGCCGCCAGCTCGGCCACCTCGTCGACCAGCTCGGCGTCCCCGGGCACGTAGCGGCCGGCCCCGGTGTCGATGAGCCACTCCATGTTGCCCCGCTCCTGACCGGGCAGGAACCAGGTGATGAGCAGGGGGAGCCCGGCGCAGAGCGCC
>Ga0181527_1002918_pt1 | contig 15577 bp, 12 predicted proteins | sample PEATcosm2014_Bin_30_FD_119762 | JGI IMG/M metagenome (GOLD analysis project Ga0181527, IMG submission 119762) | Peatland microbial communities from MTU Mesocosm Facility, Houghton, MI, USA - PEATcosm2014_Bin06_60_metaG | ecosystem: Environmental > Terrestrial > Soil > Wetlands > Peat | place...
AGCGAATAGCCCATCGCCGCGGGCGCGATGAATCCGGCCGTGGTCAAGACCGCGGTGTACATGGTCAGCATCGCGCCGCGGCGTTTGCTGGGGGTGATCTCGGTCATGCGGCGAAGCGGGTCCCGCTTCGCCGCTTTTTTCACAGCTGCAGTCTACGGCCGCGCTTTGCCGCTCATGGTCACGCCCGCCTTGCCGCTCGCCGCCAGGCTGTCGAGCGAGTCGTAGAGCAATTGCAGAACGTAGCGGCCGTTGTGGTAGGCACCGCCCGGTTCGTGCGCCGCGTAGGTGTAATTGTAGACCGCCTGCAAGAGACGCGGCGTGTAGGCCGTATATTTGTTGGCCATGGTGGCGTCTTGCGGTGCGATCGTGCCGTTACCGCTCTTGTCCGCGAACCAGTGCGGATAGGCCAGTTCGGTGAAAACGATGCCGATGCCGCCGACGTTCTTGGCATAGGTCCGGATGGCGGCATAAAGCTCTTTCTGCAGGCCGGCGACTTCCTTCGCCAGGCCTTCTTCCTTGCCGTTGCCGTCGAAGTCGCCTTTGGTCGACATGCGGATATTGGCGAGATCGGCGAGCGTTTTGACGCCGTCATGGCAGCCGCCGCAGCGGTCGATCTTGACCTCGCCGGTATGCGGCTGATGGCAGCCGGTGCAGGTGCTCACATTGGGCATATGGGCGAAGCGGCCGACGTATTTCTTGCCGTCATACTCGTAACCCACCTTCGCCTCGGTGCCGTAGACCGTCGCGCCGGCGCCGTAGAAGTGGACATGGATGAAATTCAGCTTGGGATCCGGCGTATCGAGTGGCAGGCCGGCAATCGCTTTGTTCACGCTCGCCGTCGACTCCCGACCCTGATGGCAGGTCATGCACAGATTCGAATCGTTGTTGCCGGTATCGACCGTGACTTGGCTGGGGAACGTCACCTTGCCGACGCTGTGACGCGCATAGGTGAGCATGTCGGCGTGACAATTGGTGCAGCTGAAGCCGTTCTTGACGTGCTCCGCCGCGCTGTTTTTTCCCTCCTTCAGATATTCGGGAAGACCGGTCGCACCATGACACCGCGCGCAGACCGCGGGGATTTCCTTTTCCTTGTCCCAATCGTGGAACGCATCGGAATTGCGGTCGAAGTGGCCCTTCCAGAATTCGAGACGGACGCCGACCTCCGTCGCTTCGCCGGACCGCGCCGGCGCGCTGCCCAACAAAATTGCTGCCGCGGCAGCAAGCGAAATGATAGCAAATCCGCGGCGATAGGACTGCGCGGGCATGGTCTTCTCCATGTTGCTTCGGGAAGAAATCAGCCGCGATATTTGCGCCGAGCCGTTACGAAGTTCTTGATGTCCGTCAAAAGCAGCGTCGCTTTACCTCCGCGATTTTCTCCGATCGTCGCCCGCGGTATTTGCGTATATTGCCTGCGCCGCACTGCGATCGGCTGGCCGGACAGGGACGCACATCTCCGAACTGTCAATGATCCACATCAAACACTTGCGCATTGCAGATCTGATACAAAGGTGCTGCTGCGGCAATGGACGTTTGCGCTACGCTCCGTCCTGAAAAATGCGCGACGAGCTATTCTCGTTGCCACGCACAAAATCGGGGAGGAAGCGATGATGGCTCGAGTCACGCGGCGCGATACTTTGGCGCTGGCAGGAACGGCGCTGGCAGGAACGGCGCTCGCGGCGCTATCGGTTCCGGCCGTGGCGCAGTCGGCGCCGCCGATCAAAATCGGCTTCAGCATGGCCCTTTCGGGCGGGCTCGCCGGCGGCGGCAAAGCCGCCCTCCTCGCCTATCAAATCTGGGCCGAGGAGGTGAACGCGCGCGGCGGACTGCTCGGACGCAAGGTCGAACTGGTGTTCTACGACGATCAATCCAACCCGTCCGGCGTGCCGTCGATCTACACCAAGCTTCTCGACGTCGACAAGGTCGACCTCCTGCTGTCCGGCTACGCCACCGTGCCGACGGCGGCCGCCATGCCGATCGTGACCCAACGCAAGAAGCTGTTCCTGTCGCTGTTCGCGCTCGCCACCAACGACGAATACAAATACGACCGGTATTTTCAGCTGCAGCCGAACGGACCGGACGCCAAACACGAACTTTCCAAGGGCTTCTTTCAGATCGCGGCTTCGCTGAAGCCCAAGCCGCAAACCGTCGCCATGGTCGGCGCCGACGCCGAGTATTCGATCCTTGCGCTTTCCGGCGCGCGCGACAATGCCAAGGAATTGGGCTTTGCGATCGTTTACGACCGCACCTATCCGCCCAACCAGGTCGACTTCGCGCCGATCGTGCGGGCGATCAAAGCGTCCAATCCCGACCTGTTGTTCATGGCCTCCTATCCGATCGATTCGGCCGGCCTCATCAGCTCGATTCACGAAGTCGGCTTCGGCGCGCGGCTGGTCGGCGGCGGCATGATCGGTCTGCAGTTCGCGGCGTTGAAGCAGAAGCTCGGGCCGCTGCTCAACAACGTATTGTGCTACGATCTCTACGTGCCCGAACCGACCATGAAGTTCCCGGGAATCGAGGACTTTCTGGTGCGCTATCGTGAACGCGCGGTCCAGGCCGGCGTCGACCCGCTCGGGATTTACATTCCGCCCTTTGCCTATTCCGAGGTGCAGATTCTCGAAGCCGCGATCAAAGCGACCAAGTCGATCGACGACGGCACGCTCGCCGACTATATCCACAAGACGGCGTTCCAGACGGTCGCCGGCGAGATCACGTTCGGCCCGCGCGGCGAGTGGGCCGAGCCGCGCGTGCTCTACGTGCAGTATCGCGACATCGTCGGCAACGATATCGAACAGTTCAAGCAAGCCGGCAAGCAGGTCATTCTTTATCCGCCGCGCTTCAAATCGGGCGACGTCCGCGAACCGTTCGTGCCCATTCTGCGCTGAGCGGCGCGGCCCCTCTTCGCGATCCGCGGGCGCTGGCCTATACGGCCGGCGCGGGCGCCTTTTCGAGCGCGTGGTCGTGGCCGAGCACCACCACGACGACCATGGCGAGAGCCGCGAGCGCCGCGATCAGCAACAAGCCGCCGGTGAAGCTTCCGGTCGCGTCCTTGATCCAGCCCATGGCATAGGGCCCGACAAAGCCCGACAGATTGCCGACGGAATTGATCACGGCGATACCGGCGGCGGCGGCGCTGCCGGACAGCACCGCGGTCGGCAGCGTCCAGAACAGCGGCAAGGCCGCGAACACGCCGCAGGCGCCGATGCTGAAGGCGATGACCGTCAGCGTCGGATCCCCGGTCAGCGTCGAACCGGCGATGCCGACAGCGGCGATCACCAGAGCGACGGCCATGTGCCCCTTGCGCTCGGCCTTGGCGTCGGAATGATGGCCGTACCAGACCATGAACGCCGCCGCGATGGCATAGGGTATAGCGGTGACCCACCCGGTCATCGCGTTCGACAAGCCGAACGCCTTGATGATTTGCGGCAGCCAGAAACCGACGCCGTAAACGCAAGCGACGTCGCCGAAATAAACCAGCGCCAGCGCCCAGACGCGCGGATTGACCATGGCCTGCCAGACCGAAAAATTGTGCGCCGCCTCGCGTTGCAATCGTTCGGCATAGAGTCGGGCGCTCAGCCAGCTGCGCTCGTCCTCCTCGAGCCAGCCGGCGTCGGCCGGCCGGTCGGTGAGATAGAAGAAGGTGACAACCCCGAGCAACACCGCAGGCGCCGCCTCGATGATGAACAGCCATTGCCAGCCGGCCAACCCGCCGACACCGTCCATGCCGAGGACCATGCCGGAAATCGGCGAGCCGATGACCGAGGACAGCGGTATGGCGGCCATGAAGGTACCGATGATGCGGCCGCGATAGACCGAGGGAAACCACAGCGTCAGATAAAAGATGATGCCCGGAAAAAACCCGGCCTCGGCGAAGCCGAGCAACGCGCGCAGCCCGTAGAAAGTGGTTTCGGCGGAAAAGCCGGTAACGCGGGCGATGTCGGGGATGAACGCCATGAGGCCGGACAGGATGCCCCAGCTCACCATGATGCGCGCGATCCACTTGCGGGCGCCGAACCGGTCGAGGAACAGATTCGAGGGCACCTCGAAGAGGAAATAGGTGAGGAAGAATATGCCCGACCCGAAGCCGAACATGGTCGCGGTCAGACCGAGCGCCTTGTTCATCGTCAGCGCGGCAAAGCCGACATTGACCCGGTCCAGATAGGCGATGAAATAACAGACGATCAGATACGGGATGAGCCGCGCGGACACCTTGCCGACGGTCCGGGCCTCGACGTTTTGCATGGTTTCCTCCCCCCGCCCGGGCCGAGCAACTTTATCGACGTCGCTCTCTGTGCCCGCAGCGCAGGGACGTTATAGCCCAGCCGACGCCCGGTCGAAAGCAAAACGATACCCTTGACGCCGCGCGTCGGAGCCGTATCGGGGCTGCCGCCTCGGCGGGCTATTTGCCGATCGTCGGGTCGAGTTCGCGGGCACGGGCGATGTCGGCGTCGCCGCCGGCCGAATCGCCGCGTGCGCGTTTGGCGATGCCGCGGTTGTTGTAGGCGAAGGCGAAATTGGCGTCGATCTGGATCGCCTGATCGCAGTCCGCGATTGCCATGCCGGTATTACCTTTGGCGTTCTGCGCCGCGCAACGTCCGTTATAGGCCTGGGCGAAATTGGGATCGATCGCCAGCGCCTGGTTATAGTCGGCGATGGCGTGGTCGTAGTCGTGCTTGTCGTAAAAAGCGAGGCCGCGATTGTTGTAGTCGACGGCCAGATTGTGCTTGCTCTCCCGGCCCGATTTGATCAAGGCCGTGCAGCCGCCGATCGTCTGATCGTCGGTGCTCTTCGGATCGTTGCACGCGGTGCGATCCCGCGATTGTTGCGCCGGCTGTTGAACCGGACGCTGCGCCGGCGCTGGCGGTGTTTGTTGCGCGATGGCGGGGCCCTCGAATACGAGCCCCGCCGCGGCCAGCGCGCACGCGACGACCAAAGAAAATGGCGTTCTTAAATGATCTGAAATCATGACCCTGCCCCGGACGGTCATTTCTTTCCAAAGATAGCATAACGCTGCGCGCGAAAAAGCATAGCGCGCGCTCGTGGCCTCGCCGCGCAGGCCACGAAGCCACCAGATCCGCGGGAACGGGAAAACGGCGAGCGCCGGAAGGAAATCGGCTCATCGTGCTCGAGGCCGTCGGCACCCCTCGCGGCGTGGCGGTCGGCCGCAAACGACAATGCTTCGCGCCGGCCTGGCGGCGCGAAGCCTAAAATGTCCGGATCGCTAGGACGTCGCGGCGCGGCGCCGGCGGCCGTGAGGCGCCAGCGCGCTCGGCGTCAGTGCGGAATGCCGGTTACGAAAACCGGATAACAAGCCGAGTAAACGGCGCCGCTCAGATCGTAACACGATACGCATTTGCAGCCCGGAGCGGCGGCCGCGCAGGACGCGATTGTCTTTCCCTTCAGCACGATCCGCGCATGCGGATGCGCGGCGAGATCGACCGCGCAGCTAAACGGCAAGGCATTGGCCGCGGTATATGAAAGACCGGTCAGCGCGAGCGCGACACACATCGAAAGCCGAAATCGGCGCATAAATCCCTCCACCTGTTCGACGACCCTAGGAATCAGCCCCTGGGATGGCAATGTTAAGTGTCACACACGGCAAATCGCCGCGCAAGCGTGTGCCAAAGGCCTCCGCGCCCACTTACCCGGCGCCGGCCGCCTTGCCGAAACCGGCCGGTCCGGGGCGCGGCCGACCTAGTCGCGGTGAATAGGGTCGACCCACAAGACGGCTTCCGGCTTCTCCACCGGCTCGATGTCGAGATTGATCGCGATCGCCTCGCCGTCGCTGCGCACCAGCACGCACTCCAATATCTGGTCCGGGCTCGCATTGATCTCCTGATGCGGCACGTAGGGCGGAACAAAAATAAAATCGCCGGGACCGGCCTCGGCCGTGAATTGCAAATGCTCGCCCCAGCGCATGCGCGCACGACCGCGAACCACATAGATGACGCTCTCGAGATGGCCGTGATGATGGGCGCCGGTTTTCGCATCCGGCTTGATCGTCACCGTCCCGGCCCACAGTTTCTGCGCGCCGACGCGGGCGAAGTTGATCGCGGCCTTGCGGTCCATGCCCGGGGTGGAAGGAACGTTGGGGTCCAGCGCGTTGCCCGGAACGACGCGCACGCCGTCGTGTTTCCAGCGCTCCGTGACGGCGTGAGATTGAGCGGTGTGGCCGTGATCGACGGATTTGTTCATAGCTCACAATACCCCTCACGCGATATTCGTGCCACAGCGGATCACTCGCCGCGGTTCCCCGACGGCAGCCACGGACACCCGTCACCTACGGCGCGGCAAGGCCCAGCGACTGGATATAATCGGCGTTGACGCGGAGGTTTTGAAACTTGGCGGCTTCCAGATAGGAATTGAGGATCGCCTGCGCCGCTTCGCGGGGCGGCAACGCGGAGTTGCCCGAGCCGCCCGCATCGGCGATAAGATCCCAACCCGCCGGCTTTTCGATCGAGACCACGGACAAGTCCGAGTCGAGATTCTTGTAGGGCCAGAAGCACCAGCCGATGCCAAATCGCTCCTGCAGCTTGTGGAACTTGTCGTTCCAAGCGTTATTGAACTCGCCGGTCTCGCCGATGATCACCGGCACTTTCCAGCGATTGCCGAAATCCACGTAGCTCTGCAGCGCGTCGCGGGTCGGATTGACCCAGAATTCATGATAGGTGTAAACGGCGTTGGCGTCGAAAGGCCGGTCGAACACGGCGAAATTCGTGTCCCATTGCGCGCCGCCGAGCAGCACCACATGGTTCGGATCCACGCTGCGGATGGCGGCCACGATGCTACGATAGAACGGCTCCAGTTGCGGATTGAGATAAGCGACATCGCTATAGGGCGAGATCGGTTCGTTCAGAAGGTCGAAACCGAGAATGGCGGTTTCGTCGCGATAATGCGCGGCGAGCTTTTGCCATAACGCGATCGTCAGCTGCCGGTAGCGCGGCACGTAGAATGTGAGCGGGAAGCCCGGGCCGTCGTCGTGGTTGACGCCGGTCTGGCCGCCTGGCGCGGCGTGCAAATCGATGATGACACGCAGGCCGGATTCCCGACACCATTGCACCAGCCGGTCGAGCAGAGACCAGCCCGGCGCATCGAACCGGTCGTCACCGCCCTCGCCGCTGCCGACGAAAAGCCGCCAGTTCAGCGGCACGCGGACGGTGTTGAAACCGACCGCCTTGATGAAGCGGATATCGTCCTTGGCGACATAGACGTCGCGAAACGCGGTCCAGAAGCGCGACGCCTCCTCAGGCCCGACCAGAGCCTCGACGACCCCGGCAATCTCTTTGGGGCTGCGGGCCTGTTTGAACTTGAACATATAGCCCTCGGGGACGAGCCAATTGCCGAGATTGATGCCCTTGACGGCGAAACTGTCGCCGTGGCCGTCGACCAGACGCGTGCCGTCGGCATGGATGAAGTCGGCCGGCGCGGCGAGCGCGCGCCCCAGCCCGACGATCGCCGTGATGAGAATCGCGAGTGTGCAGACGCGGGCACAGAATACGGCGATGCCGAGCCGGCAGGAACGCCGCCAACCTCGTGCGCGGCCGATACTCATGAGCGGTATCCCTTCGCGACCAAAGCAATGCCAATACCATGCCAGCGGCAATGCCGCCACGCGCCGGCCGCCTATTCCGTTTCAGGCAACCCGCAAGGCACGAAGATCGTCCCCGAATCCTACCGTTCCTGATTGAATCAGCAGCGGATTTTTGCATTCTGTTTTAGCACGATCTGACCTGAAAGCCGGTGACCGCTTTGCCGGATCATGCTTTAAGGGACCACGCCTGCCGCGATGGCGGCGCCAGCACCGCCGCATCCTCTTCCCAAGAGCGAGGTCAAGTATTCGATGTACGGCATGCCTTTAGCCCAGGCGCTCCTGTTCTTGATATCGGCCGTCATTCTCATCCTTGTAACGCAGTGGCGGCATTTCCATCCGTTCCCCGCGATCGTGGCGATGGCATCGGTTTTTGGCTTCATTGCCGGCTATCCGACGGCTCAGCTCGGCAACCTGTTCGGCAGCGGTTTTTCCGAGAAGATATATTCTCCCGGATTGGCGATCGTCGCCGCCGCCCTCATCGCCGGTCTTGCCGAGGGCACCGCGGCGTCCGACCGACTCACGGCAACCATCGCTCGCTGGCGATTGCGCCGCAAAGGGCTCGGTTCAAACTGGATGGCGGGCCTGTTGGGCCTGATCGGCGGTATCGGCGCTTCGCCGGCCACGGCTTTTGCGCTCCTTACCCCTCTGCTTCGGCCCATCGGCGGCGGCACGGTGCGACGGGAGGACAACACGATCGCGCTGGCACTGGCGATTTCCGCGAGCCATGGTCTGATATTGCTGACGCCGGTGCCGATCGCTGCCGTGGCGATCCTGGATGCCGAATGGGATCGCGTCGCACTGTTCGGCGTGCCGTTGGCAATTCTGCTGGTTGCATTCGCTGCGGTTTTTGCCGGATGGCTACCGGCTGTAAAAACGGCACCGGAACCGCTGCCGGCGGCGGAGCGAAAGGGCGGCTCTGCGATCGTGCTCACGCTCGCGGTTGCCGCTCCGTTGTCGCTGCTGCTGGTGCAATCGCTCGGCGACATTCCAAGCGAGCCGCTCGGCGGCGGACCGGCGCGGGAATTGGTGCTTGGCATTGGTCGCCCGCTTATTCTGTTTCTCGTCGGCGTCGGCATCATGGTCCTCGGCCAGCCGCGACAAAGCCTGAGCCTTCTGGGCGATGCCGCGTGGACCGGGCGGATTTTCGGCAATGTCGCGGGAATCCTGCTGACCGTGTGCGCCGCCGGCGGCCTGCAGCGGCTCTGCCAGCAGACCGGCATGGCGGAAATGGTCGGCGAGCATCTGCTCGGATGGCATGTCGGGGCGCTTGGCGTGCTGGTCCCCTTTCTCGTCGCGGCCGCGATGAAGACATTGCAGGGCTCCTCGCTGGTCGCCGCCATCGCCACCGCGGGCATGGTGCAGCCGATATTGCTGCCGCTCGGCTTGGGCGACGCCAACGGCAAAGCGCTCGCCGCACTCGCGATCGGCGCCGGGGCGATGACCGTCTGCCATATCAACGACGAGTTTTTTTGGTTGGTCTCGGCCAGCGCCGGGCTCCGGCCGCTGCGCGGGATTGCCGCCATCAGTCTTGGCACGCTGCTGCAGGGCATCATCGCCGCGACGGCGCTGGTCATGCTCTCTTTGCTGCTTGGCCATAGCTGACGAAGCGATGTCGGCCGCGCAGGACGGTGCCGCGGGCGACCCGGCCGGCAAGTCCTTTACCAAATCATCGGCACCGGAGTTGCATGTCGGTTGCGGAATTACGGCAATTGACCGCGAAGCCAATGACCTCCGGCAAATCTGCGTCATCGAAGGTTGCGGAAACACGGAGCCCGTCGCGCCGCGACTTGATCAAGCTTTCCGGCGCGGGCGCGCTCGCGGCAAGCGCTTTGTCATCCGCCAGCGCCGGAACGAACGCCTAGGCGACGGACGAGCAGGCGAATGCGAGTGCCTCGCGAACGCTGCCGCAAGGCTTCCTCTGGGGCACCGCCACCTCGGCCTATCAGATCGAAGGCGCCTGGCAGGAAGACGGCAAAGGCGAGTCCATCTGGGACAGGTTCACCCACACGCCCGGCAGAATAAAGAACACGGACACGGGAGATATCGCGCTCGATCACTACCATCGCTACAAGGACGACGTGCAGTCGATGAAGGCGCTGCGGGCAAGGGCGTATCGATTTTCGATCTCCTGGCCGCGCATATTTCCCAACGGCACCGGCGTTCCCAATCCGAAGGGCTTGGACTTTTACGACCGTTTGGCGGACGAGTTGCTCGCTAACGACATCGTGCCGTTTGCAACGCTCTACCACTGGGATTTGCCGCAAACGCTCCAGGACGAGCTCGGCGGCTTGGGAATCCGGCGACACCGCGAAGGCCTTTGCCGACTATGCCGGTTATGTCGGCGGCAGGTTGAGCGATCGGGTCGAGTACTTTTTCACGACCAACGAACTCTTTACGTTCGTCGAATTGGGATACGGCAAAGGCCTGTTCGCGCCCGGCCTGCAACTGCCACCCGGCCGCCTGAATCAAATCCGCCACCATGCGGTCCTCGGCCATGGCCTCGCCGTGCAGGCGATCCGCGCCAGCGCCAAGCCGTCGACCAAGGTCGGATTGGCGGAGAACATCGTGGCAGCGGTGCCGGTCATCGAGACGCCCGAGAACGTCGCCGCCGCCGAGAAGGCCGCCCGCGAACTCAATGCCGCTTATCTGACCGTCATCCTGGAGGGTCGCTACACCGACGCCTTTCTGTCGGCGGCCGGACCGGACGCGCCCAAGTTCAGCGGCGCAGATCTGGCGGCGATCGCAAGCCCGGTCGATTTTATCGGCGTCAACGTTTACGCGCCGGTCTACGTGCGTGCGATCGAGGGGTCGCCGGACTATGCCGTCGTCCCGTTTTCAAAATCCCACCCGCGGATGGCGTCGTCCCGGCAATTCTTCGGCCCTGAAGCGCTCTATTGGGCGCCGCGGCACCTGCGGAAAATCTGGAACGTCGAGGAAATCTATGTCAGCGAAAACGGCTGCGGCGCCGCCGACGAGCCGGCGGCGGACGGCACGGTCTACGACAGCGACCGCATCATGTTTTCGCGCAACAACCTGACCATGCTGCAGCGCGCGACATCCGAAGGCGTGCCGGTGCGCGGCTATTTTCTGTGGAGCTTGTTCGACAATTTCGAATGGTCGGACGGCTACGGCACCCGTTTCGGATTGATCCATGTGGACTACGCCACGCAGCAGCGCACGCCCAAGCTCAGCGCCGCATATTATGCGGAAGTCATCGCGCGCAACGCGGTGGCGTGACGATCGGCGGCTGCGGCGTAGTGCGTAGGATGGGTTGAAGCCCTCGCGAAACCCATCATCTCTCTGCCCAACAACACCGCTGAGGTGATGGGTTTCACTTCATTCAACCGATCTTACACGCTAAACGATCCGAGGATAGTTGAGCCGTCTCCACTCGCGCACTGAATACCTTGAGCCGCCTCCTCTGTGGATGGCAGGCGCTGGATCGGTTGTCCGGCGTCAACCCAGGCATCGATGCCACCAAGAAGCGGCCGTATCTTCTTGAAACCGGCTTGCTTCAGATGCTTGGCGGCAATCGCGGCCGATGCCTCGTTCGGGCAGTCGCAGTAAACGACGATTTCGGACTCGCGGGAATGATTTGCCAAGCTCGTTTCAATGTCCGTCGGATGCGCCCCCACGGCGCCCGGAATGATGCCGGTCTCGGCGCGAATCTCTTTCGGTCGCACATCGAGCACTACGAGATTTTCACGCTCGTCGATTAATCGGCAAAGTTCCGCGACCGTGATACGATCCATCCGAAGCTGGCGGATGAATAATTGCCGCCGCGCCCATTTTGCCAGGAGGTACGACGCCAACGCGGCGATGACGACAAGGCCGCCGACCTCGCCCAATTCCTTGAGCGTAGCGAGCACAGTCGCGATCGCATTTTGAAATATCCGACCGAGCGCCACCGCCACACCGACGAACAAAAGCTTGCCGATGGCGTCGACCGCCATGAAGGCGGGCATCGACATCCTGGTGGCACCGGCCATCACTACGGAAATGAGTGAAAAGCCCGGGATGAATTTTGCGAACAAGAGCGACCATCTGCCGACCTTGGCGAAAACCATTTCGGTGCGCAGAACGCAAAAATCCGGCGACAGCGACAACCTGCAAGCCCGTCCCAGAACGCGCCGCCCATAACGTCGACCGCACCAATACGGAACGAGATCGCCAAGCATTGCTCCGCCGACGCCGGCGATGACGATTTCCGCCGTCTGATAGGAACTTTGGCCGGCAAGCGCTGCCGCCGTCACGAGCGTCGGCACGACCGGCAACGGCAGCCCGATCTGGGTCAACAGGATGTTGAAGAATACGACCCACGCGGCATGCTGCTCGAAAAGGACGATGAGGTGCTGCATTCGATTGAGGTTGGCTGAGGAGGACCTGACCTCACGGCATATGGGAACAGCTGCGCGGAAAGTCCTTGGACTTCAGCATATTGTGATCGAGCCGGCCTAGCGCGTAGGATGGGTCGAGCCCTTGCGAAGCCCATCACCTCTCTCCATAACGCCGAAGCGATGGGTTTCACTTCGTTCAACCCATCCTACGCACTACGCACTCACAATGGCTTGGTCGGGGGGAGATCGGATGCGAATCGGTCGGGATAGCCTGCGCTCCAAGATCATGACTGCCGAAAGCGCGGCATTGCTCATCGCTTCCGGCACCACGATCGGCATGAGCGGCTTCACGGGTTCGGGCTACCCGAAGGCTGTTCCCCTTGCGCTCGCGGCGCGCATCGAGGCGGAACATGCCGCCGGCAAGCCGTTCCGGGTGCGCGTCTGGACCGGCGCTTCCACCGGTCCGGAGCTCGACGGCGCGCTCGCCAAAGTGGACGGCATCGAGTTTCGCCTGCCGTACAATTCCGATCCCATCGTTCGCGACAAGATCAATCGCGGCGAGATGGAATATTTCGACATGCATCTGAGCCAGGTGGCGCCGATGGCTTGGCAGGGCTTCCTCGGCCCGCTCGACACGGCCGTCATCGAAATCGCCGGCATCACACCCGATGGCGCGCTGATCCCGTCGTCCTCGGTCGGCAACAACAAAACCTGGCTCGAGCGGGCGCAGCAGGTGATCCTGGAAGTCAACGGCTGGCAGAATGAAGCGCTCGAGGGCATGCACGATATTTACTACAAAACCGCGCTGCCGCCCGATCGGGTGCCGATACCGCTGGTCCGTCCGGACGACCGCATCGGCGAGCCGTATTTGCGCTGCGACCTCGACAAGATCGTCGGCATCGTCGAGACCGACGCTCCCGACCGCAATCTGCCCTTCGCGCCGCCCGACGCGGTGGCGCGCGGCATCGCCGGTCACCTGATGGAGTTCTTCCGTCACGAGGTGAAGAAAGGTCGTCTGCCCGCTTCGCTGCTGCCGCTCCAGTCAGGCGTCGGCAATACCGCCAATGCGGTACTCTCCGGGCTGCTCGATTCCCCGTTCGAGAACATGACCGCCTATACCGAAGTCATCCAGGACGGCATGCTGGACCTGCTCGCCGCCGGCAAGCTCCGCGTTGCCTCCGCAACCGCCTTTTCGCTCAGCCCCGAGGCGGCGGCCTTGCTCAACGCCGACATGATGCGTTTTCGCAGCAAGATCATTCTGCGTCCGCAAGAGATCAGCAATCATCCCGAACTGATCCGCCGCCTTGGATCGCTTGCCATGAATGGGCTGATCGAGGCGGACATCTACGGCAATGTCAACTCGACCCACATCATGGGATCGCGGATTCAGAATGGCATCGGCGGCTCGGGCGATTTCGCCCGCAACGCTTATGTCTCGATCTTCATGTCGCCATCCACCGCGAAGGGCGGCAAGATTTCCGCCATCGTGCCGCAAGCAAGCCATGTCGATCACATCACGCAGGACGTCCAGGTGATCGTGACCGAGCAAGGCCTGGCCGATTTGCGCGGGCTGTCGCCCAAACAGCGCGCGCTGACGATCATCGAAAATTGCGCGCACGCCGATTACCGGCCCTCGCTCGCCGATTACTTCCGGCGCGCCAAGGAGCATTCCTACGGCCAGCAGTCGCCGTCGCTGCTCGACGAAGCCCTGTCGTGGCACCAGCGCTTTATCGAGACCGGATCGATGCGGGCTTAAGGCCGCCGGGAAGCGCGTAGGATGGGTTGAGATCCTCGCGAAACCCATCAGCTCTCTGCATCACGGCGCCGCCGAAGCGATAGGTTTTACTTCGTTCAGCCTATCCTACGAGCTTGACGGCAAGCGGCCGGGTTCGTTCACTCATGTTTTGCTGGCGGAGCCACAGTTATTCCGCGCAAATTTTCGCGCTCAATGAACTGCTTCACCAGTCCGCTGGTTTTGGCATTTTCCACAAATTCGCTCACATAGGCTAGGCGTTCGATATTCCCCTTCGGAACGAACGCCGCCCAAGAAACAGTCGCGAAAGAATCGTCCAATACATGCGTGCCGGGCAATTCTGCCGATAGCACGAGGAGCGCAGGGCGTGGTGCCGCATAGGCGCTGACCTTTCCGGAGCGCAGCAAATCCGCGCCGGCCGCTTGGTTGTCGACGCGCACCAGTTCAGCCTGTTTCAGCATTCGGCTTAAACGGAGGTCAACCGCATCCCCGCGCGGCACCGCGATACGGATCTCGGGCCGGTCGGCGTCTGCAACGTCGCGGATCGATGAGCCGGCCGGCACCAAATAAGTGAAGTCACTTTGCATATACGGAGCCGAGACCTCGGCCTCAGCGATTCGATCCGGGTCGACCACAAGAAACGTCGCGTCCCACGCGCCGCTGCGCGCGCCGTCGAAAACAGCGCCTGGCCTTGGATACTCGACGGCTTGCAACTCTATGCCGATGCGCGCCGCCAGCGCGCGGGCAAGGTCCGGCGCCACGCCGTGCATCTCTCCCGTCGCCGGATCCTTGACGGCCGATGCGCGATTCCCCAAGCCCAGTCCGACACGAATCTTTCCGGCCCGTACGAGATCGGCAACCCGCGTATCTGAAGCCTGTCGCGCCTGTGCGATCGTATCGTCGAGGTGAATGGCCCCGAGGAAGAGACCGAAGCCGACGGTCATCGCAGCGATCTGCCGCTTTTTCATTCAGGGCTCCAGCGAAACGAGGCAGACCTTACAAAAAAACCCTCCAACTGATGGCCGCTCGAGCCTCAATGGGTCGCCACGCTCGCACATCAGTATGACGAAGGCGAGGTACAGTCACTCCCCGCCGTTCTCCTCCCCGCCCTCCTCGGAGAGCCGCTCCACCGACGCCACCTTCTCGCCTTCGCCGGTCGAGAACACGATGACGCCTTGGGTCGAGCGGCCGGCGATGCGGATGCCGTCGACCGGGCAGCGGATGAGCTGGCCGCCGTCGGTGACCAGCATGATTTCATCGCTGTCCTCGACCGGGAACGAGGCGACCAGCCGCCCGTTCTTCTCGGTGACCGCCATGGCGACGATGCCTTTGCCGCCGCGGCCGGTGGTGCGGTATTCGTAGGACGAAGTGCGCTTGCCGAAGCCTTTTTCCGAGATCGTCAGCACGAATTGCTCGGCCGCCGACATCGTGACGTAGCGGCTCTCGCCAAGCTCGATCGAGCCCTCGGCTTCCTCGGTATCGATCGCGCCGCTGTCCTCGACCTCGCCGTTGCCGCCGCGCCGCACCGCATTGGCGCGCTTGAGATAAGCGGCGCGTTCTTCGGCGCTCGCTTCGACATGGCGCAGGATCGACAGCGAGATCAACCTGTCGCCGTCCGCAAGATTGATGCCGCGCACGCCCATCGAGGTGCGGCCCTGGAACACGCGCACGTCGTCGACGGCAAAGCGGATGCACTGGCCGGCCGCCGAAGTCAGGAGAACGTCGTCGTCCTCCTTGCAAATCTGCACGTCGACGAAGGCGTCGCCCTCGTCGAGCTTCATGGCGATGATGCCGGAGCGCCGCACATCGGCGAAATCCGAGAGCTTGTTGCGCCGCACCGTGCCGCGCGTGGTCGCGAACATGACGTCGAGCTTGTCCCAGCTCGATTCGTCCTCCGGG
>Ga0181527_1002922_pt1 | contig 15572 bp, 10 predicted proteins | sample PEATcosm2014_Bin_30_FD_119762 | JGI IMG/M metagenome (GOLD analysis project Ga0181527, IMG submission 119762) | Peatland microbial communities from MTU Mesocosm Facility, Houghton, MI, USA - PEATcosm2014_Bin06_60_metaG | ecosystem: Environmental > Terrestrial > Soil > Wetlands > Peat | place...
ACGCGATCGCGCTGGGGGCCGGCTGCCGCCAGAACACCATCGAGGGCTGCGAGCTGGTGGACCTGGGCGGCGGGGGCGTCAAGATCGGCCAGGGCGGCGGCCCGAACGAGTGGGGGGGCCCCCCGGGCGGCGACAACGAGCTGGCCTCGCACAACACCGTCCGGCAGTGCCTCATCGCCCACGGCGGACGCCTGCACTCGGCCGCGGTGGGCGTCTGGATCGGCCACTCGCCGCACAACGTCGTCGAGCACAACGACATCTACGACTTCTACTACACGGGCATCTCGGTCGGTTGGGTCTGGGGCTATGGTCCCAGCCAGGCCCATCACAACGACATCGGTTTCAACCACGTCCACACGCTCGGCCAGGGCGTGCTCTCGGACATGGGCGGCATCTACACGCTGGGCGTCTCGCCCGGCACCCGGGTACACGACAACTGCTTCCACGACATCCGCTCGTTCAGCTACGGCGGCTGGGGGCTCTACACCGACGAGGGCTCCAGCGGCATCGTGCTGGAAAACAACCTCGTCTACCGGACCAAGACCGGCGGCTTCCACCAGCACTACGGCAAGGAGAATCGCCTCCAGAACAACATCTTCGCGCTGGGCGCCGAGCAGCAGCTCCAGCGGACCCGCAGCGAGCCGCACCTGTCTTTCTTCTTCGAGCGGAACATCGTCTACTGGGACAACGCCAGCCCGCTGTTGGGCAGCAACTGGCAGGACAACCACTTCAAGCTCGACAACAATGTGTATTGGAACGCCGCGGGCAAGCCGATCACGTTTCCCGGCGGGCTGACGCTCGATCAGTGGCGGGGCCAGCGGGGGCAGGACGAGCATTCGATCATTGCCGATCCCAAGTTTGTCGCGCCGGCGGAGGGCGATTTCCGGCTGAAGGACGGCTCGCCGGCCCTCGGGGTAGGTTTTCGCCCCTTCGACGCCTCGCGTGCCGGCCGAACCTTGCCGCTAATATTGACCCGCGACTTGCCGCCGGTGCCCAAAGCATTCGAGTGAAGAGCCGGCCACGAGACGACCCCCGTGAGCGGCCCAGATTCCCATTAGTACGTGCGCACCACCGCCGGCGTGGGTCTGGGCGATGCGAACGTACACCGAAGGGACGCCATGAGAAGAAATCTTGTTCTAACTGCGGTTCTGACGGCGCTTGCGGCCGCGAGGGTCTCCGCCGGCGAGACCCGCGAATTGCACTTCAAGAGCCCCGGGCCGGGCATGCGTTTCACCGCAGGGCTGACGGTCCAGGTGTGGGCCGACATCATACCGCGGGATGACGATCATCCGGGGTGGCCCCAGGCGGAGTGCCGCTGGGATGACCGGATGGTCGGGAGCCGTGTGAAGGGCAACAACAAGGCCTTCGACTATTTCCCCTTTACCGTGCCTGCAGCGCTGGTTACGCGGGGAGTCCACACGCTGAAATTGCACGGTTTCGGCCGCACTGGTGCCACCCATCCCGCAGAGGTTTCCATGCCCGTCGAGGTGGACCCCTGGCCGGCGGAAAAGACGGTGGTGGACCTCAGCGCCGACATGAAGTGCACGGACTTGAACTGGACCAACGTAGCCGTGCGAGGCAACGGCCACACGGTGGCTGTCAGCGGAAAGCTGACCATCAAGAGCAGCCTGATCACGGGCCTGGGGTGCTCGAACATCGTCGACCCCTCCCACGCCGACCCGGCCACAGTCGTCATGGTCCCCGGCATCACCGGCGGCTTGATCCGCCAGGTGCATATCCAGGACTCCATTTTCGAGGCGACGGGGGCTGTGCACCTGGCGATCGACGGCAGCGGCGACGTGGCGATCCGGAACAACGAGTTCCGGGCCAGCAACTTCATCAAGTTCGTACCGAGCAACCCCGAAGCCTCCCCCGTCATCCGGATTTCCGGGAAGGGCGGCAAGCAGAAGCTCTTCCAAGGCAACCGTGTTGCCGCGGGCATTGTGCGGTTCGAGGGCACGAGCGGCTGGCTGATCGGCGGACGGAGCGACGCGCACAGCAACATTCTGATTGGGCCGCGCTGCGTGCTGTCGCTGGTGAACTGCCGCGACATGCACGTGATCGGCAATTACATCCATCATAACTACCGGGGAACTTGGAGCCAGGGATTCAACTTCTACTGCGAGCAGAGCGACGGCATCCTGGCGGAGCACAACGTCCTGCGTGCAGGTTCCTGGCCGCTGCAGAGCTTTGGCGGAGAATTCAGGTATAACCTGATGATCGACAGCGGCCACAACTGGGTCCGCACGCTCACTAGCGGCACGCAATTTCACCACAACCTGCTGGTGCATACCGGCGATCCCTACGGCACCGGCATTGGTTCGGGGGTGTGGCTCTACAATAACCGTCGGAACGTGGCGATTTGCAATAATACGTTCGACGGCGGCGCGCCGCTGGCGCGTGACTTCAATGCCCCGATCATTGCACTGTCCACCGGCTGCACGCTCTCTGCGCTCCGCAATAACGTGTTCACCGGTATCACGGCGATAAGCCCGCTGGCAAGGAATGCGGTCGTTGCCCGCGGCGGAGCGGAAAAAGACGGCGATCCCCGCGTGGCTTACGCCGATTACAACTGCTTCTTCAATCCACAGGGGCCGGCCGCCGCCATCTACGAGCCGGGCATCGTCGACCAGAACGAGGCCGGCACGCATGACGTGCATGCCGACCCCAACTTTGCCGCAGGGCGGCTCATCCCCTATGCCGTGAACCAAGCGGACGTGTGGAACCGGAAGTACAAGGTGTCGCACGTGCTCGCCCTGTACCGCCAGCGCTACGCGCCCGCCGCCGGCAGCCCGTTGGTAGGCGCCGGGGATCCGGCCGACGGGCAGAACTCCTATATCGGCGCGATCGGCCCCGGCAAAGACGCGCCCAACGATCTCTTCGGGCGCTTGGCACCGGCCGCGGACAACAGACCAAGGTAGCACATGGCGGGCAAGCCCGCCCGCTAAACCCCGCCCACTGCCCACCGACCCGCTCCGCGGGTGCCCGACTGCCCACCACTCACTGCCCCGGCCGCTACGCCGCTCGGCGGCCGGGCTTGGCGGCCCACTGGCGGACCTCGGCGGGGTCGACCCGCCGGAATGAAATTTCCCCATCCGGGGAGACATCCTCCAGGAAGACGAGCGTGCGACCGTCCAACAACCGCGGGACGAAGAACCATGCCTGGCCCAGGGACTGTGGGGCAGGACTGGCCGACAAGAGCAAAAGGTCCACCTTGCCGAGGGCGTTGGCCACCCGCGACAAACCCACTTCCGGAGTGCCCGGGACCACTCGGATCCGCGCCCCGGTGGCCTTGAGCTTCCGGTGGGCCTCTTTCAGCGACAGCCCGGGGCCATCCGTCTGCGAGCGGCCCTCGAACGGGTCGATCCCCGTGTACTGTACCTCGCCGGCAGCCACGGTCGCCTGGGCGATTTGGATCATCCGCACGGCCCGCCGGGCCGTCCCAATGCCGACCTCGACGATCTTGCGGGCCTGCTGCCGCCGGATGCCGCGGTAGATGATCCGCTCGGCCGGCGGCTGGGATAGATGCAAAAGATAGAAAAGCTTCAGGCGACTCAGACTCAACGAAGCGGCCTCGGAGGAAGGGATTAGGGATTGGGGATTAGGGATTAGAACAGGGCACTACACGCAATTTCGGCTGAAGCGGGGCCGCGGGTTGAGAAGGAAAAGGGGACAGTCCCCATTTGTGCGAAGCCGGGCACCGAGCGAAGCTTGGTCGCGGGCCGTTCCGGCAAATGGGGACTGTCCCCTTTTCCCGCGAAAGGGCCGGGGAACTTTCACACCTTGACCGCCGCCCGCTCGAACTCGTTGGCCGCCATGAGCACTTGCGGCTTCATGGCCGCCAGCGCGGCGACGAACCGCTCGGGCACGATCTCCAGCCGCGTGTTGTAGTGGGTGGCGATCTCGTTGAAGTAGCCCCGCGCCAGGGCAATCCGCTGCTCGGTGTCGATCAAGTTCTTCTGCAGGCCGGCGAACGTCTGGTTGGCCTTCAGGTCGGGGTAGCGCTCGACGATCGCCGCCACACTCTTGCCGACGGCGCTCGGGTCCGGGCCGGCCACCCCGGGCGGGGTGGCCGAAAGCTCGGTACGCAGCGCGGCCAGCTCGGTCTGCACCCGCTGCTCGTGATTGCTGTAGCCCCGCACCACGTCGACCAGGGCGGGGATCAGGTCGTGCCGCCGCTTGAGTTGGATGTCCACCAGGGCCCAGGCCTCGCGGACCCGCTGGCGGAGGTCCACCAGGCTGTTAAAGACCATCCACACCCATGCCAGGGCGCCGGTGGCCGCATAGCCCAGCCCCACGACCGCATAGACGGGCAGGCGGGAGTCGGCCGGGACGCCGGCCAGGGTGTCGGCGAGCACGACGCCGCCCACGGCCGGGAGCAGGCCGAGCAAGGCCCAGATGCGCTGGCCCCATTTCAGGCCCGAGCTGACCGCCTGCCGCGAGCGCGTGGAGATGAGGAACATCGCCGCCGCGGGGTCCGCGGCGATCTCGGCGGCGACCACGTCCTGGCGCTCGCGGGCCTGGCCGACGACGTAGAGCATGGCGTGCTGCGGGATGCCGCGCTCGACGAAGCGGCGGCGATGGTCGGAGTTCATGATCGCGGCAGCGGGGCCCTTGGCGTAGTAGAGCGGATCGCCGCGGCCGCACGTCTCGTCGAACATCGTTTCCGGCTCGAGCTTCGCCCCTTCCGGCCGGACGAGGATCACCCCGCAGTCGTCCTGCACGTAGAAGGCGGTCATCTCGCCGCCGTCGGCCACCGTGGTCCAGCCGCTTTCGTGGCGGGTGCGGGTCTGCAGATGGCCGTCCTTGTCCGTGTAGGTCTCGGTGACGGTCCGCGACCAATGTTCTTCCACGCTCCAGCGGTAGCAGACGCACGCCCGGCCGGCCAGGTAGCTCACCAGCGGGGCGGCGGACTCGGCGGTGCCTTCCAGCTCGACCAGGCCGATGAAAACGCCCGTGGTCTTGGAGACCGGCAGGTTTTCCACAAGCCGCCAGCGTCTGCCGGCGCGGAAGGCGGCGGCCAGGGCCGCCAGGCCCAGCACGGCTCCGACCCACGGCACCAACGGTACCCACGGCGAGGGATCAGCCATGACGGGGTTTTCAGTTGTCAGGTGTCAGTTGTCAGTTGTCAGTTATACATCCTTACCGCAGGATCGGGGAGGCGGGGGCGGCGGCGGGCGGCTCGGGGCGTTTGGCCACCACCTCGCGTAACAGGGCGTGCAGCCGGGCGTCGTTGGGCCTCCGCTGCAGGCACCAGTTCAGATGGGGCTGGGCGTCGGCGTATCGGCCGGCGGCCACCAGACATCGCGCCGCCTCGTAGCGCGCGGGGAATTGCGAAGGGTCGGCCCGCGCGGCCCGCTCGGCGGCCTCGAGCTCGCCGCTGCGGTCGCCCATCTGGCCGCACAGCGAAGCGGCCTCCAGCCAGGCCCGCGCCGCCGCCGCCCCCTGCAGCCGGGCCGCTTCGGATTGCGCCACCTCCCGATAGAAACGCCGCAGCGCGGCCAACTCGTTGTGGATCCACCCGCGGGCGGCCGCCAGCTCTTCGTCGCCGCCCGGCGACACGGTCCCGGTACACTGGCGGTAGACCTGGCAGAGCGCGGCCGACTGGGCCGGCTCCGTCCACTTCGCATAGCGGGCGTCGAGCACGCGGAGGGCGTCCAGGTCCAGATGAAAGGCCGCCAAGAGACACTCGACGGGGACGCGGCCGGCCAAGGACTCAAGGATCTGCATCCGCTGGGTGACGCTCGTCTGGAAGGCTTTCTGCCAGTAATCCAGCGCCAGCGGCAGGTTGCCGGCCTGGACCGCCTGCCGGCCGGCCGCCAGTAGCACGCTCCCCTCGTAGGGGCGAACCGCCAAGGCCTGGGCGATGTAAGCCGTCTGGGCCGCCTCGCAGTTCGATCCGTCCAGAAAACACAGATTGGCCAAGAGCAGGTAGCCTTCGCCCTGCAGGGGACTCAGCGAGACGGCCGTGCGGGCATGCTCGCGGGCACGAGTCAAGTCCGCGCGCCGCTCACCCACCGCCCGCGCCAGCCACTCGTCAACAGCTTCCGGCGAGGGAAAGCCTGCCGCCACGGCCGCCGCGCCGATCTCAGCCAGCGGCATGGCGTTTTGGGAGGCTGCCTGGGCAAGGTCGAAGTTGCGGAGGTAGGCCTCCGCCAGGCGGAGGTGGGCGCGGGCGTGGTCGGGCTCCCAAAACAGCACTCCCTCCAGCTCGGCGATTTGTTGAACCGTGGAGACCTTGACTGCCGGGGCACCCGCTGGCAGATCCCGGGAGGCGGGCAGGACCGGCTTCGTCTTGCCCGCAGCCGCCTCGCTAGCGGCCATGTCCAGGCGGAGATAGGCGTCCCAGTGGATCTGGGCCAGGGCGGGACCGACGCAGCCGGCTACCGCCCACGCCCCGGCAAGCGTCAGCAGCAGGATCGCCGCCAGGCCGACGGGCTGGGGCATCAGGACCGTGTGGAAGCGGCGGTTGGACGGGTCGACGGCCAGTTGCCAGAGGCGGTAAGCGGCGGCGGCCAGCAGCGCGACCAACACCATGCAGGCCGGCACATACCACACAAAATCCACCAGGGCGTGCACGGCGTCGGCGGCCAGGCCGGCCGAGACGGCCCCGGCACAGAGCAGGATCCGCCGGGGGTCTGGGACTGCGTGCGGGTCTTTGGGATCGGCGTGCCGCGCCGCGGCGGCGTGTTGGGGCGTGGTCTCCGACGCCGCCCCCGGCCGTCGCTGCAGGTCTCCCGCACCGGCCGGAAGACCTAACGGTCTGTCGCCGGCGGGGTCAGAGACCCGCGCCGAACCCAGCTTCGCGGCCGCCGCCCGCAACGTCCCGATGCACCAGAACGCTGCGAGTCCCATCGCGGCGGCCATCAACCCCAGGCCGACAATGCCGCTCTCCAAGAGCAATTGCAAGGGGCTGCTTTCGGCATGGGTGTATTCGCAGACGGGGCAGGTCTCCAGGTACATGGGGTAGACTTCGGCGTGGCTGCCGACGCCGGAGCCCAACGGCAGGTAGTGGGGCACTGCCTTGGCATCGGCAGCCCAGATGACGCGGCGGCCGCGATGGGCGTCCATGGCCTCCAGCGAGCCGGAGGTCAGGTCGCCCAGCCGCGTTTGCACCTTGTCGTAGCCGTGGATGGTCAGGGCGGCGGCGGTCAACAGGGTCATGGCCGCCAGGCCCAGGACGGTGCGGCGCCCCAGGAGTTTGGCCCGGCAACCGATGGCCACCGCCACCGCGGCGGCCACCAGCAAAGCCACCGCACCGCCGCGGGAGAGCGACATCAGCCCGGCGAACACGACGACCGCCAACGCCAGCAGGCGGAAAGCGGAGGAATCCAGCGATTCGCCATGCCGCCGCCTCATGCCGTCTTGCTCTTGCCGCGCCAGCGTCGCGGAGAGGAGCCATGCCAAGAGCGGGCCCAACCCGAGGGCCAGGAAGTGGGCGAAATGGTTGCGGTTGCTGAAGCTGCCCTTGACCGCCTCGGAGGCAAGGGAGAAGGGGTGGTCGTAGAACCACAGGTACTGGTCGCTGCCGGTGGCCCATTGCACAAGTCCCAGACTGGCGACAACCACCACCGACAGCGCGATGCCCGCCAGCAGCCGTTCCACGTCCTCGAGGGTCTTGAGCCGCTGCACGGCGACCAGCACCAGGAGGGAGTAGGCGAGGTAGAGGGGGATGGCGGCGCGGGTCGCCGCCGGGGTCATCGAGACACAGGACCACAGGCCGAGGGCGGCGCCGGGGTCGGCCTGCGCGGTCCAGAGCGGCAGGACTTTGCCGGTGGCGGGGGAGAGGTGGGCCAGGATCGCGTCGCCCAGCGGAGCCAACTGCAGGGCCAGCAGGGCCAAGCCCGCCGGCAAGAGCCAATCGCCCGGCGACCGCCGCCAGCGAAACTCGCCCCGGGAAGCCTGGCGGAACATCCAGGCCAGCGCGGCGACTGTTGCCGCAGTCACCAGGAGCAGGTGCCCGAGGGCGTGCCGTCCGCCCATTGCCAACGGCAGGCCGAAGATGCACACGGCCAGCGCCAGATCGACCGTCGCCAACAGCGCCGCGTCGAGCCGGTCGTTGCGGCGGCCGCACTTGGATTTGCGCCGGGTTGCTGCGGAGGAAGGCATCGCGTCACCTTGGGAATTCAATACGCGCTCTCAGGCGGCGCGGCGCGGGACGATCCCTGCGGCGGGCAGCCACGAACCGCCCGCCCCCGGGCCCGGCGGAAGGACGGTTTCGATTGCGTCCAATTCCAGCCCCTCGTCGGCCGGGGTCTCGTTGCCGTTTTCGCTCGTCTGCCGTGGGACTGCGTCGGCGGCCTCGTCCTTGCCGTAAGTGCCATAGCGGTTGCCGTAGCCGTAAGCGGAGCCGTATCCATAGCCGTATCCGTAGCCGGAGCTGTAGCCGTAATAGCCGCGGTCGCTGTTGGCCACGACGCGGTTGATGATGATGCCCGCCAGCGGGACCTTCATGGCTGCGAGCATTTCGACGGCGCGGAGGACCTGCCGGCGGCGGTTTTTTTCGGGCTGCACGACCAACAGCGCGCCGTCCACCAGGCGTCCGAGGATGGCCACGTCGCTGGTGATCAGCGTGGGCGGGCAGTCGACCAGGACTTGGTCGTAAACGGTTTCCGCCCAGGCCAGCAGCTCGGCGAAGCGCGGGCTGGAGAGCACCTCGGTGGGGTTGGGCATGCGGGCGCCGGAGGCGAGCACATCGAGCCCTTCCAGCGGTGTGCGGCGGACGCACTCCGCCGCCGCCCGGGCGATTTCGGCCTCCCCACGCAGCAAGCGGGACAGCCCGTCCATGCTCCGCATGCCCAGCAGGTTGGTCAGGCCGGGTCGGCGGAGGTCGGCGTCGATCAAGAGGGTGCGTTTTCCGGCCTGGGCGCAGCAGACGGCCAGGTTCACCAGCACGGTGGTTTTGCCGTCGCCCGCCTCCGCGCTGGAGATGACCAGCCGGCGGGTCTCGCGGTCGGACAGGGCCAGTGCCGTGCGGAGTGTGCGGAAGGCCTCGCCCTGGGGCGAATCGGGGGAGGCCTGCATGTGGATCGCCTCCAGGCCGGCGGCGTCGCTCTCGTCGAGGTGGCGGATGATCGTCAGCACGGGGGCCCCGAGCTGCCGCTGCAGCTCGTCGAGCGAGCGGAAGCGGTCGTCCAGCACGTCCAAGACGCAGACCAGCAGCAGCCCTGCTCCGACGCCTCCCACCAGCACCAGCACCAGCACGGTGCGGAGGTTCGGCGAGACCGGAGAGTCGTTGGCTTTCGGCTCCTCCAGGAGCGACGTGCGGACTTCGGCGCCTTCGTGTTTCAGGTCCATGTTGGCGATGCGGCTCGACAGGGCGTCGTGCAGGCCGCGCAGCCAATTGAGGTCGTGTTGGATGATCTCCAGGCGGGCGAACTGGCCGTTGTGCTGCACGGCTTCGTCCCGGGCCTGCTCGAAGCGGACCCGCAGGGCACGCTCCAACTCCCGCGCTTCGCCCAGCTTCTGCTCGACCCTTTGCACGAGCATCGGGCCGAGCTGAACGGTCTGGACCTCGGCCAGGCGCTGCCTGGCGCGGTCCTGATACTCCTGCAGGTACTGCTCGCCGAGGCGGATCTTATCGATCTTGGCGAGGACCTCGGGATGGGCCGGCCCGAGGTTCTCCTGCAGGGCCCGCAGGGCCGTCCGATCTTCCAGCAGGCCCCGCTCCAGGGCCGTGAGCGTGGCGGTGTCCTGGGCATCCAGGCCCAGGCCGCGAAACAGAAGTTCCTTGCCGATCCCATCCGCCAAACCGGTGAGGTACTGCTGCAGGTCCTGGCCGGTCCGCATGGCGGCCTGGATCGCCGCCAGCGTGGCCTCCAGCTCGATGCGGCGGCGCTGCGCCTGGATCAGCGATTCGTTGAAGGCCAGCACCTGCTGCACGGAAGGGGGCACGATCTTGCCGTCCTCTGCGCGGATCCCCAGGTCGCCGATCTGCGCGCGGACTTCCAGCAGCTCCTGCTCCTTCTGGGCGAGCTTCACCAGCAGGTCGGCCTTCTCCTTGGTCAGCACGCGGATCAACTCCGCGGCCGTGCCTTTGTTGGTCTTGTCGAGGAACTCCATGTAGGCCTGCACGACCGCGGCGAGGATGTTGACCGCGGCGTCCGGCGCCCGCGAGCGATAACTGATGGTGATGATGCTCGTGTTTTTGACGGCCTGCGCTTTCAAGCCGCGCTGGATGATCGCGGCCCAGTTTTCCTGCGGGGCGCCGGCCAGGTCGACGCAGTACTCGGGTTGCAGGTAGGGCAAAGCCCCTTCGATGACTTTCGCCGCGGTGACCAGGCTCTCGAAGGTCGGGGTCGTGTTCTGGTGCGCCAGCCCGTCGCCGCCCACGGCCGGCGCGGTCGTTTCGAAGCCCGTATACATCACCAGCAACGACGCGCGGGCCGCATAGAAGCGCGTGGCCGTGGCGTAATACAGCCCCCCCAGCAAGGCCGCCGCGCAGAGCGAGACCAGCAGCACGTGCTTGCGATAGCGCAGCGCAAGGGAAAACCGCAACAGCGCCTGGACGATGTGCGCGAGAGTCTCGTCCCGGGTCTCCGCGGCGTCGGCCGGTCCTGCTTGCGACTCGATCGCGCTCATGTCGGCCCCATCCCGGTCACAGCCGTAAGTTGTTTTCGCAGCCGGTCACGGACCCGTGTCGGCAACCTGTGCCCGCCGCCGATCAAAAAATCGTCCACGCGCCGCCGACGTCGAAGCGGAAGACGTTGGCCAGCGCGCGGGCCACCGCCGTGAGCGGCGTGTCCTCGACGCTTACGATATCGCCCGGCGCCAGCGGCAAGTTCGCCCGGCCGTTGCTCTTGGCCTCGCGGACGCTGACCTCGATCAGCGCCGGCTCCGGGCGGCTGGGCAGGTGCCGGATGACCAGGACCTTGTCGGCCAACTGGGTCGAGCGGTCGCCGGCCAGGGCCAGGGCGTCGAGCACCCGCAGGTTCTGGTTGGACGGCAGGCGGAACTCGCCCGGGTGCTGCACTAGGCCCATCACGTAAATCGGCTTGACCACCCGTCGGCGGACCAGCACCACGTCGCCGTCGAAGACGGGGTGCTGGCGGTCTCCTTCGGCGGCGGCCTTGGCCAGGTCCACGCGGACGACCTGCGGCGCCGCCGGCGACCGGGTGGCGTCGCCCGCTGCGGAACCCGCAGGGTGCCCCGCCGCCGAGTGGCGGATCTCGACGTCCGGGCCGCTCTCCTCGATCAAGCCCCCGGCGGCAACCACCGCCGCCAAGAGCGAGCTGGAGCCGCGGGGCAGCGAGTACACACCCGGCAGCTTGACGGCCCCGATCACCGTGATGCGGTTGCTGCGTGGCTTGCTGAGCGCCACGGTGATGTGAGGCTTCTGGAAGATGCCGCGGTTGACGGCGGCGGCGGCCATGGCCCGCTCCGCCGTCTCCACATCCAGCCCGGCAACCTCGACCGGCCCGATCAACGGCACGTCGGCCGTGCCGTTGTCGGCAACGCGCACGGGCGTGGTGGTCGAGGCCAGCGTGCTGTAACTGGTCACCATGGTAACGTCCAACACGTCGCCCGGGCCGATCTCCTCGCTGTTGGTCGGGTTGTGGACCAAGTGCGACAGATCGATGGCCTCCATGTTTTCGACGAGGGGGGCAGCCAGCTCCGGCGGCAGCTTGGCCGCGTAGTACTGGGCTGGAGTGCACCCGCCCAGCCACACCGCCAGCGCAGCGATGCCTATCGCCCCGCTGGCCCTCCCTCGACGTGGATCCCGTGTGGCAAGCGGCATGTCCCCACAGCGCTGGAGAAAGTTCTGGCTTCCCGCCGGAAGAAAAGAGTGCGGGATACTACCCGAATCCACGGCGGTGGAAAAGAGCACTTTGTGGCGCCGCTTGCGGCTTGCGCGCTCCGCCGTCACGGGCTGGCGGGGGTCCGATGGCTGTTGGCCACGGCGATAGGCACAGCGATGGCCGTGGCCACGGCGGCACCAATCACCCAGGGGTTGGTGAGCCAGTACTTCAAGCCACCTCCGGGAGGTGCGCCACGAACGGTCTCACCACCCATCACCAGCGTCGCGCCTTGCTGGGCCGAAGGGGGAGCCGTGCCCGGCGCCCACAGGCGATAGATGCGGGGGCCCTGCGAGGTGATCAATTGATAGACGCCGCCATGTACCCCTTGGATGGCGAAATGGCCCGCCGTATCGCTCGTAACGGCAGCAACCTGCTGGTTCTGGAAAGTTTGCAGCGATACCGGCACGTTGGGGGCCGGCGTCCCCTGGCTATCGACCACGCGTCCTAACAGGAGCCCGCCCCGCCCCAAGGCCACGTCGGTCGCCGGGGGCGGCCCCGCGGCCCCTTCCGCGGCCCAAACCGGGCACCCTGCGGGTCCGGCCAGAAATGATCCCAAAACCGCTAGAAGCGCCAACCCAGCCTGCACGCGCGGCAACCGTGCCATGTTATCTACTCCTGTGGATGGAATGCGTCGCACTTGACTCAAAGAGCCCGCGCATCCCCCCTAACAGTAGGGCATGGCCTACGATCCCCAACCGGGCTTGCATCCCATAATCGTCGCAAACTGCCCTAGAACTGAAGCAGAATGATGCTCTTGTCGACCAACGCCGCCCATTCAGCGGTTCCAACTGCGGAAGTGCTCGGCCAGCCGTTGCTCGGGCTCGGGCAATCGCTGCTGGAGCCGCAGGCTGAGCAGTCCCGGCAGTGCCGCGCCCCCCCCTTCGCGTGGTGCCCCCAGATCGCTGAGGTACTCCACGAGGATCTTGTGGGCCTCGGGTGGCCCGTGGATCATGAAGTGGACCCAAGCCCAGGCATTGCGGTACTCCGTCCGCCCCATTTCGGCCAGGCTGGTCTTTCTCTCGAGTTCCGCCAGTTGTGGGGGCGGCTCCCGTTGCAAGCTCGCCAGGATTCTCGCCAGATGTGGGTGTCCGCTGCCCCTCTGTGATGGAGAGACCTCGAAGTACTGAGCCAAGCCCTCGTCCAGCCACAACGGCACCCACGGCAGCGATGCGTGTAACAGCGCGTGGGTACATTCGTGGCGTAGATCCACTTCAAAGTCGCGGCTCCAATAGGCCAGCACTTCGCCTGGTCCGTGGCTCTTCACATACAGCGCCCGGCGGTACGGGACGTTGGGCAGGTAGCGGCTCAAGTAGCGGGCGTATGTCGCGCGGTCGTGGAACAGGTAGATGTCGATCGCCTCCCGCGGGGCCGGGAGGCCCAGCGTGGCAGTCAAGTCGCTCTGGAGTTGGGCGAGGTCGCGGAGCACGGGGTCCATCCGCCCCAGAGAGAAGTCGGCCCGGCAGACGAACGGCCCGACGACGCGGGAATCGGCCCAGTCGGCCGCGGCGGCCGTGCATGTTGCCAACGTCGCAACCCAGAGCCCTGTGGTGGCCAAGGGCCGGAAGCAGACCAATGCAGATTGCAACACGAGTCGCATAACGAATGATTCCTAGGCAACGCACTGGCGGGGTGCCCGGCAGGCGGGTGCCCCGGCGGCGATGCGGGCCGGATTGTAGCAAAACAGCCGCACGGCCGTCTCCCAGCCCGCCAGGCGCCAGACGCACTCGAACGCCTCGGCGAGCCTGGGCTGCCGGGATTCCGCCCCATGCGCATCGCTGGCCACGCAATGGGCCAGCCCGTCCCGCACCAGCCGGCAGGCGAGTTGCTCGGGGTGCGGCCCGAAACTGCCCGTCAAGCTCCCGGCGGTAATCTGCAGCAGGCAACCCACCTGGACCAGCCGCGCGAGGACCTCGGGCCGGGCCAGGATGCCCGCATTCCGCTCCGGGTGCGCCAGCAGCGGCACCATCCCGGCGGCACGCAGCTCGGCCACGACCCGCTCCAAGGGGATGTACACTTCGGCGGGCAGCTCGACGAGCACATGCCGTCGTCGGTCCGCCAGCGTCAGGATCTCGCCGCTGTGGATTCGGCTGACGAGCCCCGGCTCGACGCGGATTTCGGCCCCGGCCAGGAGGCGGAGCGGCACGCCCTCTCGATCCAGCAGTTGTTGCAACTGGTCCGCCCGTTGGCGGATCTCCGCTCCCCGGTTGCGGCCGTAGCGGCCCAACTGATGGGGCGTAGCCACTGCGGCGGCGATCCCGCCGGCCGCAGCCAGACGCGCCATGGCGAGGGCCTCATCCCAATCGGCTGCGCCGTCGTCGATCGCCGGCAGCAAGTGGCAGTGGATGTCGGTAAACGGGGGGTATCCGGCCACGCGATTCGTGCCTCCAGGGCGGGGCGGCAGGTTATCCGGGGGGGGCCGCAGCCGTCAAGACCAATCGCGGCCGCGCCCCCGCCATCGGGCCGGCGCGGTTGACGTGCGGACGCGCATGTGCTAGCCTGCCTCACTTAGCTGAGGAAACACGTCATGCCGCAGTACGCCTCCCTAGGGCCCATCGCCTTCCATCTGCCCGAGGCCGTCGAGGACAACGACCAACTGAAAGCCCAGTTCCCCAAGTGGGACATGGACCTGATTTATCGCAAGACGGGGATCCGCGCCCGGCATATTGCGGCGGCCGGCGAGTGCGCGTCGGACCTGGGCGTGGCGGCCGCCGAAAAGCTGTTCCGCCAGTACGACGTCGACCGGCGCTCGATCGACTTTCTGCTGTTTTGCACGCAGTCGCCGGACTACCCGCTGCCCACCACGGCCTGTTTGATGCAGGACCGCCTGGGGCTGCCGACCTCGATCGGCGCGCTGGACTTCAACCTTGGCTGTTCCGGGTTCGTCTACGGGTTGTCGCTGGCCGACGGCCTGATCCGCAGCGAGCAGGCGCGGCGCGTCCTCTTGATAACCGCCGAGACCTACTCGAAGTACATCCATCCGACCGACCGCTCGCTGCGGACGATCTTTGGCGACGGGGCGGCCGCCACGCTGGTCGAGGCGGCGGCCGAGCCCTCGCTGGGCTCGTTCGTCTTCGGCACGGACGGCCGGGGTGCAGACACGCTCATGGTGACCGAGGGGGGGGCCCGCCCGGCGGAGTCCGCCTTGCAGCCCCGCAAGCGCAAGCGCTGGCCCAGCAGCCTCTACATGGACGGCCCGGAACTGGTCAAGTTCAGCCTGGACGTGGTCCCGCCGCTGGTGGACCGCATCCTGGCCGACGCCCAGTGGACCCGCGAGCACGTGGACCTGTACCTGATGCATCAGGCCACGGCGTTCATGCTCGAGCACCTGCGGGCCCGCATGGACCTGGCCGAGGAGCGGATGCCGTTGGCGTTGGAGGAGTACGGTAATACGGTTTCTTCGACGCTGCCGCTGCTGGTGCGGGAACTCCGCGGCTCGGGCCGGCTGCGGCCCGGCAAGCACACGCTGCTGATCGGCTTCGGCGTGGGCCTCTCCTGGGCCGGCTGTGTCTGGACCGAGACCTGGCAGGAGCGGCAGGCCGAGCCCCTCGCCGCCAAAGATCCCACCGGGGCCAAGCCGGCCGACGGCGCCCAGGAAGCCGCTTGACGCAAACCGGCATTGACGCGGGGGACGCTCCTTTCTTATCTTGCCTGCTCTTTTTCCCAAAGCGGCTGGGGGGGCGCTCATGCCTTGCCCAGCCTGCCCTGTTTAGCCAGTTATGGTCCGCAAGCCGCCTCCAAAGCCTGCCGGATGCCGCCGCGCCGCGCCGCGAAGTC
>Ga0181527_1002925_pt1 | contig 15569 bp, 15 predicted proteins | sample PEATcosm2014_Bin_30_FD_119762 | JGI IMG/M metagenome (GOLD analysis project Ga0181527, IMG submission 119762) | Peatland microbial communities from MTU Mesocosm Facility, Houghton, MI, USA - PEATcosm2014_Bin06_60_metaG | ecosystem: Environmental > Terrestrial > Soil > Wetlands > Peat | place...
CGACGGATCTCGTCCTGCAGCCCCAAAGCCATGGAGGCCGCATCGGTAATGGTGAGCCGCTTCACTACTCCATCAAAACACAACCCACCATCATGCGCAATTACTTATGACGCTGTGTTTAGCGTGAAAACCTCTCGGTCCGGGTGAATCTCCGAGAGGCGAACCAGACAAGCGTCCGCCAAGGACATCGGCCGATTGCGATAGCGATGCATCAGCGCCCTCAAATCCGCCCGCTCTTCCTCGACAGCCAGCGCGATGCGAATCACGCCTCGTTCCAGCAATTCAAAGAGAGCGTCGGCGTCGCGGCCATCGCGTTTCAGAAGGAATGCTGCCTCGGTAAGGACCGGCTCGCAAGTCAGGAGCGGCGGGCGCAACCGTTTCCATTGTTCGACAGTCCATGCATGATGTCTCACGCCGAACGCCAGGAAGCTGACCAAGGGGCCAGTATCGAGCAGGCAAGTGCCCTTGTTCACTGGCCAAAGCCTTTCATGTACTCCGGATTCACCGCGAGATCCTCAGGGAGTCCGCGTACGCTACCGGCCAGATCGCGGGCCAGGTCGTAACACGAGACCGCGCCGGCTGGCGATGCCTTGGACAGTGCCTTTTCCAGGCTTTCCCGCACCAGCCAGGATTTCGTCACCCTTCTCGCCTTGGCCTCATGATCGAGTTGGGCCAGGAGATCGTCCGGCAGCTTCAGGGAAATGGTCCGCATAAGGATATGGTAATACGCACCGTTCTGTCGCGCAATACCGCCGAGTTCGGACTTCAGCCCGCGCCCCAATGCTAAAATCGGGTGAAGAGCCACACGGCTCCGCACCCCAAGATCATGAGCACCCCGGCAGTCCGCCGCCCCGCCACCGCGCGGGAAATCATTCTGGAGGTCGTCCGGAATATGCGCGAGGGCCTGGAGCCCCTGCATTACACCACGCTGCCACCCGCCATCTACCACGTCTACCTGCATCCCGAGGATTTTGAGCGGCTGCGCGGCATCTTTCCGCGCATGCTGGAGGAGACCCGCCAGGCGCTGGAAGCCGAAATGGCGGAGTTGAATCGCGCCTCCCTGAGCGAACGCCTGAAGCTGGCGCGCAAGCCCGCGCCCAAAGTCGTGGCCCCCGATGGCGGCTGGCGCATCCAGTTCTTCGAGAACACCGATGAAGAGGTCGAGCCGGGCGATATCGTCATCTACTCCGAGCTGGCGCTGCCCGCCAAGCCGGAATTCGGCGCCGGCAGCATGACCAAGCGCATCCACACCAGCCGCATGGCCGGCGAGTCGACCGCCTCGCAGAAATATGAAGAACAACTGCCCGCCACTCAGGAGATGGAGGCTTACGCCACCATCGCCTACGAAGACCAGACCGGCCGCCAGACTTACCGCATGGCCAAGAATCAGATCGTGATCGGGCGCGGCGGCCGGGACTACTGGACCGACCTGAAGCTGAACACGCTCCCCGATGTCTCGCGCGAACACGTGCGCCTGCGCCGCGACCCCCAATCCGGCGAGTTCTTCATCAAGGATCTGAGCCGCCTGGGAACCAGCGTCAACGGCGAGCGGATTCCCACCAGCGTCGAATACCTGGATGGCGAGAAGCGCGACAAAAACGTGGAAGTGAAGTTGCCCGCCACGGCACGCATCGGCCTGGCGGACGTCGTCTATCTGGATTTCGTGTCCGATTTCAAAGCTGCCGCCGGGCCCGGAGGGCGCCCCGGCGGCCGCTGAGATGCCCGTCAAGACCAAACTCCGCTGCGCGGGCGAGAGCCACGTGGGCATGGTGCGCCAGAACAACGAAGACCGCGTGTACCTCGACCCGGACCGCGGCATCTTCCTGGTGATCGACGGCATTGGCGGGCAAGCCGCCGGCGAAAAGGCCGCGGATATCGCCATCAACCGCGTGCGCGCGCGGCTGGAGCGCCAAACCGGCACCGCCGAAGAGCGCATCCGCGAAGCCATCACGGTGGCCAACAACGAGATCCTGCACGCGGCCGCCGGCAACCCGGAGTGGCATGGAATGGCTTGCGTCCTGACCGTAGCGGTGGCCGAGAACGGCCGCGTCCTCGTCGGCCACGTGGGCGATTCGCGCTTGTACCAGATCCGGCGCGGAGAGATCCGCAAGATCACGCACGATCATTCGCCGGTGGGCGAGCGTGAAGACAACCGCGAGATTTCCGAGGCGGAAGCCATGCGGCACCCGCGCCGCAATGAAGTCTACCGCGATGTCGGATCGCAGGAGCACGCTCCGGACGATCCCGACTTCATCGAACTGATCGGCATCCCGTTTGAGCCGGACAGCGCGCTGTTGTTGTCGAGCGATGGCTTGAGCGACCAGGTGACCTCGGCCGAAATCCTGCGCACGGTGCTGGCCAATGCCGGAGATCCGCGCCGCGCCGTGCACGAGTTGATCGAGGCGGCCAATCGCGCCGGTGGCAAGGATAATGTCAGCGTGCTGATCGTGGAAGGGGAGCAGTTCGCCGAGGCGCGGGTGTCCTCGCCGGGAGCCGCCCGGCCAGGAAACATGTTCGCCGGCAGGACGGCCATGTTCGCCTATGGCCTCGTGTTCGCGTCTCTAATCTTTGCCGCCCTGCGCTATTTTGGGTTGACGGATCGGCAGCCTGCGGTCCCGCCCGCGCAGACGCTCAAGGTCGGAACCGGCGGCTTCGCCAGTATCGGCGACGCGCTGGCGAAGGCCCGCCCTGGCGATACCGTGGAAGTTTCGAGCGGTGAATATCCGGAGCAGCTCCGGCTCCCCAACGGAGTCGCCCTGCGGGGCCGCATGCCCGATGTGCCGGTCCTGCGCGCCGCCTCCATCGAAAACGGACCGGCCGTCGCCATTTTGGCGGAGGGCGTCCGGGGCGCGCGCGTCACCGGCTTCCGCATCCGCGCGGATGAGAAAGCGCCATTGGCCGCGGCCGTGGTGATCTCGAATTCCGACCTTGAACTGCAAGACACCGAAATCGTAGGCGCGGCCACCGGTGTGGAGATCCGCGGGAAGTCCACCGCTGTATTGCGCGCCAACTCCATCCAGGATTGCCGCGACGCCGGAATCCGGATTTCCGGCGATTCCACGCCATGGCTTTTGTACAACGCCATCCTGCGCAATGGGCGGCGTGCGCACGATCCTGGCGCGGGCGTGATCGTCGAAGCGCCCGCGCATCCCGTGCTGATCGGCAATATCTTCGGCGACGATGGCGAGCCGGTGCGCACGCCGGAAGGCATGGATAAAGACCCGATTACGAAGTTCAACTTCTTCCTGCCGGCCAAACCGCCCGCCCGGAATCGGGGAGGAGCGCCACACTAATGGTGATCCCCGAGAGGCGCAAGGTCGGCAAATACGAAATCCTGAGCAAGCTGGGACGCGGCGGCATGGCCGACGTGTACCTGGCGCAGGACACCGAACAACAGCGCACCGTGGCGCTGAAGGTGATCGAGCAGGGGCCGGATGCCGACTCGTGCGAAACCATCGAAGCCGAGCGGCGCGGCTCCCAGTTGCAGGCGAAACTCGCGGAAATCGACCCGCGCGTGGTCCGGATTTTCGACGCAGGCGACATGGACGGCTACTTCGGCGTGGCGATGGAATACGTCGAGGGGCAAGACCTGTCCGACCTGATGCGTCATGGGCCTGCGCCGGTGGACGATGCGGCCGATATCGCGCTGGCCATCTGCCAGACGCTCCACAATGCGCACACGCTCGAAGTCACCATCGACGGCAAGGAGTGCCGGGGCATCGTGCACGGCGACATCAAGCCGAAGAACATCCGCATCGATAACGAGAACCGCGTGCGCGTGCTGGATTTCGGCATCGCCAAAGCGCTGTCGCTTTCGCGCAAGCTGACGCGCAACGAGTTCGGCAGCGTGCCCTACGCTTCGCCCGAGCGGCTGGATTCGGGCGACGTGAATTTCATGTCGGATCTCTGGTCGCTGGGCGTGCTGTTGTACGAGCTGGTGACCGGATCGCAGCCTTATCAGGCGGATTCGACCGAGCGCCTGGAGCGCATGATTCGCTCGCGCATTCCCGCGCCGCCCGCGCCGGACCCCTGTCCGGAAGCGCTGCGCCGCATCCTGCTGAAGAGCATGGATCCCTCGCCGGAGCGGCGCTACCAGTCGGCCGCCGACCTGGCCGCGGACCTGGCGGCGTTTCGCGCGGGGGCGCCGGTACGGGCGGAGACTGAAGAAGATCCCGCTGCCACGCGCCGCACATTCCATCCCGGGCCGGGTGCGGACGAAGGCACGCGCCGCACGGCGAAGCAGGCCCCACCCATGGCCCCGGCGCGATACGGCAAGCCCGCCGTCAAACCTGTCAGCCGCCTCGGGTATCGCGCGAGGCGCTTCCTGGTGATGCTGGCCGGGCTGGCGCTCGCGTACATTGCATATGCGGTGAGCTCCGGCATGATCCTGTGGCGGAATGGGCAACAACTGGATCGGGATATCCACGCCGAAGTGCTGACCGATCCGGAAGCGATCTGGGACCGCTGGGCGGACATCTCGAAGGGCAGGTCGCAGGCGCTAGCTTTATTTACGCCGCGCCATTCGGTGAAGAAGAAGATGGTGGCGGCGGCGGACCGGGTAATCGAGACGTATCGCTCGAGCGACAGCCAGCCGGTCTACGAGAACGACTGGAAGCGCGCCAAGCTGTACCTCGCCCGGGCGCTGGAGATGGATCCGGGTGACGAGACCGTGCGCGGCGAACTGCGGCTTTGCGAAGGGCAGATCGATCGGATCAATGGTGTCAGCCATCACAGCGCGGTGCTGCTGAACGAGGCCGTGCAGAAGTTCGAAGAGGCGCAGCAAGCGCTGCCCCACTCGCCCGATCCGGAGTTGGGCCTGGCGGGTGTCTATGTTTCCGGCTTGAAGGATATAGATAAAGCCTATGACGCATTGCAAGAGGCCCAGCGGCGCGGGTACAAGCTCGGCAATCGGCAAAAGGCGCAACTGGCCGACGGCTACCGCGACCGCGGCGACCGCCTTTGGTGGGACTCGCGCGACGTGCGCGGCCTGCCGCAGGAAAAGGACCAGATCCGGAAAGCCGCCGACGATTATCGCCGCGCGCTGGAACTGTACCAGGGCATCGTTCCCTATGGCAGCGTGAACGTCAACATCGTGCGCGTGCAAGGCAGCCTGAGCGCTATCGAGTCCCGGCTGTCTGAACTGGAAGCGGCGCCCTTCCGCTAAAATGTGGGGCGGGCGTCTACGCCTGCAGCGGGTCTCCAGACCCGCAACACCCAGGATCTTCACGTGGCCGTCGCGCGTGACCATGATGTTGTCCGGCTTCAGATCGCGATGTACTAGGCCGGCCGCGTGCGCCGCCGCGAGACCGGCGGCCACCTGGGTGGCGATATCGATGGCCTTCGGCGCGGGAAGCGGACCAGCCTCGATCGCGCGGCGCAGCGTCTCTCCACGGACCAACTCGGTAGCTATCCAGTAAGTGCCGTTATCGCGGCCGATGTCGTAAACGGCGACGATGTTGGGGTGATTGAGCGCGCTGGCCGCGCGGGCTTCGCGCTCGAAACGGGCGATGCGGTCCGGGTCGCGCGCCATGGCGGCGGGCAACACCTTGACCGCCACGTCGCGCTTGAGGCGGACGTCCCGGGCGCGCCAGACTTCGCCCATGCCGCCGCGGCCGAGCAGTTCCACGATCTCGAAGTTGCCCAGTTTGGCGCCCGCGCCGAGCGCTTTGATCGCCGAAATCGGAGCGCTTTCCAGGAAAGAATCGGCCTGCTGGTTCAGCAGCGCCTGCACTTCTGCGCGAAGCTTTGTATCGTCGGGACAGGCTCGCTCCAGGAAGGCGGCACGCGTCTCCGGCGGTTGCTCCAAGGCAGCCTGGCAAAGCTCCTCGATTTGTTTCCAGCGCTCGGGTTTCATGGGTAGGCCAGGCTTCCCAGCCGGTCCTTGTGCAGCCTCATGGCGCCTCCCAATCGAGCGCATAGATCTCGTCGGCGCCGACCTGGCGCGCAGTGATGAGGGAATTGTCGGGGGCCGGCGCGAACCAGTCACTCGTCGCCCGCATGTTCTTCAGGCGCGCGACGCGCTCCGTTTTCCGGTCGCGAATGCGCACCCTCCACCATGACGCGTCATCGCCGTTGGTCTTGTAGAACAGGGATTCACCGTCTTGGGACCATCCTGGATAGCCGCTCAACACGCTGGAAAGCTCGGACTGGTCGTGCGTCTGAACGTCGTAGAGCACGATCTTCCAGCCAGTCGCCGAGAGACCCGCGATGAATCGTCCACTGGGTGACCAGCGGGGAGACCACATCCCCTCAGAACCCGGCAGGGGTGAGATGCGGCCCGTTCTCAGGTCCACCACGTTCACCACATGAATGGACTCGCTGCTGGTCGACACCTGAGCGGTACAACCGAAAGCCAGCGACGCACCATCCGGCGACCAGGAAGGGTCGATGTCGCCGTCCTTCCCGCTCTCGCCGTTGGTCACCTGCTTGAGGGCGCCGCCATCGAAAGACACCACGTAGATCCGGTTCGGGGCTCCCACGCGACCTCCGAAGAATGCAATCTGCTTCCCATCCGGAGACCAGTGCGGCAGACTGGCCTGAAACGGAGGCGAAGTAAGCTGCAGGCGCTGGCTACCATCTACCGCGCTGCGCCAAAGCGATAAATCCGGTACCGAAACGTAGACAACCCATTTCCCATCCCTGGAGAATTCAAGCTGATCCCCCGATAGCCCACCGAATGCGGGAGCGAGTTGGCCGGATTTCAGATCATAACGGAGAAACTCGTTGCGGCCCTGGGCACCAACGACGAATAGGCGCTTGCCGTCGGCGCTGGGAACCGGCCAGAAGATATCCAGGGGACCGTTGGTCAACTGGAGCGGCCCACGCTCCCCCCTCTGGAGCCACCCCGCATTCTCGCGGAGGGCCCAGACGTTCAGGTTTCCCTTTGCCTCCGCATCGAAGACGAAGTATTTGCTGTCCGGTGTCCAGCTGCCGTAGGCCCCAGACCGGGGTAGGTTCCAGCCAGGAAGCAGCGGATACGCTCGGTTTCCATCAATCCGGGCCTCCCAGAGGGAAGGATAGAAGGGTCCGCCGGGGTCAACGGAGAAGCGCACTCTGCTCCCGTCTGGTGACCAACGTACCCAAAAAGGCGCGCCAGGAACTGTTGCCAACTTGCGAACCTCGGTCCCGTCGCTACGTGCGAGGTGCAACTCCCGGTCCCGCGCATAAACGACGTGCTGACCATCCGGGGACCAAGCCGCTGTACCCGAAGCGGCAAGATCGCCCAGCCGCCGCGGGGAGCCACCCATCAGCGGCGCTGCCCACAGCTCACAAAACTTCGGGGAACCCACACTCCGGCACAGCAACCACTCCGTGTGGTCCGGAGAAATATCCAGCAGGCTGGCATCCTTGACCGGCAAGGGCAGAGGGATCGATTCACCTCCTTTCACTGATACCTGATAAGCCCCATTGTCCGTATAGAAAAACACCCGCGAACCGTCGGTGAGCAATGGAAGACCCTTTGGCCGGCCATCGTTGGTGATTTGAACCGTACCCGTGACTCGCGGCGGCGGCAGCGGCCGTACGAGCCTGTACAATGCCGCACCCGCCACGACTGCGGCCGCGAGCACCGCCCACTTCAGCCACGCCCGGGTTTTGGGCGCAGCCGCCCGCTGCAAAGATGGCGACGACGGATGAAGGGCGAACGCCAGGTCAGCCGCGGACTGGAACCTGCGGTCCGGCTCCTTTTCCAGGCACCGGCGCACGATCAGCGCCAGCGCCGGTGGAACCGATGCCGGCAACTCCGCCGGATCCTCCTTTAGGATGGCGTTCATCACCTCGACCGACGAATTGCCTGCAAACGCCCGCTTGCCGCAAAGCATCTCATAGAGCACCACGCCGAAGCTGAACAGGTCCGACCGGTGATCGACTGCTTCACCGCGCACCTGCTCCGGCGACATATAGCCCGCCGTGCCCAGCACCATGCCTTCATCTGTCAGATCGGTAGTAGTTGAGTCCTGCACCGAGCGCCGCTGCTTGGCCAGCCCGAAGTCCAGAATCTTCACATGGCCATCGCGCGTGACCATGATATTGTCCGGCTTTAGATCGCGATGCACCAGCCCGGCCGCGTGCGCCGCCGCCAGCCCGGCGGCCACCTGCGTGGCGATATCGACCGCCCTCGGCACGGGAAGTGGACCAGCCTCGATCATGCGCCGCAAAGTGTCGCCGCGGACCAGTTCGGTAGCTATCCAGTAAGTGCCGTTATCGCAGCCGATGTCGTGAACAGAGACGATGTTGGGGTGATTGAGCGCACTGGCCGCGCGGGCTTCCCGTTCGAAACGGGCGATACGGTCCGGGTCGCGCGCCAGGCCAGCGGGCAGCACTTTGATGGCTACCTCGCGCTTCAATCGCGCATCGCGGGCGCGCCAGACCTCGCCCATCCCGCCCCGGCCCAGCAACTCCACAATCTCGAAGTTGCCCAGTTTGGCGCCCGCGCCGAGCCCTTTGATCGCCGAAATCGGAGCGCTTTCCAGGAAGGAATCGGCCTGCTGGTTCAGCAGCGCCTGCACGTCTGCGCGAAGCTTTGCATCGTCGGGACAGGCCCGCTCCAGGAACGCGGCGCGCACCTCCGGCGGCTGCTCCAAGGCAGCCTGGCAAAGCTCCTCGATTTGTTTCCAGCGCTCAGCCTCCACTGGCGCCTCCTGGGCTGAGTTCATTCTTCAGCCACAGCTTGGCCATGCGCCAGTCGTTCTTCACCGTGGTCGGATGCACACCCAGCACCTCCGCCGCCTCTTCCACGCTCAACCCCCCGAAGTAACGGAGTTCCACCACCCGCGCCTTGCGTGGGTCGAAAACCGCCAGTTCCGTGAGCGCGTCGTCCAGCGCCACTAGCGCCGCCGATTTCGTGGGTGAAAAGACCAGACCTTCCTCCAGCGGCAGAACGTGCGCCCCGCCGCCTCGCTTCCCCCGGCAGAGCCCGCGCGCGTGATCCACCAGGATGTGCCGCATCAGTTGCGCCGCCACGGCCAGGAACTGGGCCCGGTTCTGCCAGTTCACATGCGCCTGATCCACCAGCTTCAGGTAGGCTTCGTTCACCAGGGCGGTGGTCTGCAGCGTGTGGCCCTCGCGCTCCATCCGCATGTAGTGGCGGGCGATGCGCCGCAGTTCCCCTTCCACCTGCGGCAATAGCCGGTTCAGGCATTCCTGGTCTCCCGCCCTCCAGCGCAGGAGCAATTCCGTTACTGGTTCAGATTCCGTCACCCGCAAATTTTTCGCCGTGCCCTGTCCCTTTCCAAGGATTATATCGCCTCTGGAGGGTGCCACAGCGGGATTTGGGGGGGAAATGAGGAACGGACTATTGATCGGGATGATGTTTTCGCTGGCGCCGGCATTCGGTGCCGAGCACATGAGCGTGGCGGTCTGCAATATAGGCGACCTACCCGCCCAGGCGATTGAACATGCCGAAGCCGAAGCCGCTTACGTGTTTCAGTCCATGAATGTAGAGGTCCGCTGGAGCGGTTGCGGCGGGGAAGTGGACGCGGCGGACGCGCGGATGCGCCCCGATTTCATCGTGCGGGTGCGCGTCGGCGGGCATCTTCCCAAGGCGGGCGCCACCTCACTCGAGGCTATGGGTCGGGCGTTTATGAACGTCGATGGCGTCGGGAATATGGCGGACGTATATTACGGGGCCATCCGCGAGCTGACGAATCTCTATCCCGTCGCGGGAAGCGAACAATTGATGGGTTACACCATGGCGCACGAGTTGGGGCACCTGCTGATCGGCGCCGGTCATCGGCCCAACGGCCTGATGCGGGCGGCTCTGAGCAAGAAGGAACTGGAAGCGCTCAACCGGCGCCACTTGAAGTTCAACGAGGCGGAGCAGGCCGCCATCCTGCACAAGTTGCAGTCGCGTGCGGCTGGCGCGAACAAGGGGCTCTGAGATGAGCGGCGCTGTAAGTTAAGTAACGATCTTTAACGAGGCGGCCGGAAGCCGGCTTTAAAGCCGGCTGCGGGCAGGATTGCCCGCCCTCCAATCTACTTGACTTACGAATTACGTGTAACTAGAATACCCGTATGGCCCTTTCCGCCGCGCCGCAGCTCACCATGCGTCAGGCCCTCGCCATCCCCGCCTTCCGCAAGCTGTGGCTGGCAACCCTGGTCAGCATCTTCGGCGATTTCCTGGCGCTCTACGCCATCTTTAGCGAGATGACATTTCGCATGCACGCCTCCGCGCGGGCCATCACCTTGGTGACCGTCTTCTTCCTGCTGCCCCTGGCCTTCGTGGGACCCGTGGCCGGCGTCTTCGTCGATCGCTGGCATCCCCGGCGCACCATGGTGACCAGCGACATCGCCCGCGCCGTCCTGGTGCTCGGACTGGTCTTCGCGCGCGCCCCCTGGCACATCTACGCCGTGTTCCTGGCCCTCAGCACTTTCTCCAGCTTCTTCACCCCCGCCCGCTCCGTGACCATGCCTCAGATCGTGCCGCTCAACGGACTGATGGGCGCCAATGCGGTGATGCAGCAGACGGTGCAGATCCTGCAAATGGCCAGCCCCGCCCTGGCTGGCGCGCTGGCGGGTTGGGCCGGGCCCAGTTCCTGTTACTACCTGGATAGCGCCAGCTTTGTGTTCTCGGGCCTCATGATCGCCACCATCGCCATCCCGGCGCGGCCGGCCCACGCCAACCGGGAGGTCAAACCGGTTTTGCGCGACCTGCTCTCCGGCGTGCGCTTCATTTTTGGCCATTCGGTAATCGGCTTCGTGATCCTGTCGATCGCGGCCGGAACCTTCGCCATCGGCGCTTTCGGCTCTCTCATCGCCGTGTACGTGCGGGACGTGCTGAACGCCAACACCTATCTGTTCGGCGCCTTGGGATCGGCCATCGGCGCCGGCATGCTGGCCGGCGGGCTGGTCGTGACGCCGCTGGCCCGCCGCATCCAACAGAAGGCGCACCTGATCACCGTGGGAATCCTGTTGTGCGGAGTCTCGATTGCCGCCATCGCCTGGATGGCGAACACCGTGGCTGCGCTGGCGGGGTGCTTTGCCATCGGCATCGGCGCGTCGTTGCTTACGATTGCGGCGATGACCCTGATGCAGGGGCAGGTCCCCACCGAAATGCGCGGGCGCGTCAGCAGCAGTTCCATGTCGCTGATCTCGATATCCCAGGGCGTCGCGCTGCTGTTTGCGGGCGACCTGGCGTCCCGGCTGGGCATCGCGGCGGTCTTCTATGGCAGCGCCGCGCTGCTGCTGCTCATTGCTATTACCGGAACGTACCGGCTCAGGCGGCTTGAAAGGAGTGCAGTCTCATGAAGAAGACGTTTGAATTCGGATCCGGCCGGCTGCGCGGTAAGGTTGGGATCATCGCCGAGCGCAAAGAAGGCAGAGACTTGAAGGACCTGCTCGGCCAGTTCGTCAACAAGGGCGACGGCCGCGGCAACGTGGTGATGGTCCGCGTCAACGATGACGCCTTGGCGCGCATGGACCAGTTGGTGGAAGCCTCTCTGTTCGGCAGCCGCTCGGAATGCGCCGCTTTTCTGATCGGCGCGGGCATCGCCAGCCAAAAGGAGCTGTTCGACCGCCTCGGGGCGCACACGGACGAGATCCGCAAACTCAAAGAGCAGCTTCGCCAGGTCGCGCTGGATGCTCTGAAGCCCAAGGAGTAGTACGAAGCGAAGCCAATTTGGCCCTTTGTTTGCAACAGTTGCCAAGGGGCAAGCCAATTCCCTCAGAGCCCTCTCCACCTGCAAACTCCGCCACGGTATCGGGGCATGATCGACGCGGTCGCGTTCAGCACGGCCAATGCCAGCGACGCAACTGCTTTCGGCCATCCGCCGCTATAATGCCCGCGCCCGTATGCACTATGACAGAAATATTTTAATTTTTGTGTTTTTGCTATTGCCTCAACGCGAAAAAAGGTTATTCTATGGGTGATTGTGCTCCGACAACAGGAGGCGTTTATAATGTTTGACAGTCAGAAGCTCTCTGCCAACGACGAAGAAGATATGGAAGACTTTCAGGACTACGACGACGAAGAACATCCGGACTTGACTTCGAAGCTCGACGAGTTCGACGACGAAGACGAGGACGACGAGGAAGAAGAAATCACGGTGGTGGTTGCCACTACGGAAGTGCCGCCGCCAGTTCCTGCTCCCGCTCCTGCCGGACCACCGCCGGAAGCCCCCGCGGCCGAGGCGCCCAAGATGCCGGCCAAGAAGGCGACGCAGGCGGCTGCCAAGAAGGCCCCGGCAAAGAAGGCGGCGGTGCAGGCGCCGGCCAAGCCCGCGGCTAAGGCGGCTCCGGCGAAAAAAGCTCCGGCCAAAAAGGCTGCGGTGAAAGCGCCGGCCAAGCCCGCGGCCAAGGCGGCTCCGGCGAAAAAAGCTCCGGCCAAGAAGGCTCCGGCCAAGAAGGCTGCGGCCAAGAAAGCGCCGGCCAAGGCAGCCCCCAAGAAGGGACCGGCAAAGAAGGCCGTCAAGAAAGCGCCAGCCAAGAAAGCCGCCAAGAAAAAGGGCGGAAAGAAGTAGCCGCGCCTACTTGTTCACGACCGTTCGGCAGCGTTCGAATAGTTCCAGTAACGCTTCGGCGTGTTCTTCGGCAGACCGGCCCGCCGGTTTGCCGGAGAACCCCGTGCTGGTCGTGCTCCCCTTTCCGTAGCCTGTCGTTACCGTAATAAACTTCATCAGTTCCAGGGCTATCTCGTCCTTGGTTCTTGCTGGAGGCGCTGGCGGCGCCGCGGTTTCCTGGGTCTCTTCGGGCATGTTGCTGGTTATCCTCCGGGGTGTGATACAACTCTAGGTTACAGCATTTCCATGCCACTCACCGCCTGCCGGCATGTCCGCAAAATGCGCGGCGGGGCCCAGTCCCACCTCCTGGAAGCGGATGACGGCAGTTTCTATATCGTCAAGTTCCGGAACAACCCCCAGCACCGTCGCATCCTGGTCAATGAATTGGTATCGGCGGTCTTCCTGAAGTACATGCAGGTTTCCGCCGCGCCCGCCGGGATCATTCGCATCACGCCCGAGTTCCTGGCCGCCAACCCGGAGATCTTCATCCATCTCGGCACCGAGCGCATCCCGGTCGCCCCCGGCTGGCACTTCGGTTCGCGGCACCCCGGCAATCCGGAGGTCATGGCGGTGTACGACTTCGTGCCGGATACTCTGCTGAGCGGGGTCAGCAACCTGACGGATTTCCTGGCGGTCCTGGTGTTCGACAAGTGGATGGCCAACGCCGACGGGCGCCAATCCGTCTTCTTCCGCGCGCGCGTCGAGGATTGGCAGGCGGTGGTCAGGAAGGCGTTCGTGGCGGTCATGATCGACCACGGCTTCGTCTTCAACGGCCCCAATTGGGACTTCAGCGACTCGCCGCTGCAGGGGCTGTATCCGCGCAAGGTGGTCTATGAGCAAGTGCGCTCGTTGGACGATTTCCAGCCCTGGCTGGATCAGGTGGTGCATTTCCCGGAAGAAGTCGTGGACCGGGCCTTCCGGCAGGTTCCGCCGGAGTGGCTGGAAGGCGAAGAAGACGAATTCGAGCAACTGCTGGAAAAGCTGCTGCGGCGGCGCGCAAGGGTGCCCGATTTGATCGCCGATGCCCGGAAGGCCAGGGTGAATCCGTTTCCGAACTGGTAGAAGGAGTCAGGAGACAGGAGTCAGGAGTCAGGAGTCAGCCCAGCCACCGGCGGCGCCGGATTGAACGTGGATGTGACTCCTCATAACCACCGATTCCGCTACGAATTGTGGGGCGGGCAATTGTGCTCGCAGCCGGCTTTTCAGCCGGCTTGGCCGCCTGAAAGGCGGCTGCGGCCAACATTGGCCGCCCCACAACCAGCTTCCCGTGGAATCAGCGGATTAGCGGGGAGTCACAGATCAGGAGACAGAATGGCCGGCTCGGCCACTGTTGTTCGTATGCCCCAGCCGCGACCTGCCGCGCGAAGCTTTCGAGACCTCCTGGTATGGCGCAAAGCACATGAGTTCGTACTCCACGTCTATCCATATACCGCGGCCTTCCCCAAACGCCGCGCCTCCGTATCCATTCCCGCCAACATCGCCGAAGGATTTCGCCGCCGAGGCAGAGCGGACAAAGTGCGCTACATGAACATCGCTGAAGGTTCGCTCGAAGAATGCCGCTACTACCTGATCCTGGCGCAAGATCTGGGTTACGGCGATACAGCCAAACTCTCCAGCACGGCGGAAGAAATCAGCCGTCTCCTCTGCGCCTACTCAGCGGGCATTCTGGCTCCTGACTCCTGACTCCTGACTTCCATCTCCCGCAGGGAGATCAAGGCGAAGCCTTGCCCAATTCCGCTTTCAGTTGCCTATACGCCGCCTCCTCATAATTGGTCTTCAGCCGCTCGTGTCCTTCGCTGCCGGGACGCGGCGATTCCCGGCGCTCGGCATGCAGCAGCAGCGCGGCGGCCTCCTCGTCGTTGGGATTTATCTCGAGCGCGGCGCGGAGGCTATCCGCCGCGGCGGGATACTGTCCAGCCTTCCACAAGGCGTATCCCAGGTTGAAACGATAGTCCGGGTCCGCGCTGTCGCCTTCCAGCGCCTTGCGGAAGCTCTCGATGGCCGCCGTAAGATTGCTCCGCGTTTGGGCCGCGCCCAGATCGTTGTATACTTCGTTCAACGGCACGCTGGCCGCCACCGTCTCGAAACATTTCGCGGCGGCTGTGTAGTCGCCTGTCTGGTAGCTCGAAAGCCCCAGAAAGAACTGCGCCTCCAGATAGTGCGGATCGCCCTGATGGACGCGCCCCAGCCACCCGGCGGCCACGCGGTAATCCTTCTTGCCCCAATACGACTTGCCCAGTTGGAAGCACGGCTGAGAATACGCCGCATCCAGTCGCGCCGCCTGCATGAAGAACCGGTGCTGCTCCTCCGGGTTGGCGGCCAGCAGCCCGCGAATGTAGCTCTCCAGCGCATCCAGCCGCACGCGCGGCCGGGCGCGCAGAAACTCCTCCTCGGCGGGCGCCTTCTTCGGCGAGAGCGTCTTCAGCACCTGCCAGCTCAGCCGCGCTTCTAAAGCCGCCAGATCTTCCACGGCCCCGGACTCTTCCAACTCCGGGCCCTGCCGCAGCCGCTTCAGGTTGAGGATGCGCGCGCCGATCCGGAGCACCCCGCGCGATCCGCCCCCGGAACCCGGGCCCGCCGGCGCCAGATCGTACTGGCCGTAGACCACCTCGGAGGCGTCCAGCGCTTCGCCGGCCTTGATGATGGAGGCCCGCGTCAACACCGCGTTCGACCGCAGCGAAAGGCGCCGGAACGCTTCCAGGCGATCCTCGCGCTCGAGCGCCAGCACGCCTTCGGAAACCAGCGATTCACGCACGGCTTCCGAAATGCTCTCGCCGATCCAATCCACGTTTGTGGATTTGCTTGTGGAATTCGATTGATTGGAAAAAGGAAGGACTAGCACGGTTTCCGCGCGGAGTAAGAACACGCTGGAAACCATCCAAAACAGGACTACGAGCCGCTGCATCTGACTTCAAGTGTAGCAACGTCCCCGCCTGCTTAACCGTTTTGGGAAAACCGCTCCGTTGAAGACGCACCTCGAGCCCGCCGGCCTGCGGCCGTTGGACCGGCGAGGGCGCCGGTCCGCGGGCGAGGGCGCCCGCCCCACGAAGGCGCGTCTTCATCATCTTTGGTGGC
>Ga0181527_1002927_pt1 | contig 15567 bp, 5 predicted proteins | sample PEATcosm2014_Bin_30_FD_119762 | JGI IMG/M metagenome (GOLD analysis project Ga0181527, IMG submission 119762) | Peatland microbial communities from MTU Mesocosm Facility, Houghton, MI, USA - PEATcosm2014_Bin06_60_metaG | ecosystem: Environmental > Terrestrial > Soil > Wetlands > Peat | place...
AAAGAAGGCGCTCAAGGATTTGCAGCGCCGCCGGCGCCGGCTCCCCTGCAGGAAGACGCATTTTCTCAGCAGCACGTGCCTTGGCTGCCAACCGATCCGCGCGAAAACACGGGTCGCCCCGCATGGTTAATGCCGGAGCGTCCTGAGTCCTTCGGCCAGCCGGTGCTTACGCCTTCGCCTGAGGACACGTTGCAGAGTTCCCGCGATCGCCTCGTGTCGCGCTGGTTTGCCCTGCGCAGCATCTTTGAGGACAATGTGCCCGCGCAATCGGCCCCGGCTCCCGCGGCCGCGCGCGCACCCGTTCTGGCCGTCTTTTCGCTGGCCGGCGGCGTGGGCAAAACCAGTCTCGTGGCCACCCTCGGCCGCGTGCTTTCCGCCCGCGGTGAGCGCGTTCTGCTGGTCGATACCGCGGCCTACGGCTTGTTGCCCTTCTTCTTCGGCGCCCGCGATCAGCGCCCCGGCCTGTTACGCACCTTCAGTCCTCCGGTAGCCAGTGGCGACGCGCCCATCCAGATGATTACGCTCGATCCCGAGACGCTGGGCTCTGAGGCCTCCGCGGCCGAAGCGCTCACGACAGAGATTCTCAAACACGCCCGCGGCGTCAGCCGCGTAGTCGTCGATCTGGCCACTGCTTCGGGCGCCACCACGCGCCGCGTCATGCGCTTGTCGCCGCAGGTTCTTGTGCCCCTCGTTCCCGACATGTGTTCCGTGGTTAGCGTCAGTTCCATCGACGCTTTCTTCGAGCACAACAACGGCACCGTCGGCAAGCCGACGCTTCCTTACTACGTGCTCAATCAGTTCGATCCCTCGCTGCCGCTGCATCTGGACGTGCGCGAAGTGCTGCGTGAGCAGTTGGGCGATCGGCTGCTGCCTTTTACCGTGCGCCACACCCCGGCCGTCAGCGAGGCGCTGGCCGAGGGCATGACCGTAATGGATTATGCTCCCAATTCCGCTGTGACCGAGGATTACGCCAGCCTTGCGGGATGGGTGAAGAGCCTTTCTGCACCCGCAAGCACCAGCTTTCGCGGCGTGCGCTGGAGTGAGCGATGACGGTGTCGGGTGTTTGGCAGGATATCGGGGCAGGCGAGAATCTCTTCACCAAGATTCTCCGGCTGCTCTTCCTGCTTGTGGCCGCGGCAATCTTTTGCTTCATGGCGGCCCTGCCCCTCACCTGGCCGCAACAGGCGGTGCTCGGGCTGCTGTGCCTCCTCATGGCTCTGGCCATGGCGCGCGGCTCCGACTCTTATCTCGTCACCCTCGCCCTCATGATGCTGTCCATGTTCTGCACCTTTCGCTATGGATATTGGCGCATCACCCAGGTCGTACGGTTTTTCCAGGACCCGGCCAGCCACCCCGGGGCCCTCGACGCCTTTTTTATCTTTTGCCTTCTGGGTGCTGAAACCTACGCGTTCATCATCCTTTTCCTGGGTTATTTCCAGACCATCTGGCCGTTGCGCCGCGCTCCCGTCGCCCTGCCCGACAATCCTGAGGAATGGCCGCACATCGACGTGTTCATTCCCACCTACAACGAGCCTCTCGACGTGGTGCGTTACACCGCGCTGGGTGCGCTCAACATGGATTGGCCCGCCGAGAAGCTCCACGTCTACATCCTCGACGACGGCCGCCGCCCGGAGTTCGAGCAGTTCGCCTACGATGCCGGCATCGGCTACCGGACGCGCCCTGACAACAAGCACGCCAAGGCGGGCAACATCAACGCCGCCCTCGAATCCACCCATTCTCCGCTGATCGCGATGTTCGACTCGGATCACGTGCCCACGCGCAGCTTCTTGCAGATGACCGTGGGCTGGTTTTTGCGTGACCCCAGGCTCGCCGTCATGCAAACGCCGCATCACTTTTATTCTCCCGATCCCTTTGAGCGCAACCTCGGGCAGTTCCGCATCATTCCCAACGAAGGCGAGCTCTTTTACGGGGTCGTCCAGGACGGCAACGACTTCTGGAACGCGTCTTTCTTCTGCGGCTCCTGCGCCGTCCTCAGCCGTAAAGCGCTAAACCAAATAGGCGGCATCGCCGTCGAAACCGTCACCGAAGACGCGCACACCGCTCTGCGCATGCAGATGAACAAGTGGAATACGGCCTACATCAACATTCCCCAGGCGGCGGGACTCGCGACCGAGCGCCTCTCCGCGCACATCGGCCAGCGCATTCGCTGGGCGCGCGGCATGATCCAGGTTCTGCGCACCGACAATCCGCTCTTCGCTCCCGGGCTCACCTTCCCGCAGCGGCTCTGCTACTTCAACGCCATGGGCCATTTCCTCTACGCGGTGCCGCGCCTCATCTTCCTTACCGCGCCGTTGATCTATTTGCTTCTCAATCACACCAACATTCCCGGCTACTGGGCCGCCATTCTGGCCTACGCACTGCCTCACCTCATTCTTTCCAACGTCACCAACTCCCGCATCCAGGGTGATCACCGCCATTCGTTCTGGAACGAGATCTACGAGACCGTGCTCTCGCCCTATATTCTGTTGCCCACCATGCTGGCGCTCATCAATCCCAAGCTGGGCAAGTTCAACGTCACCGCCAAAGGCGGCGTGGTCAAGCGCACCTTCTTCGATTCCAGGATCGCGCAGCCCTTCCTGATTCTGCTCATCTTCAATTTCGCCGGTCTCATCGTGGCCATTCCGCGCTTCTTCATCTGGGATCGTGACCGTCCCGGCACGGTGCTGATGAATGTCATGTGGTGTGTGTTCAACATCATCATTCTGGGCGTTTGCACCGCCGTCGCGCGCGAGCTCCGCCAGTTGCGCACCACGGTGCGCATCAACGTCGTGACTCCGCTCGTAGTCAAGTTCCCCGATGGCCAATCGGTCGCCGCCGAAACCATCGATATCTCGAGCGGCGGTACCGGCATCCGTCTCGAGGAGGCCCTCGACGTGATGCCTCAGTCGCAGGTCTATCTGGCTTTTCCCGCTCCGTCGGTGGCCATCGACCTGCCTGCTACGGTTGTTTCTTCGGAGGGTTCGGTGTTGCGCGTTTGTTTTGAAGACTTGACGATTGAAGAACAGGAAGTGCTGACCATCGCCCTTTATTCACGCGCCGATTCATGGCTCGGCTGGGGCGAGTCCCGGGAGAGCGATAATGTGCTGCGCAGTCTGGGGCGCATCTTCCAGATCTCCCTGCACGGCATGTGGGTCACCTTCCGCAGCGTATTCAGCGACCGCGATTCGTCCGAACGCAAGTCCAGTTCGCTCTCCATCGCCCGCACCTTCATCCTGCTCTTGCTGGCCGCGGTGCTGGCATGGGGCGGTCAAAAGGCGCACGCCCAGCAGGGCTATGCCGGCTCGCTGCAAACTCCCGCCACCGACATCAACGCCCCCGTGCCTCCCGGCCAGTATCACGACCACTTCACGCTGGCCGATGCCGGCGAATCGCAGATCGAGCTGCACAGCATCGACACCATGCACAGCGTCTTCTTCACGCTGCCTGAAACCCATGTCGTCGGCCCCGCCAAGATTCACATCTTTTACTCGTTTTCGCCCAGCCTCATCCCCCAGTTGAGCCATCTCAAGCTCATCATGAACGGAACCCTCTTCGCCACCATCCAGCCCACCCCGGGCCAGAATGGCGGTTCCGACAGCCGCGATGCCGAGGCCGAGTTCACCATTCCTTCTGAGCTGCTGGTGCACAACAACAACTTCACCATCGAGTTCATCGGCCACTACACCTACGTCTGCGAAGACCCGGCCAACACCACGCTGTGGGCGCGCGTGCATCGCACCACCTTTATCGACATCCGCGGCAATCTGCTGCACCTGGCCGACGACCTCAAGCAGTTGCCCATGCCCTTCGTCGATCCCGCCGTCATTCAGCCGCTCAGCGTTCCCGTGGTCTTTCCCACGGCGCCTTCTTACAAAGCCATTCAAGCCGCCGGTATCGTCACCAGTTACTTCGGCATGATCTCCGAGAATCGCCCGGTCCGCTTCCCGGTGCACATCGGAACCATTCCTCCCGGCAACGCCATCCTCATTGCCGAAAGTCCGTCCAGTCTTCCCGCGGGCCTCAATCTATCCGGCGTCACTTCGCCCACCGTGGCCATGCGCGACAATCCCAACGATCCCTTCAGCAAGCTCCTGATCGTGACCGGCGGCAATGCCGACGATCTCATCAAAGCGGCCCAGGCCGTCGCTCTCCATAGTGAGATGCTTGACGGCTCACAGGCTTCGATCCAGGGCATCACTCTGCCCGCCAAACAGGCGCCGGATGGGGCTCCGCGCTGGGCGCGCACCGATCAGACCATCGCGCTCTGGGATTACGCCACCGCCGAACAGATGCAGGGCGACGGCACGGCGCCCCTCAACGTCTACTTCCGCATTCCGCCCGACATTTACTACGCCACGGAAGGGCCCAATACCAAGCTCCACGTGGTCTACCGCTACAACTCCGTTCCCATCGGGCCTATCTCCAGCATGCAGGTGCGCGTCAACAACGCCTTCATGGGTTCCATTCCGCTCATCCCGGGACAGGAAACCTCGCGCCGCATGCAAACCGATGTGCCCGTCCCGGTCGTCAACCTGCGTCCTTTCTCCAACTCGTTGTCCTTCGACTTCACATTCCAGTTGCTCAAGAAACAGGGCTGCGAGGACACCACGCCCATCAATATGCAGGGCGCCATCCTTCGCGATTCTTTCCTGGATCTGCGTGATTATCCCCACTGGGCTCCCATGCCCAATCTCGAACTCTTCGCCAACGCAGGCTTCCCGTTCACGCGACTTGCCGACCTGAGCGAAACCACCGTCGTGTTGCCGCCCACGCCCACTGAGCAGGAGATCGAGACCTTCGTCACCCTCATGGGCCACTTCGGCCGCCAAACCGGTTTCCCCGGCCTGCGCGTCACCGTGGCTGGCCCCGATGCGCTCCATGAAGGCGCCAACACTGACTTCCTCATCATCGGCACCGGCAACGATCAGTCCGCCTTCGACAAACTCGGCACGCGTCTTCCCGTCTCCCTGGGCAGCGGGCAGGTCCAGGTGCGGGATACGCAGGGCTTCTTCGGCCCGCTGCACCACGCCTGGTGGAAGCTCGAATCGAACGATCACGCCGAATCCGGCACGCTCACCACCGGTGGTACTCCCGACGCCATCATCGAGGGCATCGAGTCTCCGTACGAAATCACCCGCAGCCGCAGTATTGTCGCCATTCATTTCAAGGATGCAACGGCCTATGGACCCTTCATGGACAAATTCCTTGAGGTGCAGCAGGCCCACGACATCTCGGATTCCGTCGCGGTTTTCCACGGATCGCAATTTGAGTCTTTCCGCATCGGTTCCGAGGTCTATCATGTGGGTGTGCTGCCGTGGTGGACACGGTTGATGTTGTGGTTCACGCAGGTGCCATGGCTGGCGGCAGTGGTGGTCATTATTCTGGCTTTCCTGCTCGCTATCTGGACCCGGCAATGGTTGCGCGGCAGGGCCAGAGCACGCTTGACGATGTTGGAGGACTAGCGTGGCGAACCAGAAGTTCGTTTCACCACGCGCTTGTCATCCTGAGCGACAAGAATTGGATGTCATCCTGAGCGAAGTTGGGAGCGTTCTTTGCTCCCAACAGAGTCGAAGGATCTGCGGTTGTTCTTCGGTGGACTTCGGAATCACCAAGCGACAACTGACTGCACAAATCTCGGTTTTGAAAGGGCACGGCTTTAGCCGTGCCGCAAGCAGGGCATAAGAATCCGGCTTTAGCCGCTGAGGGATGTTTCTTCAAGCGCGACAATGGAAAATGTTGCGCGGGACACCACGCTAGCTCCGCAAACTCCGCTAACTCCGCTAGCTCCGCTTGGTTCTGGAGACACGAACAATGGGCCTTACGACATCCCGGAAAGGGAAGCGCGTCCTGCTGATCGTGGCTTTATCCATGTTTTCCATGACGGGCGGTTGCAAGGCAGGTCCCTGGCAGCTCTGGAACTCCTACGCGTCCCGTTTTATCGACCCGCAAAGCGGCCGCGTCTTCGATCCCAACGGAGATCAGCACACCACCTCGGAAGCCCAGGCCTACGCCCTCTTCTTTTCCCTGGCAGACAACGACCGGCCCGGCTTCGACCGCATTCTCAGCTGGACTGAGAACAATCTTGCTGGTGGCGATCTCAACACCCACCTCCCGGCCTGGCTCTGGGGCAAGGACAAGGACGGCCAGTGGAAGGTCCTCGATCCCAACTCCGCCTCCGACGCCGACGTCTGGATGGCATACAGCCTTCTTGAAGCCGGGCGTCTCTGGAAATCCAATGAGGACACGCGGCTTGGCCGCGACCTGCTGACCCTCATTGCCGGCAAAGAAGTCGTGAATCTTCCCGGCTTCGGTCCTATGCTCGTACCCGGCCCCATTGGTTTCCAGCACGGCAGTAACTGGATCGTGAATCCCAGCTATCTGCCCGTCTTCCTCTTTGAGCGGTTTGCAGCTCTCGATCCCGCCGGTCCCTGGCAGCAGATCGCGCTGGGCATTCCCCGCCTTCTCACCCAGGGCTCACCCCACGGTTTTGCCATGGATTGGCTCGAATACGTGCCCGGAGACGGCTTCTATGCCGCGCCTGAACCCTCGGCCTCAAGCCAGAACGGCCCCAATGCCTCGGGCCCCGGCGGCAGCTACGACGCCATCCGCGTTTACCTCTGGGCCGGCATGATTGACTCCCACGATCCCTCCCGCGACACGATCCTTCAGGCCGTCCCCGCCATGAGCGGCTACCTTGCCAATCATGATGCCCCCCCGGAAAAGGTGAGTGACCAGGGCATTCCATTGGAGCAAGATGGACCTGTAGGCTTTTCCGCGGCCGTTTTGCCCTATTTGCGCGCCTATCCGGAGTTCTCCCGGGCCTTCGCCCGGCAGATGATTCGCTTGAGCGCGCAGAAAAACGCAACTTCGGGATTGTATGGAAAGGACATAGCGTATTACGATCAGAATCTTGCCCTGTTTGCTAGTGGATTTCTCGATGCCAGATTCCGGTTTGGCCCCGGGGGCGAACTGAACGTAGAATGGAAGCGCCGATGAGGTTGGGCTGGGGAACTTTTAAAGCAACTTTGTTCGTGGCGGGCTGCCTGTTATGGACGGTCCCGGCAGTTCACGCCCAAAAATCCTCTGGATCAGTCTCGGCTGAGTCCACGCGCGCCGGTCTGGCGGTCAAGGCTCGCGACCTTGAAGCCCGCGGCCGCGCCGACCTCGCCCTCCAGATCTGGCAGCAGATTCTTCTCTCCGCGCCCGACAACGCTGAAGCTCTTGCCGGCATCGCCCGCGACTATAAGCTCACCGGCAACGAAGAAAAGGCCGATGCGGCTCTGGCGCGCTTGCGCCGCGTCAATCCCAACGATCCCAACATTGCCAAGATTCAGGCCATGCCCGTCACCAGCGGCTCGGTCGAGGAGTTGCGCCAGGCCGGCGACCTCGCCAAGCACGGTCGCAACGACGAGGCCATGCGCATCTATCGCCGCCTTTACGCCGACCATCCGCCCGACGGCGACATCGGGCTGGCCTACTACGAGACGCTTTACGGCACCGCTGGCGGCAAGCAGGAAGCCATTGCCGGCATGCGTGGCCTGGCCGAACGCAACCCCGGCGATCCGCGCTATCCCATTCAGCTGGGCATCATGCTCACCTATGACACGCACACCCGCGCTGAAGGCATTCGCATTCTCCGCGCGCACACCAACGATCCTGACGCCACGGCCGCCTATCGGCAGGCGCTCATCTGGGACTCGTCCAATCCCGCCTCGGCCCAGGAACTGCGCGACTATCTCAAGGCTCATCCCCAGGATCAGGAGATTCAGAAGGGCCTGCGGTTGAGCGAATCCCGGCTGGCGCAGATGAACAACGGCATCGCGCGCACGCCCGACGAGCGCGCCGCCTTTGCCGCGCTCAACGCGCACCGACTCGACGAGGCCGAGCAGCGCTTCACCGCGCTTCTCGCCGCCGATCCCAGCAACGGTCGTCTGGCCGCCGGCATGGGTTTCCTGCGCATGCAGCAGAAAAACTTCGGCGGCGCGATTAGTTATCTCACCCAGGCCGAGCAGAACGGCTACAAGGTCAAAACCGTCGAAACCGCGCTGGCCACCTCCCGCTTCTGGTTCACCATGGGCGAGGGCACGCAGGCTCTCGACGAGAATCAGCTAGATCTCGCCGCCACCAAGTTCCGCGCCGCGCTCGACATGAACCCGCGCAGCGCCGATGCCCTCAACGGCCTCGCCGGCGTCTACACCAAGCAGCAGCAGTACTCCGCTGCCGCCAAAGTCTATGAGCAGCTTCTCCACATTCAGCCCGCTTTGCTCGAAGGCTGGCGCGGTCTCTTCCTCGCCTACGCGCACGACAATCAGAACGCCAAGGCGTTGGCTCTCTCCGCGCGTTTTCCTGCGCAGGTCAAGGCCTCGCTCAATAAGGATCCCGAGTATCTCCACGCGCTGGCAGGCATCTATCAGGCCCAGAATCGCCCCGCCGAGGCGCAACGTGTCCTCGCCCTCGCGCTTTCCCTGCCGTTCCCCGATAACGGCGGCACGCTGCTGGCCGGCACCAAGCTGCAATACGCCGGCATCCTGATGGACGCCAAGCATTACGACCAGGCTCTCGCGCTTTATTCGCAGGTGCTCCAGAGCGATCCCTCCAATGTCTCTGCCTGGGAAGGCCTCATCAGCGCCCAGCACGAGATGGGGCAGGACACCGAGGCTATCGCCGACGTCGAGAAGATGCCCGCGGCCACCTACGAAACCGCGCTGGCCGATCCCGGCTTCCTGGCCATGCTCGGAGCCATCTATCAGCAGGCCAATCAATTCGAAGTCGCGCAGGGGCTGCTCGAACGCTCCGTGAAACTTGAAATCGCCAACGGTGGCCAGCCCAGCGTCGCCCTGCAGTTGCAGTTGGCGGGCATCTATCTGCTGCGCAGCAACACCGATCAGGCGTACGCCCTCTACCGCCAGGTGCTCACCGACCATCCTGACCGTGCGGACGCGTGGAAGGGCCTTATCGCTGCGCTCACGGCCACGCATCGCGATCATGAAGCCCTGCAGGAGATCGCGCAGATTCCCGCGCCCATCCGCAAGCAGCTCGACGGCGACATCGACTTCCTGCAAACCGAGGCCAGCCTCTACGCCACCACGGGCGACACCACCCACGCCGTGCAGTACATGAACCGCGTGATGGGCTACTACGCCAAAACCAAAGAACAGCCGCCGGCCAACATCGCGATTCAGAACGTGTGGTTGCTTTACAACATGGGCAACGATCGCGCTCTCTACGCGGCCCTGATGCGCATCGGCAGCCGCAACGATCTCACCGTCGCCCAGCGCGAGACCGTGCAGGACATCTGGGCCAACTGGAGCGTGCGCCGCGCCGGCATCGCCATGGATAACGGCAACGTGCAACGCGCCGTGGACATTCTTGAGGCCGCGGGTCAGGCCTTTCCCAACAACCTGACTGTGCGCAAGGCTGTGGCCGGCGGGTTTGCCCGCGTAGGCCGCGGCAAGGAAGCGGTGGCCCTCTTCAAGACCATCCCCATGCAGGACGCTTCTGCGGGTGACTTTGAAGGCGCCATCGGCGCTGCTCTGGCTGCCAACGACAAGACCCAGGCCGAGATCTGGCTGCGTCAGGCCCTCGACCGCTTCGGCACCGATCCTGCCATCCTCGCTCTGGCCGCACGGTACGAGCAGGCCCGCGGCGACAACGAGCGCGCCGCCGACTACTATCGCGCCTCACTGGCGGCCATGCCCAAAGTCTCGCCCGTCGACCGCCTCGCCCACGTCCTCGTCTACCCGGAGATCGACACCAGGCCCCACCGCGCCGTCACCGCGGCCGATCTGCAGCGTCTGCTCGATCCCGACTACGAGCCCTTCGCCAAAACCACCAAGCTTCCGCCGCTCCCGTCCTACGGTCCCGATCCCTATAACCCTGCGCCGGTCGTGTTGCCCAGGTCGCAGCCCGCCGAGACGAATCCTGCCGTGCCTCCCGCCGGTACACCCGGCCCCGGCGCCCGCATCCAACCGTGGACGGAGCCGGCACTCTCTCCGCTTCCACTTGGCGCGTACTACGCCCGTCCCTCAATGAACGGAGCGCATCTGGTTCTCGCCTCCTGGACACGGACATGGACATGGACATCACCGCACACGCGCCCATCATTCGCTCTAACTCACGCCTCCATGCGCTTCGGCTTGGGCCGTCCTGCCGCCATCCAGTCGTCCGGTGAAGCCTACGGCCCGATCGACATCGTTCCCAATCCGCCGCACTCGCTCGCCTCCGACGCCTGGAAAGGTCTCGTCTTCTCCCTCATGGCCGGCAATCGCAACGCTGAGGCCCTCGCCGAAATCGGCAAGATTCCCAACGACGTGCGCCGCCAGCTCGAAGCCGACATCGAATGGGTGCAGGGCATCGCCAGTCTCTACTTCGCCGTGGGCGACATCCCGCACGCCACGCTTGCTCTCAACCGCGTCGAAAACTACTACATCGTGCATCGCACGCTCGCGCCTGCCAATCTTGAAGTGCAGCACGCCTGGCTGCTCTACAACCTCAGGGACGACGTCGCGCTTTATCCGCTTCTCGCGCGGCTCGATGCCCGTCAGGATCTAAGCGCCGATCAGCGCCAGCAGGTGGAAACTCTCTGGGCTGATTGGGCCGTGCGCCGCGCCGGCGATGCCATGGAGAGCGGCCACCTCGTGCGTGGCGTTGAAATCCTGCAGGCCGCGTCGCAGGATTATCCCGACAACATGACCGTGCGGCTCGCCGTCGCGGGAGCCTACGCGCGCGTGGGCCGTGCGCAGGAAGCCGTCACCCTCTTCAAGTCGCTCAACCTGAACGACGCCAGTGCCGGTGACTTCCAGGGCGCCATCTCCGCCGCCATCACCGCTACTGACATGGCCCAGGCCGAAGCCTGGCTGCGCATCGCCTTGGGCAAGTATCCCAACGATCCCATGATCCTCGGCCTTGCCGCCCGTTTTGAGCAGGCTCGCGGCAACAACGAACGCGCCGCTGCCTTCTGGCGCGCCGCCATTGCCGCCATGCCTCCCGGCTCCAGCGTAAAGAGCCTCGACTACGGCCTCGTCATGCCGTCGGGCACCACCTATCACACGCCCAGCCCCGGCGACACCAGGCATCTCCTCGATCCACGTCTCGACCCGTTGCCCAGCTCCGACCGGCTCGCGCCTCTGCCTTCCTACAAGCCGCAGACCACCCCGCAGGCTCCCGTGCCCGCGCCCAGCGTGCCCGCACCCGTACCGCCTCCGCAGATCACCGCGCCTTCCAGTGAGCCGCTTCCGCTTCCGCCCAGCGCCAGCTACATCCCAAACGGGCAGGGAACTGCGCCCTCGAATCAACCCCTCTACGTTCCCCAGGCTGTCAACCGCAATCCTGCACCCGCCGGCCCGGTCCTCGTCGAGCAGAGCAATTCCGAACCGCCCCAGCATTCCCGGCAGCCGTTAACGGGCAGAATGAATCTGCCGCCCGGCGAAGAAACCGTCAACACCACAGACAGCGAAGAGAACTCGCGCCTGCCGCCGCTGGCGTCGAGTAGCGCCGCGCCGCAGCCTCCGCCCGCCAACCTCCGCATTACGTCGCAGCCCCCATCGCCGCTCATCGACTCCGCCGCCGCCCAAACGCAAGCCCTCTTCGCCGACCAGACCGATAATCAGCTCACCCAAGGCTCTCCAACCCTCATTCACAACGTGCCCAATTCCCCGGTCGCACCCATGCCCACCGTGCAGGCGCCGCCTTCCAAGAACAACGGGCAGGGCACCTACGATATGGCGCAGTACACGCCCTCCGCGCAGGAAGCCGCCACGGGCGCCTATTCCGCGCCCCAGCAGCAGACGCAGCAGCAACAGCCTCAAGCCACACCGCAGCAGCCCCCGGCCAAGCCGCAAGCCGGCTCAGGCACCCGCCACAGGCGGAAGAAGAATCAGCAGCAGCAGAATCTCGGCAACGCTCCCATCACCAGCAACCCGCCGCCCGAGGCCGCTGCTCCTCCCAGCGAAGTTCCTCCGGCGGAGGGCCAGCAACCCATTCCCGCGCCTCAGGAAACTTCGACGGAAAGCACCACATCCACCGGCCTCAGCGACGAAGAGCTCGAACAGCGCAATCTGCCGCCGCTGCGTGGACCCTGGATCCGCATCCAGCGCCAGGGCGGTCCGCTTAGCCCGCGCGACGAAGCCGAGCAGCAGTTGCAGGCCATTGAAAGCGGCTATAGCGGCTGGCTCGGCGGCAGCACCGTGCTCAACTACCGTACCGGCAATCCCGGTTTCAGCCAACTGGCCGCCATCGAGTCTCCCTTCGAGGCTTCCGCCCCGCTCGGCTATCACGCCCGCATCACCGTGGTCGCCCGGCCCGTCTTTCTCGACTCCGGCCAGGCCGACGGTACGGCGGTTTTGTCGGTTCTCGAATCCACCATCTCCGGAACCGCCCTCACCGCCATTCCCGAGCCCATCGGCACCCTCACCGCCACCAACGTCACGCCGCCCGCGCAGCAAAATGCGGTCGGCATCGGCGGCGAGCTGCAACTGGCCTTTCCCCACTTCGCCATCGCCGGCGGATACACGCCCTACAACTTCCTGGTTTCAACTTTCACGGGACGCATCATGTGGAAGCCCGGCAACGGGCCCTTCACCTTCTCGCTCACCCGCGACTCCGTCAAGGACTCGCAGCTCTCCTATGCCGGCCTCCGCGACCCGGCGGGCAACACGCTGGGCGTAGAGGGCCAGATCTGGGGCGGTGTGGTCTACGACCAGGGTCAGGTGCAGATCGCGCACGGCGACGCGCAGTCCGGCTACTACTTCGCCGCCAGCGGCCAGTACATCACCGGCTACCACGTCATCAACAACAATCGCATCGATGGCAACGGCGGCGCTTACTGGCGTGTCTTCACCGATCCCGAGTTCGGCAGCCTGAGCATGGGCGCCAACTTCTTCGCCATGCACTACCAGAACAACCAGAACGCCTTCACGCACGGCCTGGGCGGTTACTTCAGCCCGCAGGGCTATTTCCTGGCCAATATGCCCTTCACCTGGCAAGGCCACTACATCAATCGCTGGCACTACAACGTGATGGGCGCGATCGGCGTGCAAGCCTTTCAGGAGGATTCCGCGCCGCTCTGGCCCCTGGCCGCCGACAAGCCGATTGAGACCGCGCAGAACAACCCCATGCTGCCCAATGTCACCACTGTGAGCGGCAACTACGATGTCCGCAGCCAGATCGCCTATCAGTTCAGCCCCCACTGGTTCGTAGGCGGCTACATTGCAGCCAATAACTCCCGCGACTTCACCTACACCTCGGTAGGCTTCTTCGTTCGCTTCATGTTCCGCGAACAACCCTCCACAGCCACCAACCCCACCGGCCTCTTCCCGTGGGACGGCATGCGCCCCTTCACCGTGCCGTAGCTGCAAGCCGCACCCGCCTAGCGTACGGCTTGGTCGTCGTGAGCGTTGGCAGCGAGGTGACGAAATGAATCTTTTGCGGTGCATCCTTCTTTTGCTACTCGGACCCGGCTTGGCTCTTGGCCAGTCCGCCCAACCGAACAAAATATCTGACCTACCCAATCAGCCGGAGGCTGTGGTCCGAAACCTTTACCAGCAGGTTGTGGCTCGACACCTGGTCGGCATCCCGCGCGAAGCAGAAATGAAGTTCTTTGCGCCCTATCTCAGCAGTGAACTGCTTCACAGAATCGGCCTGGCCAGAGCCTGCCAAGCCGATTTCTTTCGGCAGAACCCCAGGCCCGACCTGAAGCCCGCATTTGGATGGCTGGAGCTTGGACTCTTCACAGGCGGCGACGAAAGAGCCTCGCCGGGGACCTTTCAAATTGAGAGAAAAGAAGCAGAAAAGGATGGCGCCTTTCGGGTCGTTGTGAGGCTCACATGGAGACCACCGGACGGCCCAGGGTTTTGGCATGTTGCTGCGATTGTGGTGCCGGAAGGGAGCCGCTTTGTCGTGGATAACGTGGTCTTTTTGAAGGACGAGAACATGAGCCCGCTGGCACCTGCGGAGTGGCGCCTCTCAGCGGAATTATCCCAAGGCTGCAACGGCCCTCACTGGGTCGGGTTCGGCGACCAGCGAAACAGCCCAACGCCGAATCAGAAGTAATCGAATCACCGTTGCCGCCTGGCTTTCTTGTTCCCTTGTTCCCTCGTTCCCTTGCTCCCTCGCACCCTCGCTCCCTCGCCCGCTACGTCTTTCGCGCCGCCCGCTGCATCGGCACCACCTGCACCGTCACGTCGCGCACCTCTGACAGGAAGCGGTTGAGCACCGAGCCACCCCACAGAATGTCCCAGCGCGAACGCGCCGATTGGCCAAACACCACGTGGCTGATGCTCTCCTGCTGCGCGAACCGGATCAGCGCGTCGGAAACATTTCGGTCGGTAAGCGTCACCACCTGCGCGCCCAGGTCGCGAGCCATGCGCTGGTACTCTTCCAGCCGGTGAAACGCCTCCGGATCGCCGTGGCCCTTGTCGTCGGGCCGGCTCACGTACACCGCGTACCAGTTGCTCGCCAAACGGCCGGCAATGCGCGCGCCCACACGCAGCAGCCGTTCCGTGCCCGGACGCGTGCTCAGGCACACCATCACCTTCTCGGGAATCGGCGCTTGTTCCAGGCCCTGGGTGCGGCGATATTCTGCGGCCCGGTTACCCACCTGTTCCGCGGTGGTGCGCAGCGACAGCTCGCGCAGCATGTTCAGGTTGCCCTTGCGGAAGAAGTTGGCCAGCGACTGCTCCACCTTTTCCGGCGCGTAAATCTTGCCCTGCCGCAGGCGGTTGCGCAGTTCGTCCACCGTCACATCCACGTTCACCACTTCGTCGGCGCGCTTGAAGAAGCTGTCGGGAACGGTCTCGCGGATGGTGGTGTTGGCCGAGCGGTTCACGGCGTCGTTCAGCGTTTCAAGGTGCTGGATGTTCACCGCGGTCATCACGTTGATGCCCGTGTCCAGCAGCTCCAGCACGTCCTCATACCGCTTGCGATTCTTGCTGCCGGGCACGTTGCTGTGGGCCAGCTCGTCCACCACCACGGTGTGCGGGTGGCGCGCGATGATCGCGTCCACGTCCATCTCTTTCAGATTCACGCCGCGGTAGGGAATTATCTTTTGCGGAATCACCTCGAGATCGCGAACGCGGGCCTCGGTCTCCTTGCGCCCGTGCGCCTCCATCAGCCCGATCACCACGTCCACGCCCTGCTGATGCTTCTTGTTATAGGCGTCGTTCAGCATGTCGTAGGTCTTGCCTACGCCGGGCGCCGCGCCAATGTAGATGCGCAGCTTCGCGGGTTCCTGGGTCGTTTCGAGCTTGATCTCGGCCATCTAGCCCACCTCGACAGGATGACGCACTTCTTCAGTCACAGCCACGGGCAGCGTGAAGCGGAATGTCGATCCGTGGCCCAGCCGGCTCTCCACAGCAATCTGCCCGCCCAGCGACTCCACCAGCCGCCGCACCAGCGCCAGGCCAAGCCCCGAGCCTTTCTCTGAGAAGGGATTGAAGCGATCGAAGATGGAGCTCAACCGCTCGGCCTCGATGCCGCGCCCGGTGTCGCGCACGCTGAACTGCACAAAGTTCTTAATCTCTTCCGCCGCCAGAAGCACTTCACCCTCGTCCGGCGTGTAGCGCAGGGCAT
>Ga0181527_1002930_pt1 | contig 15562 bp, 14 predicted proteins | sample PEATcosm2014_Bin_30_FD_119762 | JGI IMG/M metagenome (GOLD analysis project Ga0181527, IMG submission 119762) | Peatland microbial communities from MTU Mesocosm Facility, Houghton, MI, USA - PEATcosm2014_Bin06_60_metaG | ecosystem: Environmental > Terrestrial > Soil > Wetlands > Peat | place...
CAGCAAGCTCGAAACCGCATACCACAAAGCCGATCACTCCCTGCAAAGCATCATTCAATTGCTCCAAGCCGCTTGAAGTTGTTGAAGTATTCCTGTTTACGAATGAAACGGCAAGAATCTAAAGCTTGGCTTCACGCTCTCCCGCTACTTTCTGCCCCGGATGCCGGCGCCTCCCCGAAGACGACGAGGAATGGTGGGGGTACGCGGGTTTTTCCGGCTGTGAATAATATTCGCCTTATATTCACCTATACTGAATCCATGGCCAGCCAGGATGATCGGCACCGGGTATACATGTCCTTTCAGGATCGCAACGGGTGGCACTGCCAGTTCCTGGAGCGGGACCTGAAAGCTCCCTTGCCCAGGAGGCTGCACTTCAGGTCTTCAGAGAAGGTGGTTGAGTTGGTGGAGCGCGGTGGGGGTTTAACCGACCGGGAGAGCCGCCTGATGCTGGCCCAGGCCGTCGAGAAGGGGCGGGGCGGAATATTCCTTGACCTGACGGAGGAGCAGTACGCCAAGCTGAAGCGATACTGGAGACAGCAAAGGCCCTTGGATCTGATGCCTCAGGGCCTTTGCGCTACGCAGTCTGCGAAAAGGTGAGCTACCGCTCCAAGTGGACTGAGTGCAGCACGATTCACACCCATCCACCAGAACATCGCCGCGGACGCGTCGGCGCCGCGCGAGGTGCGGGCCAGAGCGCTGCTGCTGGCTGGGTGCGGGGAGAAGATGAGAGCCTCGCCGCCGCCCTCCGTCAGCATCCACTCGATCGGCGCCCCCTACAGCCTGGCAATCCTGAGCAGGATCGTGGGGCCGGGTCGCTCAGCCTGCGGCCGATGGCGGAGGTGTAACGCTGGAGGATTGGGCCGCCCGCGCAGCGTGTGCACGGTAAAAGCGCCCCGATCGATTTTGTCATAATCTGTGTCTGTGCCATGAGGCAACCTCGAATCAAAGGGGGATTTGTTTGATCCAGGTTTGGCCGACTGGCTACGGTGCGCCTCTGAAACCAGGCGGAACAAACGTCCGTCCCCGTCGAAGCTCCAGGGTCGGCCCCGCTCCACTACCTCCAGGCGCGGTTCGTCATGGCGATAGAGCAGCTCGTTGGCGAGGCGCCCTGAGGCCCCCTTGTAAGTCAGCTCCAGGGCCTGGGAACCGAACCACTGTACGCCGACCACCGTAACGAATTGATCCGGCAGAACTCCCCGGACTGCTGCGTTTGGCTGAAGGTCTTCGCGGCGCATGCGTTTCTCTCATTCGTCTGCTTGGGCTGTGGCTCTCCCGAAGCCACTCTCCTCCTGCCGTTGCATCTTATCCACGAAAACCTCGGATCTATGAGCACTACGAAAGACGAGAATCCCGACGAGATATACCAATGGCATATCGTTATTCAAAAAAGAGATGATCGCTTTATCATGCGGCTGCTCGGTGGTATTGACGATCCCGACTTGACAGAGTTTCTGCTGAAACAACAATCCAAGGCCAGTTAATCCGCTTGCGTGTGGGAGTGTCGGGTATTCGCCAAACCATTTCGTCCCTTTTTCCCGCGCTCTCGACGGTTCGGCTTGCGTCAGTTGAGAAGCGGCCCAATCCCTATCGTTCGCTGACCCTGTGGCTATCGGAACCATTTGGAGGTACAGTCATTCAATCCACAAGCAGGAGACGACAGGGCGTCGGGTCAATAGCTGTCTGCAAAGGGCGTGCCATGCTAGTGAATGAAACTATTGCCTGGCCGGGCGCAAGCGCTGGAAGTCGACTCCAGAGGCTATCATCAATTCCGCCGATCGATTTGCGCAGGCGAGACACGACTTGCGCATCGCTGACTTTGTGCAGGACCCAGTTGTTGATCAGGCCGAGCACTTCATCAGGAAGATGCTGAGGCAACTGTGTTATGAAACCGAGCCCCAACCAACGCTTGCGACCGCGACGTGCGATTCTAGCGACCTGCTGGAACAGCACCGGCATCTGCGAAATGCGATGTGCAGACAAGAACTCGTGTGCCTCCTCAATGAAAATCATCGCGGGCGTAGGAGCATTTTCCTGTTTAGCAGCATGGCCATAATTCTGCTCTTGCTGCTGCTGTAAGCCGCGAAGCAACTGGGCAATTACGAGGTTGTTGATCTGGGGTGAATCGGTATCGCTCAGATCAACGATTGAGACACGACCAGCTGTCAGCATTTCTCCGTAATTCAGAGCGCCGCCAGGAGTATCAAAAATCTTCAGTCGCTTAATCCGACTAACCTTGCCCATGACGGCTCGCCAGCTGATTATGTTCTTCGGTACTTGGCCTTGGTCGATCAGTGCCTTGAGCTGGCCACGACCACTATTGAACGCCGGCGTTTCGAGGTAAGGATCAGGCTCATCGGCCACTTTGGCGGCTATCATTCGAATAACGTCGTAAACGTGCGTGAGCGTCATTTTTGGATAACCGCTTTCCAACTCATCAAGTTCCAGGAGTTGCTGCTTCTCCTGGTCATTCGCGGGAAAAACATTGAAGCGCTCCAGGGCAAGCTTGGTTATGTCAAAGGCTTTAAGAAAGCGCTCCTGCTGAGCATCGCTGAGATCGAGAATCTCGATAACTGCGTATGGCGAGCGTTCAGAAAAAACCAGGGAAAACTGCTTCTTATTCGGATGGGATGGATTACGGGTTTGCCGACCAACAAGATAATAGACGCGCGTATTTGGAATTCCCGCCGACTCAAGCCCACGTCGTTCTAGCGACCGCAACATATCTTTGTCAGTTGTACCTTTATTGATTGCGGTGTATTCACCTTCGGTGTCGAGAATCACAACAGCGAAGTTTGCTTTTTGGAGTTGTGCGATTTCTCCTGATACTGTGGTCGATTTGCCTCCGCCGGTCGTTCCCAAGTATCCTACATGGCGAGGCCAGACACTCTTTAGCGCCGGCACGCGGACCTCGACATCCTCCTGGCTATCCGCGACACCGATGCGGATCTCGCCGCCAAGCCGAAGAACCTTCGCAGTTTCCTCACTTGGCAATACGAAGACGGGGCTGTTTGGCAATGGCCGGCGGCGGGGTGGTACGACGCCTCCATCCTCCAGTTCCTCTCCAATGATCTCGACTTGCACGCGGCCATGATACTTGGGGGTCATGAGCGCGCCATTTATCGCAACGGAAACAAGCATTGGAGAATCGGCTCGTAAGCCGTCCGGTTCAGCAAAGGGCCCGCGAACCACGACTCCGAGGTAAGACCGCTTGTCGGTGCTCTTGATTCGAACCAAAGACTGCCGTGGCAACTCCTCCAGACGCTGCCGGGGAAGCAATACCGTGGCTGTTCCGTCGTCGCTGGACGGCATATCGAACATCGTCCTACCGAGACTTCCCTCGTATTCTGGAGGCTCCTTAAGCTCCCCTCCTGCGGCTTCAATGTCGGCATGTATCGCTTGCATAACTGGTTCAGGAAGAGGCTGAACCACTTCGTCGCGGCCATTCTCAGCGGCCATTTTCGCGCTCTGCTTCTCTGTCAAAATGAACCTCCATTCACCGCCTGGTTTGTCTTTCAGTCATATAGCGAAACGGTTCGCCGGCTTTTGCGTACGCAGATTGCGTTGAGCCAAAAAGCGTCTCCCGACCGAATGTGGCTCGACACAGCGTGTCTGCCAAGTCAATCAACATTGGGAAGCCTCTATCATCCTGTAGGACGCCATCGCTCATCGCGATTAAAGCCGCCTGATGTGCGTGCTCCTCGTGTGCGTAGAACATGTGCGCTGGTGCCAATTCGGAGGCACGAAACACTCCTTTGACAATCTGCCGACCATAGTCATGGCCAAATTCCTCAACCAATTCCTTCATTCCAGGCCAGTAGTGTCCGGTATCTGCGATGTGCACTATGCTGTCTTCGAGAGAATCGACGATAGCAAATTCCAGTGGGCGCAGCGCATTCCCGATTGTCAGTGCCATTCGATCTGCAGGACGGCTCGGTACAAAAACAAATTTCCTGTGGTTCACTAGTGTCCTGAGCAATTCGAGGCTTTTTTGGAGCAAATCCTTCATACCAGAGCCCGTGAGTAATTCGTACGGTGCAGGATTGCCGTGTCCCATCCGCCACGGGGATTGACTCATATTCATCAATACGGCGCGCTCTGCAAAGGTCATAATGCCACGGCGGGCGAGATCGCTAAGCTTGTCTTTGCGGCTAGACGCATCGAATCCGGTTCGCCTTTGCCGTTGATCAAGTACGCGCAACGTCTCCTCGATGGGATCGCGGCCACCCACACGCAAGTCGCGGCGGTACAATCGGTGGACCCAGGACCCCTGATCGCCGCGGTATGAAACGGTGCAAACGCCGATCTGGACGATTGTGATTGGAAGGGTATCGAAGGGCACGCTCGTTCCGTCACACGCCTCGACTTGACCATTGAACAACAAACCACGGTGGACTTTCTCCACTTGCTCTACACTGCTTCCATATACGCCGGCGCATTTCGGGGCTCCCGGCCGAGATGATATCCGAGGAAAAACTTCCTCACGGACTCGCTCTCGGACTCTGTCCTCCTGCTTCACCGCCGCCGCAATTTCGTTTTCTAGTCGACCATAGAGGTTCGCCAGGTTTTCCCCGCGGTCCCAAGTGTCCAGATCTAGCGCCTGGTCGAGGGTCTCACCGAAGTGGGAATGAAACTCGTCCGTATCGGTCACTGCCGGAGCAATCCCGTCATACGGCGGTATCTCCATTTGACCGGCCTGATCCTCACGGGCACGAACCTTATCGTCCACCAGCAACTCCTCCGATCCAAAGTATTATTCCCCGGGGGCGGCCAAAGTTCGACAACAATTTTTCACCTCTCACAATCCCAGCCACTCACGGGCAGACGGTCCGCCGAACCATTCGCGGCAAATACGGCTGGCCAGACTGGCTGCGACTGAGCGTGGTAAGCCGAACCGCATCTTTAACAGTCGCCGGAGGCTTCCAACCCGCCTTTGAAAGGTGCGGTCATAGAATCCCCTCGGCAAGAGTCGACGAACTGCCTCTTCCGGAGCTAACAGTTCGACCGCAAGCCGATCAGCTCGACTTTCCGCCGCAACAATCGTAGAACCGTCTTTGACATCCTCGCGGTGCATGAAGTGTGAATAGATGCCAAGCAGGACACCAGATAAGACTGCATCCACACGCTCTATCGTTCGTGCCGCTCTAAGACCATCGAGCACATCGGTGATTTCAGGTCCTAACTTGTCAATGGCTCTGTTTCGCGGCACTTGGTAATTCAGAAGAAAATGAGCCAATTCGTGAGCAATAGTGAACCGCAACTCATCAATCTCATCGGTCCCATTCACAATAATGAGACCCTTGCCAGCATAGGCGTAAACACACCCATGTAGCGGACGATCTTCAGTTACTGACAACAGTGGTAGTTGTCGCCGCCGAAGGCAGTCTTCGACATCACGAGTCCACAGATTGGGGATCTTCAGAATCGCGATTGGCATTACCCATGCCACGGCTCGCTCCAGCTCTCGCGGAAATGTCGGAGAAATGCCTGCCGCATGCCAGAACTGGTCCGCTGTTTCTTTCAATAAAGGTTCAATCATCTATCCCTTCGGCTTCCTGTTTCTGCTATGACCGCGCTTGCGGTCAAGTCGATCACGGGCAGCCATCAGTAGGGCTGCTTGACCATCGGAGAACGGTGCGCGTGGCACTGGGCCGATTCGCATGCTTCGAATGGAATCCACCTCGCGCAGCACCTCCATTAGCCTCTGAGGTTTAGCGCCGCAATGGGTAGCGATTCGTTCAACATCAGTTCGAAAGGTCGGGCTACCTGGGACTGGTCGGAGGCATAACGTGAGACTGTTAAATCCGTCCGTAGAGCAATTCAGCGCATTTGATAAGTCATCCTCAGTCACGCCCGCGATCTGACAGTACTCGCGTAGGTCGAATCCCAGAAAACTCGGATCAGACATCGCTCTCTTCGCGGCCCAAGTCACAATTCGCTTTTCAGCCACGACGCTTTCCTCCCGCTCGCTTTAATTGCTGTTTGAGCCGATCCTTATGCTGCTTTACGGTCCGGCGCTGCTCTGGTACAGGAAGATTTGAGATCCCCAAGACCTCCGCGAAGGCGCTGGTTCGCCGCTCGCCGTCCATCATCATCCTGACCAATACCTGGTCGCTCCCAGGTCCAATCATTTCAACTACTTCATCGAGCGACTCGTCTTCCGTCGCCGATTTGAACAGAGCGTCATCCGGATCTCGCAGAATTCTTTCGATCTCACTCCCCTTATTCCCACTAACGACCGCAAGTTCGACATCCCCTGACAATTCCTCGCCTCTTCGGCGGCGACGATCTTTCCGTACGGCATTGATTAGGTCTCGTTCGGCAGCGAGCTTCAGGTAGGTGCGCAGGGAAGACTTTACTGGAGAGAATTTGTCCGGACGCCTGATATAGTCAAACACGGCATCAACAGCGGCATCGTTGATCAAATCGTGGTCGAATACTCCGTGAACTTGCGCACGAAGCGAAACGTGCCTGCGAACTGCCTCTAGGAACAGTCTTGCGACTTCTTCTGACGCTACCGGATCGCGAGCAAGCAGGCGCTCGTGGAGTTGCATTTCGAATTCGTTCGAATTCAACATAGCTGTCTTAGAAACCGCGAGTTCAATGGGGTCCGCTATTTCGCGAATGACATTACAACTTCCGTTCGGAGCCGCTTTGCAAGCGCCTTCCCTGACTTCTGTGCTGGAGGTGGAAGGTATCTTTTATTGTCCGGTATCCTCCTTCTCCGCTGCCAAGTGAGTTCTAGCTTGTGTTCCTCTGCCAAGAGGCGAATTGCCATCGAATTCCGGATGTAGACTCCGCGCACGGTGCAGTCTCCCACCACTATCAAAGCCTGCCCTTGGGGAATCAATACCCGTGCAACCTCGCTTATGACACCGTCCATAGCGCAAACATAACGCGCAATCATGCGCTGAAGTCTCGTCGGCAGACTCTGAACGCAACCCATTGCTTCCGTGATGTGATCAAATTCGACTCCGTCTTTGTCTGAATGGCCGGATTCTGTTCCAACGCTCTCTCCCCGAATTTGCCTCAAAGCAGCAATGTTGTAGCCAAGCCAAACCAGCGACAGCTTGTGTCCGCGCATATAGTCGATCGCGTTGAGATACGGTGGGGATGTGATCACCAAGTCAATACTTTCATCTTGGATCGGCAGATTTCGCGCGTCGCCTCGCTTCACGGTAGCAGGGGGTGCGGGCTCGTTGCCCGCAAATAGACAAGCCCTCAGAACGCGATTTATTGCCGGTTCAAAGGCCTCAAACGGTTCGACTGGCGCGCGCTTGAACGTTTTATGCGGCCTGCTATGCGATACGTCCCTTGCTAGTGAAACACCCGAATCCTTGGTGATCACCATTCTTGACAACGCGCACCGTAGAAAATCTTGCGATCCATTGGTCTCGACATCGGCTATCGCCCGCGAAGGGCGGCAAGTTGTTTTCGTGCTTCCAAGTCAAACCAGTAGCGCACATACTCTCTGGTCTCTTCGTCGGCGGCATCGGGGTAGGCTTGGCGGCCGGCAATGGTCATGCGCTTAGCAGCTGACAGCGCGTTCTGTGCCGCCTCCTGAACCTGTGCTACCTGTGCATCTGAGGTGCCAACTTTCGCAATATGGACGGCCAGTGGATCTAAGTCGAAACCACTAGCGACGTGGCCTGCACCACGGGCAACAATGAGAGAAGTGCCCGAACCTGCCATCGGATCAAGCACCCGCAGGTGTTCCTTCCGCGAACTGAGAATCTCCCACGGGATCGACGCGGCCATTCGTGCAGGGAACGGATGAACCGTTCGGCGTCCCACAAGCTCTGGGTCAAACATCGCGTTTTTCACGAGCCAAAACCTCCGGTCAGCTTCGAAAGAATTGCCCGCATACTGACATTGAGCCATGGAAGGGCGTAGGCTGTCGCGTGTTCGTAATTGTCATCCAGCTGGGACTGGGCCGTGTGGGTTGCCCTCTTCGTTGGAGCCATGGCGTCCGATGCCTCGTTTGGTATGGGCTTGGCTGTAATTGCCGCTGCACACACAGCCTAGCACCGCCGGCCCGGAGGTCCGAGACACCTGACCAAAAACTGCGACGGAGCGCTTCGTCATGCAGCTACGTTATTCGGTCATGACCAAATTTCCATCTGAATTCCAGGAGTGACGAAGGGGCAACCGCGCGTTCGGCGCGAGGGCCGACAGGGGGCGTGGGGGGTCTCCAGGCTCTCCGACCTGTGCTCTGTGCGGAGTGAGCGCAAACAACTCTCCCGTTACCGGCTTTTGGATATATTTTGGATATGCCGCGTCGGGATGTGTACTGTACAGTTACTAATTTGTCTTTAACTGGTTGATTTCATTGGCGTCCCCGACGGGATTTAAACCCGTGTTATCGCCGTGAAAGGGGAGAAAGGCACCCAATCTTTGACTTCGCTGCGCTTCGATGGCCGGTTTCCTCCTCAGGGGGGCAGGCTTTCAACTATTCGCTGGGCAAATTCGGAACCCTGGCTGGCGGTTAGAATCCAGGACATTCGCACGTGCCATGTGGTCGCTGATACTTCGTCGGTGGCGCAACGGTTGTCAGCATCCTGTTCTTCAGTTTCCCGGTGCGGCTACGTAGCCGGCGCATAATGCTTGCCTCATTGGGCTCCGTCGTCGCCTCCCTTTAACAGCCCCCGACCGTTTTCCCATGCAGCCTGGCAATCCTGAAGAGGATCGGGGCGCCGGGTTCCTTCAGGCCGGCTTCGATGGCCGTGAGGTGGCTCTGGGCGATGCCGAAGTTGTCGCGCAGGACAGATCACTCCATGCCTGCCCGATGTTGTTCTGGGCATAGGCCCAGTCTTGCGGAGACTCCTGTTCTGTAAATACGCGCAGTGCTGCCTCGCAGCAGGCGATGGCCTTCCTGATATTTGCAGCGCGGTCACCTGTGGGCATGTTCCCCCACGCATTGCCGAGGATGTTCTGGAGCATGGCCCAGCTTTGCGGAAACTCCTGTTCGGTATAGACTCGCAACGCTGCCTCGAAGCAGCCGATGGCCTTCTTGAGATTTGCTGTGCGGTCACCTCTTCACGTATATGCGCGGTGAGACTGAATGTCTGGTCAATTAAGCGCTAAATCGGAATCTCCTTTTTCGGCACAGGTTCCATGGAATCGTATCGCTCCTGAGGCAGATTGCGAGGCCAAAAGAACGTTTGTCTCGAGAAAATGCCGCCTTCTTCATAGACGGCGGAGCAATCGTAATTGATGGGCTATGCCACTAGTAAGGGCTTCGTGCGCGGACTGCGGCGATGAATTTGCGGTCGACCTTCTCGCTGGCAAGAGAGCCAAGCAGCGCGAGGCACGGTTGTTCAAAAGAGCCGGCGAAGTAGGCAGCGAGCCGCGAAGTCCGGTTGCGAATAAGGTCGTTGTGGATTGCGGCCAGGCCCGAGAGCCATCTACCCAGGGCGCAGGTGGGATTCTGCTGCTTCAGCTTCACGCGGCTCTCCTCGATGTATCGCCGGGCTTGTGAGTTCTCGCCTAATTGAAAGTGGAGTAAGGCTGCTTCCCGCAGTACCAGATCGCGGGGGTGATCAAATGACCGATCCGAGACGAACCTCTCCGCTTCACAAAGCACCTTCCTAATGAGGTCACCGGGAACGCTGACACCTGCAATCAGAGCTTCGTTGACCGCCCGCGCCGCTGCGCTCGCGCCGAAGATGTCGAGTTTTCCGTGGAACATCTCTTCAACGCACACGAGCGTCTTCTCCCATTGGTGGAGGCGCGAAAGCACCATGAGGCGGGTAACTTGCGCACGGCTCAGGTCGGCGGGGTGCTGCGCGGCGGAAAAGACGCTCTCCAGCAGGTTATGCACGCGAACGGCAACAGCGTCATCATTAGGCTGTATGCGCATGGCCAGCGCGCGAGCCAGCGTTCCCGCAGCCTGCAGTTGCCATCGCGGTGACGCCTGCGCGGTGTCACCGACAAATAATTGCCAGGCAGAAAGGAAGTCCTGAACGAATCGGTAATGGGCTTCGGCGCGCGTCAGAGCCGCGTCAAAGTCGAGGTCGTTAATGGACGATTCGACCGTAAGGGCACCAAACTGCATAGCGAGCGGGAGGGATTCGGCATCCGAGAGCAAGTGAGGGAGCGTTGCCTGCTGCTTCTCGATGAGACGGGTCGTCAAGTCTGAAGAGCCGGTGTGGTTTCCGAGCAACAGAAGCCGATTTCGCAACCGAAAAAGGAGTTGGTGACCGTCTCGTCCATTCTGCTTAAGCACACTTTCCAGTGCATCATGAAGCGCAAACAGCGCGTCGATTTCCGTGCGAGCTGGGACTGAACGCGCAATACGCTCGATGACAGCTTGCACAGACGCCAAAGGTCCGGTTGTGCCAGTGCTCTGCAAAACCTTGTTCCAGACACGTTCGAGTGATGCGGAGCGCGCAGCAGCAGCATCTTCCCCGATTGAAGCCCAACGTGAGAGTGCTGCTACGTAGTCGCGCTCACGCTCGGCGACGCGAGCACGCCGATGTTCATAACCGCCGCAGCTTTCAAATTCGGCGAAAACGCCCTTGGCCGCCCAACTAGTACCGTGACTGCATGATTTGGAAATGTCGATCAGACCAGAATGGGTGCCCCAGGTCTCGCTTTTGAGACCTGGGAGACGACATATCCACACGGTCGCGGCACTAGCAAGAAGATTTGACTGGAATGGATGCCGGCGGTTGTAGACAGTATTAGCCAGGAAGTCGGCAACGGCTATGCCCCAGGACTGCGCGGCGGGTCGGAGGCGCAGTTGCAGCGCGTTGGAATTGAACGAGCGCAACAGTCCCCGCGAGGCGAGGCCCATCTCGATTGCGTCGCGCAAGGAATCTCGTGTATCCTCCTTAAGGCGGTCGATTGTAGTGAGCCGCTCGCCGTCTTTGTTTGTACGTGTGGCGACTTCGATGTGCAGCGCGGAGATGATGTCAGATTCTTCGAGCGTCGCTTCGATGAGCGCGATGATGTCGATCAGAGCCATGCGGTAGGTTTGCTCGGGACTTCCGGCGTGGCGTTTTTCTGAATTGACAGCGACCACGAGCGACGGATTCAGGTCCGCACAGTCGGAGAACAGGGTATCAAAGAGTAGCTCGGTAGCTCGATTGGCCTCGGGGATTCCGTGGACGCCGCGATATTCGGTCAGGTGGCATTCCGTCAGTGGCGGAAGTGCGCCGGCGGTCACCTTCCGGGAGAAGGAGTTGACGAGCGAAGATTGAACTTCGGGCGGTCGCCCGCAGCACAGCAATCCGGCAACGAGCCATTCTCCACGTTCAGTCTTGAAATCCCCCGATTCATCAATGAATAAACACAGTTCCAAGCTGCTCATTTCCATTATGATACAGGGCAGGTCACAAAATTAGCCAAGACTCTCGCGCTGGATTGCATAACGCCCCGGCAGGGATGAATGGAAGGGACACGTGCCGAAAAGCGAAGTTGCAGAAATAGCGCGGGCAAGTTCAGCCCCGATCGAGGTGCGAGGGACGCTCAAGGCCGCAAAGAACAGGGATAAGAAGTGGGTGTGGTTGCTATGTCACGAACCCGACAATCCGAAGTCGCCAGAAAGCGAAATAGGAAATCACATTCAGGGAATTCCTCCCACGCACAATTTTGACGGCATGTTCATAAGTGCACTGATCGACGCGTCGCCGAGCGGAACTACAATTCGCCACTCAACGGTGCGCGTACTCCCACCATATCCTCGCGGTGTTGCGTCACAGAAAGAGTCGATCCGGTTGACGGAGTGGATGGATCTCTGGCAGCAGACGCTCGATCGCAAGGCCAATGAGGTCAGCCAATCGATAACAGGAAAGCAGGCTTGGGAAGCTACACGTGATTCCAAAGAGGAGGAGCTGCGAACACTCGAAGCATCGCTGCAGAAGATGCGCAAGGATTCGGAAGAGCTTGCCGTCGGCAAACACGACATCGAGGCAGAGAAGTCAAAAGTCGCTGAGGAAGTTGAAGGTCTCAACCAGAAGCTTCTCGCGCTTAAAGCGAAGGAGAGTGCGTTCGCGCCGAAGATTGCGCTGCTGGATCGTAAACACAGCGAGATCGCCGATACAGTCCGCGGCTGGGTTGACGCTGGTTGGATTGCAGAGGAGGAGGCGGCGGCCATAGATCCACCGAGCGCCGTTCCAGGTGATCGCTTCGTGCCGCATACCGCAGCGGAAACCGGATTCTATGTCGACGAAATACACCGATATCTCGTGCATAATTGTTTCCTGCACTATCCGCGCACATTGGTCGAGAATATCTTCGCGCTCCTTGCGACGCACGACACGGTCGTGTTCGCAGGCAGCCCCGGATCTGGAATGACGGCATTTGTCCGAGCCTTCTCGGAAGCTACCAGCAGCCTTAAGGAGACCATCATTCCAGTAAAGCCTAACTGGACTTCTGGCGAAGATCTGTTTGGCTACTGGAATCCAACGGCGGGGCATTTTGTTGCAAGCGACTTCACGACGGCGATCATCAAGGCGGCGGCCAATCCGAGCAAGTTGAGCCTAATCTGCTTGGACGAGATGAACTTGGCCCGGGTGGAATACTACTTTGCGGATTTGTTGTCGGCGCTGGAGAATCGGACCGCCCCCGAGATTTAACTGATCCCTGATTCTGTCGTTCGGGGCATCACCGATGAGAAGCAGCAGGCGCGGTGTAAGCCATACCAAAGGGTACGCATTCCACCTAACGTCCGCATTATCGGCTGCCTCAATATGGACGAAACCACATTGGCGCTTTCGCCGAAGGTATTGGATCGTATCCACGTGATCCAGTTTCCGGATCCATTAGAGCTGCCCCCGGATTTCACGGAGAAAACTCCAATTAGCAAAGGACTGCCACGTCCGCTAGATGCAGTGAGCTTCAAGCGGCGTGAATACCCCCCACTGCAGAAGGACGACTCCGTGTGCCAGCAGCTTACCAACTGGCGGGACGAGCTGACGAACATCGGGATGACATTGAGTCCACGCGCAATTAGGCAGGCGCTGAACTACCGGGACTGCTTGGCAACCATCGTTGGTGAACCGTCGGCCACTTGGCAGGCGCTAAACAACACGTGCCTGCAGAAGTTCGTGTCGCGCCTGGAGCGCGACATGCCAGATCAAGATACCGCTGATGCACGGCACGCGAGCGTCAAGGCGCTTGCCCAGAGATTCGAGAAGCTGGCGAAGGAATTCCCCGAACTCCTGGAAAATGGCAAGCTGGAATCCCCGGCCGCATCCACATTGAGGGAGCTTTACAAAGCGGCCGACAAGCGTCCCGATAAGCGGTACTCGGTATGGAAGTAACCGCCAAGCCAATTAATTGGGACATGCGCATCGCGCGCATCGCATGGACGGGGCCGAGCGCCACAAATGCGACCGCCCAAAGCGATCCTATGCCTGTCACCTTTGTAGGGGAGTCGAGTTGGCACGGCACGTTTCCAACCTTCCCACGTGTGAATGGAGCAATGGGGCAGCTTGCAATCAACGCGAGGGCCTTAGAGTCCGCGCCGGTGCTGATGCTCGCTGATGGAACTGCCATTCCGATGTTGCGCGTGCCTGCCACAGATCTTTGGGTCGAGGATGGTGAGTGGTTTAAGGAGCGTCGAAAAGGCCAAGAAAAGCCACCGAAATGGCCGCGGTTCCGAAAGGCCTCATTGAACGCCAAAGCCGGCCGGGTGCAGATCAGGATCGCAGAGGACATTCTCGATCTGGAGCTGTCACCGGCAGATTGGGCGTGGAACGATGTCTTGCGACTTGAGGGTGATCTGCGCGCCACGGCGCTGGAACTCGTGCTAGAGCGAAAGAGCGCAGCGACCGCGACACAGGAGACAGAGCGACTGACAGGATCGCTAGAGAAATTGAAGTCGGCCTTGACAGCTTTTGCGGCGCAATGCGAGAAGATCGCCCGATCCCCAATGCGGGAGCTCAGGTCGAACGTAGTACTAGTTCGGACGCACCGGGCGAAGCCATATCCCGCAGGTCTGATCGACCTCATTCGACGACCTGGAGCCAGTCATGTGCGGTCGCGGCTCTCACAGGAGAGCATCGACTGCCCGGAGAACAGGTACATCGCGTTTTTGCAGCATCGCTGCAATCTCGTCCTACGGCTTTGTCAGACGATACTGGAGCAGCGGAGGGAGACGCACCGGCAGCAACTGAGCGACTTGCAGCAACAGCTCGAAGCGATGCCCGAAACCCCACCTACCTTCGTGCAAATCAGTGTCGAGGATATCAATCGCGAGCGCGATGTCCTTCAACGGCACTTGGGTCGAATTGAATCAGGAGCTTTCGATGGGGAGGAGTATTCAGAATGGCTAGACGGTAGGGATTATGTTAAGTACCCGGACCTGTACTTGAAGAAGGTCTTGGAAGCCAAACTGCAAGAGCTCAATGGCTACGAGGGAAGGAGAAGTCGCAGAGTGTCAAAGTCTGACCGGGACGAGTATAGCCGTCGTCGAGAGGTAATGCTCGGCCAGCAGACTCATCTGCAGATGGAACTCAGTGGGTTAATAGGCTTAGAGCGGGACTTCAATGCTGTCGGGCGCCGAATTCAATTGCAGGCTCGATCTTGGAGATCGTATGGCGTACAGCCTTCCCCGAACGCTCCAACGTCCGTTGCTTTACGAATGAACATGCCGTATGCGAAGGCTATTGCGGCGTACCGGCAGGTCCGCTCGGCCTTCCGCGATGAAACGACAATGACTGCATTATTCTCGGAATCATGTGTGCGTGAACACGGTCTGGTTGACCTCAATCTTCTTTACGAGCGCTGGTGTACGGTGCAAGTAGTGTGTGTAATCCTCAGTTTGGGTTTTGAACCGGACGGAGAAGAAGCTCTTGGGTTGGTTGCGCGCGCATTGGTGACCCGGCGCGAGCTACGAACCGAAGATGAGAACCTGATCTTCACGCGTGGCGCAGTAAGTCTCTCGGTGCAGATGGAGCCTGGGATGGAAACGGTTAATGGGAGGGGAACGAAATATCCTGACTTGGTGATCAAGCTCAATGGTGGAGCACAAACGGAGACGGTTGTACTGGATGTGAAATGTCATGAGTTTGCAGAATCAGTTCCTGAAGGAGCACCGCGCAGAACTGCTCTTCCTTCCAGCTCAGACGAGATTCGAAAGATGTACTTCGGCCCGGATGATGGTGGGGAGCGCAATTACTCCATGGGAGGACAAAACCGTGTGTTTCTGCTCCACCCGTGCCGTGGAGGCATCCCCGAGCCATCTCCCTTTCAGCCTTGGAGCGCAAAGTCGTTTTACGGAGAGCGCTACGTTTACGATTGGCAAAATGACGATGCCGGTCCCGACCATCGCTACGGAGCGGTATTTATGCGCCCCGGGGAACTGGACGATTTGCGCAGGCTTTTGGGAATGCTTTTGAATATGGCCACTCTGCCACAGCTCAAAGGGGAGGTCGAACCGGAGTACCGAAGCGCAACGCGCTGCTTTCAGTGCGGAGGAAATCTCGACTGGAAAGAAACTAGTACCGTGACCGCATGTATAGGTAACCAGTGTTGATACTTGGCGCGAGCCAGGTCTGGCTGTATAGCTGAGTCATGGGCAGAGGCGTGAGGTTTCAGATCAAGCTTTCGGGGCGGGATC
>Ga0181527_1002936_pt1 | contig 15542 bp, 13 predicted proteins | sample PEATcosm2014_Bin_30_FD_119762 | JGI IMG/M metagenome (GOLD analysis project Ga0181527, IMG submission 119762) | Peatland microbial communities from MTU Mesocosm Facility, Houghton, MI, USA - PEATcosm2014_Bin06_60_metaG | ecosystem: Environmental > Terrestrial > Soil > Wetlands > Peat | place...
GACGCGGCTGTTTGTATGGTTGTGCCCCAATCCCGGTCGTGTCAGTCAGCCGGCGGAAGATGTGGATCAAGCCGAGGGCCCGGGGGGATGATGCCGGAAAATCGCAGGAGCAGTGGACTCGGTCGGGCGCTGTGGGCCATTGTAATCTTGCTATGGGCAGCTACTGCCGCGGGTGATCAGAAATTAACCGATATCGCGCTGGGCGCTGCACCGCAGTCGCTCGCCGTCAATCCCGTCACCAACAAGATTTACGTCACCGTGAACCCAAACAGCGTGTATGTAGTAGATGCCGTCGCACCCTATGCTTTCGTGACCGTGACCGTGGGCAACAGCCCGGGCACCGGTCCCAACGGAATTGCGGTAAATTCCACGACCAATAAGACCTACGTTGCCGATTATGGAAGCGGTTCCGTCAGCGTCATCGACGGCACAACCTATTTGGTACACCCGGTCACGGTCGGGAACGAACCCCTCAATATTGCGGTCAACGAAACCACGAACACCGTCTATGTAACCAACTATCAAGACAATACCGTCAGCGCGATCATTTGCTCGACCGTGCCCGAGCAGGTGACGACCATCAATACCGGAGTCGGGCCCCGCTGGCTGGCCGTTAATCCAGTTACCAACAAGGTCTATGTCGCGAACCAGGATGGCACGGTGACCGTCATTGACGGCGCAACAAAGACAGCCACGTCAATCAGTAGTGTCGGCTCGAATCTCAGTCAAATAGCGGTCAACACCACGACGAATATGGTCTATGTCGGCAACAATACCCCGTATGCAACCGGCATAGTGGTGATCAACGGGACGACAAATGCCATTACCACCACAGTGCCCAGCGTAGTTTCCAACACCGCATCATGGGGAGTAGCCGTTAACTCCGTCACGAACAAGATCTTCGTGACGAACAACAACAACGATACCGTGACCGTGATCGATGGCGTCAGCAACAGCGCCGGTGTGGTGGCCGCGCCGGGCGAACCCAAAAGCATTGCGATCAACTCCGCCATCAACCGAGTTTACGTTGCGAATAATGGAGGCAGCGCGATCACCGTCATTGACGGAGCGACTAACCAGACAGTGACAATCACGGTTGGTTCCGAGCCGTCTTCACTTGGTGTAATCGCGAGCCTGAATCGGGTATTCGTCGCCAATACGGGCTCCAACAGCGTCAGCGTGATCGATACCAGCGGGGCTTTGGGAAGCTCGGCACCCACGGTTTCCATCACTTCCCCAGCCAATGGCAGTTCGGTTTCGCAAACCGTTACGGTCCAAGCGAATGCAAGTGCGTCGAGCGGCCTGACGCTGGCGGGAGTTCAGTTTAAGCTCGATGGCGTCGCGCTTGGCGCGCAGGTCACGGCGGCGCCTTATGCGATATTGTGGAACACCACCCAAACCACGAACGGGAGCCACACCATCACAGCCGTGGCGACAGATAGCGCGGGCACTGCCGCTTCCTCATCCGTAACCGTTACGGTCAACAACAGCAACACGGATTTCGCCTTGCAGGCTAATGGTTCCACTTCGGCGACGGTAGCGCCGGGCACACCTGCCACATATCTGCTGAACCTGACGTCGGCCGCAACCTTCAGTGGCACAGTGTCGTTCAGCTGCTCCGGAGCGCCCGCGACAGCGACGTGTTCCGTATTGCCGGTATCTGCATCCATCTCCGCCAATAGCAGCACCACCGTACCGGTAACGGTGAGTGTGGCGACCGTGGGCCCGTCCGCCAGCGTAGCTCAACCCGGAAGGCGGCACGCCCCGTTTACTTTCGCCCTGGCATTGCTGGCGCCATTTGCCTTGGCCGGTTGGCGGGGAAGTCGGCGCCGCAAGCGCATCCGGCAATGGGTTATCGGCGGGTTCTTGGCGCTCATGATGCTGCTGGTCTCCTGCGGCGGAGGTGGCGCGGTACCGCCAGGTGCGTCCTCCGTGAATACGACCAAGAGCACGGGTACGGCCGCCGGAACCTACACGCTGACGATCACCGGCACGAGCTCCACCATCACGCACACTATCAGCCTCACGCTGACGGTGACCTAGCCCCAGCAGATCCTGGCGTAACGTTTCCACACCCGTGAGCATGGCCCCATTGGCCTTCGCTGTGGGTGTCATCGTGAGGAGGTTCGCCGCTTTTGCGAGCCGACGTGACGATCTATGCATTTAACCGGGTGTCAACGGAGGGCGGAAAAGACAAATACATGGACCCTTACGTCGCGTCCTAACGGACGCTGCTCAGGGTGACACGCTGGAATAACCGTTCTTGCCGGACGGGACGAGTGCGTGCTGTTGCCTCCAAAGGAAATAGCCGAAAAGGGGTGAATTCCTGATTTACGACTGGGGGTAAACCAGTAGATACTATCTTCAGAGCAGTTTCAGAGTAGATGCATCCCAGAGCCATCAACGCCGGGCTGACTGTCATCCCAGCAAACGCTAAAGCGTGTTTGCCGGGGACCCCGCGTGCCCGGCTGCTTGATGGGAAATACCCTTCGCGAAACTGGCCCGGAAACTCGTGACACGCACTGTACAAGGCTCCAAGCAAAACGACTCGGCACTAAAAGGCCATGATTCGCCCGCCTCGCCCGCCTCCTCGCGATTCCGGCTTGGCATCCGTCCGACGATGCTCGTTCCGTTGATCGTCGCCTGTGCCCTTTTTATGGAGCACGTCGACTCCACGGTGATCACAACATCGCTGCCGATGATCGCACGAGACTTGGGCGTAGCTCCGATCGTGCTCAAGCTGGGATTGACCTCCTACCTGGTAAGCCTGGCCGTTTTCATACCGGTATCGGGCTGGCTCACCGACCGCATCGGCGGGCGGATCGTTTTCTGCTCGGCGATTGCGACGTTCATGGTTAGTTCCATGCTCTGTGGAGTGGCGCGATCTTTTGGTTTCTTCGTGGCGGCGCGCTTCCTGCAAGGCATAGGCGGCGCCATGATGGTTCCGGTGGGGCGGATTGTGATTGTGCGGACGGTGAGCCGGGATGAGTTGGTGACGGCACTCAACTACCTCACGGTTCCGGCTTTGCTTGGGCCGCTGTGCGGGCCGCCGCTGGGCGGCTTTATTACCACCTATTGGCATTGGCGCTGGATCTTCTTCATCAACGTTCCCATCAGCATCCTGGGAATTTTTCTGGCGCTGCGTTACATGGATAACGTGCGCGAGAGCGAAGTGGCGCCGCTGGACACGTCGGGGTTCGTGCTGTCGGCTATCGGCTTGTCGGTGCTGATGTTCGGGCTGAGCGCGATTACCGAAGACGTGGTGCCGCGGATGCTGGCCGCCGCCTGCGTCGTCTTTGGCGCCGCCATCACCTATATCTACTACCGTCTGGCCCGGCGCAAACAGAGGCCGCTGCTGGAATTCGATCTGTTGAAGATCCCGACGTTCTGGGTTGGGGTTGGCGGAGGCTCGCTGTTTCGTATTGGCATCGGCGCGATGGCCCTGCTGCTGCCGCTGCTGTTGCAATTGGGATTCGGGCTCACGCCTTTGCAATCGGGGATGCTGACCTGCGCCTCGGCCATAGGAGCCTTGTTCATCAAGAGTATTATCAAGCTGTTTCTGCGCCTGTACGGCTTCCGCAGATTGCTGCTGGTGAATAGCGTATTCGCCTCCGCGACGGTCGCCGCCATGGGACTGTTTACGGCAAGCACGGCCCATTGGCTGATCTTCGCCGTGCTGGTGATCACCGGGTGTTTCCGCTCGATGCAGTTTACCGCCCTGAATGCGATCACCTATGCCGAGATACCGGACCATCGCGTCAGCGCCGCTACCAGCATGTTCGCCACCGTGCAGCAGCTCTCACTGGGCGTGGGCGTAACCATGGGGGCGTTCGCATTGCAGGCGTCGAATTTCCTGCAGGGCCATCAGAAGATCGTAGCCGGCGATTTCTGGCCGGCCTTTCTTGTCCTGGGATTCATCGCCATGACGTCGGCCTACTCGATTTCGAAGCTGTCTCCCAACGCGGGAGCGGATATGGCCGGACGAAGCCAGCCCAAACCCGAGCTGGAAACCGTCGGAATGTCACAGAACGCGGAGTAACTCATCGACGGCAAAGGAACCCACATCTGCCAAAACCGGGCAGATATGGGGCACCAGGCAAATTAACTCCCTTTCGCCCTCCTTTTGGTACTACAAGCTATAATTGCCACTTTACTCACTTACTGATTGGTATAGTTGCCATATAGTCGTTCAGTGTGTTATATTTTGTCCAGAGGTGATGGCAATGAAGCCGATCTGGAAAAAACCGTATGTGACTACCGGCGAAGAAGCCGACGAACTTTGGCTTGGAGTGCCGAGCTGGGACCCGGAGAACAAGGACGGAAAACTCTCGATTAAGTTTGCCTACAGAAAAAATGGGCGAATTCCGCGTACAGCACCAGAGGTTCCAGAAGATGTCGTCGCGGACATGGTTGTTATGTTGGCTGAACATGGTCGTATCAGCCCGGACGATCTGAACAAACTGAGAGGCATCTTAACTTCCTCTCGCCCGAAAGGAACAATCCAGAACTACATCATTTTCGTGGATGAGATGAAAGACCCGTCTCAACCTAACTCCGCCCCTTCTTACCAAATCGCACTCCGTCCATTTAGCGGGGGAGAGGGTGGAGGATCGATGGCAACGAAGCAATATTCTACCCAAGAGGCCCTGATTGCCGACCTCCAGCAATATCTCGGGTACACTGCCGCCGCGATCCAGCGATTCTTTTCCGGGCCAGATAGACATCAGGCGTTGAATCACCCGTTGAGTGATGAAGTTGCAGCTTACTTCGGGTGGCTCCCAGAATTTAATAACCGGTAAGGGCGGGTGGTCCATATTTGCCTTCCGTTGGCAAATGTGGAGCAGTTCGGAGTCCACGCGTTCGGACGTGCTTGATGAGCACGACGGCGGAGAACGTCTACTTCTAGCTTGCGCTCCCATGCACAGCCACGGTGTAACCGCCGTGGCCGCGCGCTTCTGCCGGAACCAGAGCCCCATCGGAGGCGATCCGGTAGAGCGCGTAGCCACACTCTCCGACTAGAAACCGCTCCATGTCCTGAAAGCTCGCTCCGGCTGTGGAATTGGTATACCGCGGGAGGGTCTCAAAGTAGAGGATCGGGCGGAGCCGCAACAAGGTATTGCGCGCCCCCTGCATGACCTTGAGTTCCATTCCTTCCACGTCAATCTTCATCAGGTCTATGCGGTTGATGGCGCGCTCGCGGACAAAATCGTCCACGGTAAGGACGGGGACGCGGTCGGTGCCTACGGAAGACAACAGCGCATTGCCCGGGTTTCCCTGCTCCTCGGCCCACCACAACTCTCCGGCGGAATCGCCCACGCCCGCCGCGATGACCTCGGTTCTGGCTGCAAGCTCCGGGTTCAGCTTGAGGTTCTCCCGCAAACGAGCGAGATTCGGAGGCCCCGGCTCGAAGGCGTAGACCCGCCCCTCCGGCCCGCATCGTTTAGCGAGAACCAGTGCAATCGCTCCGACATTGGCACCGATATCAAAGCACACCCATCCGGCGGTGTTGCGCGATTCCAGGAAGGCGCAAAGCAGCGGCTCGTATCTGCCCGACCACATGATGCGCTCGACTTTATAGCGGGTATCGATATTCACGGCGATGCCGGAATAGTAGTCGGGATAGACAAAACAGAGTCCTTCGGGCGCGGCTTTCCGCAGGTTCGGATGCGAATTCAACAGCTCGATCCGTAAACTCTGTGGGCACGCTTTGAGAAAGGCTCTTCGGATTGCCCGGCTTACCTGTGCCATTGTCTCTCCCGGAACGTCTCGGTTAATGATCGAGGGTGTGGTACGCACCTGATTTAACCATACGAGGTTGCCGGAGGGAGCCTCTCTTCCGGCTCTGGAGCGCATCTATCAATACAAGGGGGAATTCGCGGTCCCTCGGTGTTGTGGTGAGGCAGTTGCTTGAGTCTGGACGGAGGCGCTGTGAAGTCAAAGGCCAAAGCATGGGGCGCGATCTGGTTGGGAGTTCTGGTGGCATTCGGCGCTTGCTTTGAGCGGGACGGCGCGGCCACGCAAATCCCTTCTAATGATAAGGATGCATCGGCGCTGGCCGAAATCGTCGAGCGCCTGGCCCATGCCCAACAGGAAAACCATCTGGCGGCGCGTTCTTACACGGTTCTGCGGAATTATGAGCTGGTCAATGGCAAGAAGCAGGAGAGCAGCTCCCAGGTGCAGGCCGAGGTCAGCTACTCTCCCCCGGGCACCAAGGAGTACGCGATTCGCGCCACCTCTGGAAACGGCAGAGGCGAGCGGGTGGTTCGCCGCGTGCTGGAGCACGAGGCGGAGATGGCTTCTTCCTGGAGAGAGACGGCGCTCACCGAGGAGAACTACCGTTTTGAATTGCTTGGCAAAGAGACAATCGAAGGACATGACTGCTTTGTCCTGAGTCTCACCCCACTCCGCGACAGCAAGGATCTGATCCGCGGCCGGGCGTGGATCGATGCGGAGAACTTTAACGTGCGGCGCATCGAAGGCGCGCCTCTTAAGCCTCCTTCCTGGTGGTTGAAGCGCCTGGAAATCACCATGCAATTCTCACAGGTGATGGGAATGTGGTTGCAGACTGCTTTTATCGCCAAGGCGGAGGTTCGCTTCTTGGGCGAGCAGACACTGACGGCTCACAACGTGCAGCTCCGCACGGGTGAAGTGCCGGCCATCTCCGCGGAGCAGCATGCAGCCGGGACGCAGAGCTGGCAGCTCAACGGCGCGGGTAGCTCGCCCGCAATCGTTGGAGCAGGCGTTCTCGCCATGCCCTGGCATGAGCTCCGCTAGGGCGCACGGGCTCTCAGCGCTCAACCTCTGGTTCACAAACGCCTTTCCCCGCAGGGTATTCAACTAGCCTAGAACTTCCCCACGTCAGCCAAAAGCTGGCGGAACGTGGGTCTGTTAACAGGCCTTGCGGTACTTCACTGATTGCTGCTGGCAGCGAGCGCTGCTATTGTTGGCGCATGCGCAGAGTTTTGTTTTTTTTCCTGCTCGCCTTGCTGGTGGTAAAGGGTGCCTTCGGGCAAGCGCCGGCGTCGGCCGGTGAGCACGGGCAAGGCATAGGAGTGGACCAGGAAGGCGAGCAGTGGGCGCTTAACACGTTGAAAAAAATGTCGCTGGAGGAAAAGGTCGGCCAGATGTTCATGATCTGGGCGCGCTCGGCATTCCTCAACGTGAATGGTCCCGAGTACCAGCAACTGCGCGACACGATGCGCAGGTTCCACATCGGAGCCTTCGGCGCGACGGTTCCGTGGGACGGATCGCTGCTGAGAAAGAGCAGTCCGTACGAGATGGCGGCGCTGACCAACCAACTGCAGCGCGATTCGGAGCTGCCGCTGATCTTCGCCGCCGATTTCGAGCGCGGCGTGCCCATGAGGCTGAGCGGGGGGACGGTTTTCCCGCACGCCATGGCCTTCGGAGCGACGCACAGCAAGGATTTTGCCTTCCTGTTCGGCAGAATCACGGCCATCGAAGCGCGGGCGGTCGGGGTGCACTGGAACTTCTTTCCCGTGGCCGACATCAATTCGAACCCGCTCAACCCGATCATCAATACGCGTAGTTTTGGGGAAGATGTCGCGGAAATCAGCGAGCTGGTGGCCGCCTATATCGCCGGCGCCCGGGGAACAGGGATGCTGACGACGGCGAAACACTTTCCGGGACACGGCGATACGCAGACCGATACGCACCTGGCGGTGGCCAGCGTGAATGGCGACGCGAAGCACTTGAACGAAGTGGAGCTGGCGCCGTTCCGCGCCGCCATTGCAGCCGGCGTAGACAGCATCATGGTGGCTCACGTAACCGCTCCCGCGCTGGACGCTGACAGCAAGCGGGTGGCAAGCATTTCGCCCCGCATTATTCAAGAGGTGTTGCAGGGACAGATGGAATTCCGCGGGCTGGTGGTGACCGACGCAATGGATATGGGCGCGCTGACATCGCTGTTCGCGAAGCTGCCGCCGGCCAGTGCGGCGGCGCGGGCGGCGGTCGAGGCGGTGAAGGCGGGCGAAGACATGATCGTGGCTCCAGCGGACCTGGAGAATTCTTATCGAGGCGTGGTGCAGGCGGTGCGCAGCGGAGAGATCGCCGAGAGCCGGATCGACGACTCGGTGCTGAAGATTCTGCGGGCCAAGGCGGGGCTCAAACTGCACAAGTCGCGGCTCGTGGATTTGAATGCGCTTGCCGAGGTGGTCGGCAGGCCGGAAAACCAGGCCATCGCACAGCAGATAGCGGATGCCGCCGTAACCCTTGTGCGCGACAATGGGCGGGTGCTGCCGCTGAAGAGCTCCGCCAGCGGCGGAGTGACGGGCGGCAACGGCGCGGCGGGCGGTGATGACGTTGTGGCGGTGATCTTCACCGATGACGCGCGCGGCGATTCCGGGCGAGTGCTCGACAGGCTGTTGCGCGCCCGGCTGCCGTCGGCGACGGTGTACTACGTCGACGAAGCCAGCGCGGCATGGCTTGCCTCGGACGTGCTGGACGCGGTGCGACAGGCCAGGGTGGTGATCGCGCCGGTCTACATCGTCCCGGTCCCAGGGCGCGGGGCACGCGGAACGGGCGGCGGACTTGACATGGAGCAGAGCACCGGAGATCTGCTGAAAGCGATCCTGGCAGTCGCGGGCGCCAAGACGGTTGTTTTGGCCATGGGAAGCCCTTACATGGCAAGCAGTTATCCGGAGGTGCAGAACTATCTTTGCCTTTACTCGACGGCCACGGTATCGGAGATTAGCGCGGTGAAGGCGATATTCGGCGAGATTGCGGTGCGAGGGACGCTGCCAGTCACGCTTCCTCGCATTGCCTCTCGCGGCGCCGGTTTGCGGCGCGGACTGGGCTGGAAAGCGGAGAGCGGAGTTGGCTCCAACCGCTGAGGTGATGAGATAGAGCTTTTGCGAATCTGGGCTGGGAAACTGGTCTAGAATGTAGTCGGACCTGCTAACAAATCCATACGGCTGCGACGCGGAAGATGGCGGCGCAGCCCCGGCATTCATCTGGAGAGGCTCGCAAATGATGAGGAGATCGGTTGCACTCGTGTTGGCGATTCTGGCGCTCGCCTGTTTTGCGTTCGCGGAGAGCGGCGTTAGCGGGCTCGCCGAGTTGCAGGCGCGGGCGGAAAAGGGTGAGGCGGTGGCGCAGTTCCTGCTGGGACGAGCCTATTTGCTGGCGACCGATGGTCTCAAAAAGGACGAGGCTGCGGCAGCCGTTTGGTTCCGCAAGGCGGCCGACCAGGGCCAGGTGAATTCCGAAACCTTTCTTGCGTGGATGTACGAAGAGGGGCGCGGCGGGTTGGCGAAAGACGACGTGCAAGCCGCGTTCTGGTATCGCAAAGCGGCCGACCAGGGCGAAGCAAACGCGATGAGAAACCTGGGGCTGATGTGCCTGGACGGCCGTGGGGGAATGGCGAAAGACGAGGTGCAAGGCGTAAGTTGGTTTCGCAAGGCGGCCGAAAAAGGGGACGAATCGGCGCAGAATTATTTAGGGCTGATGTATGAGAAAGGCCGGGGTGGCTTGACAAAAGACGTGGACCAGGCAATGTACTGGTACCGCAAAGCCGCCGATAAGGGCTACGCCAGCGCCCAGAACAATCTGGCGGTCATTTACCTCGGGTCAAATCCAGACCTGCGCAATCCCCGCGCGGCGCTGGATTACGCCAAAAAGGCGGTAGCCTCGTTCAAGTACAACCCGGTGTTTCTGTCCACGCTGGCCGCGGCCTACTATGCGGAAGGACAGTTCGAAAACGCGGTAGAGACGCAACAACTGGTGATCTCGCTGGTTCCGCCCGACAAGAAAGCCGAGTACAACGAAAGGCTGAACATGTACATGCGGACGCTGGAGGCAAGCAAACGGGAAGCCAGGCCGCGGAGCACTTTCCCGGACCGTTAGCACCAGGCCGCCTGAGCTCGTGTAACTATTGTCCACGTTGGCAAACGCTGCCCCACTCAAGCCAAAAGATGGCTTGAATGGGCCGCCCGCCCTTCGCCAACGCTGGCAAAGGATAGGGCACCTAACCGCACCAGTGAAACCGCTCTAATTCGCGGCTGCGGGATGGAGCTTCTTCACCAAGTTGGCGACGTTGGCGGCGAAGTGCCGTATGGTCGCGACTCCTTCTTCGTCGTTGAGCGCTTCTCCCGGCAGCCGGCCGAACACCATGTTCCAATAGGTAGATCCCGGCACGATCATATCGTTGATCAGGAAGAACATCAGCATTTCCTGCAGGGTGAGCGTCTGCCCACCGCGCCGCGCGACGGCAATCGGCCCGCCGACCTTGCCGGTGAGGAACATGCCGGAGTTCCGGGAAACGTAGCCGATGCGCTGCAAAGCGCACATCACGTCGCCACGAGCAGTTCCGAAGTAGACCGGAGCGCCCACGATCAGGCCTTCGGCTTGCTTGACTTTCCTGATGACCTCGTTGAGCCCGTCGTCGAGCCCGCACTCGCCGGTCTTGGAACATTTCATGCAGGCGATGCACGCCTCGATCTTCATGCCCGCAAACGAAACAATCTCCGCCTCGACGCCGGCGTCTTGAATGACCTTGGCGCACTCCTGCATGAGTTGCGCGGTGTTTCCGTTTGGTTTGGGGCTGCCGCTGATCAAAAGGACCTTCATGCTTACTCCTATAGTGGTTTCAGAATAAGCGCATCCCGGAGCCATCAACCTCCATGAACGCACCTTTCGCGGAACTGTTCTGGACCGCTTGAAATCGCCGGATCGCCAGACCAGATTCGCGGAAGCTATACCCCGCGCGGCTAGCACCGGGTACATCTACGTTGAAACTGCTCCAGCGGCGCAGCTTGAATGATGAATAGCACTATTCTGACATGAACCGCCGGGCGCGAGTACGGAATTCTTTCCACCGCGGAGAGGCGCCCGGGGCGATCAATATCATCAGGACATCATCAAGACTTGGGCTGGATAGAGACCAGCTCCACCTCAAAAATGAGCGTGGAGTTCGGCGGAACGTCGGCCCCAGCGCCGCGTTCGCCGTAGGCAAGATCGGGTGGAATGAACAATTGCCACTTCGATCCCGTAGGCATGAGTTGGAGCGCTTCGGTCCATCCCTTGATGACCCGGTTGACCGGGAAAGTCGCCGGCTGGTTGCGCTTATAAGAGCTGTCGAATTCCTTGCCGTCGATCAGAGTGCCGCGATACTGGCACACGACAGTATCCTCGGCGGTGGGCTTTTTCCCATCCCCGGCTTTCAGAATCTTGTACTGCAATCCGCTGGGCAGCGTCACCACTCCTTCTTTTTTCTTGTTCTCAGCCAGGAACGCCTCACCCGCCTGCTTATTCTTCTCCGCCAGTTCCTTCTGCGCCTGGGCCTGCTTGGCCCTCATCTCGTTTTGCAGGTCAACGATGGCGGCGCGGACCTCTTCGTCGCTCATCAGAGCCTGGTTGCCGGCCAATGCGTCCTTGAACCCCTGGGCGAAGCGAGCAGGGTCCACTTCCAGAGATTCCTTGCGAAGCTGCCGGCCGAGATCCAGCCCCAAAGCATAACTTCGCTTTTCCACCTGCGTCTTAAGAGCAGGGGCATCCTGGGCGGCGGCCGCGGTCAGCAGCGTCGTCATTGCAAGCGCAAACATCCACAACTTAACTCGCCATTTCATTGCGGCTCCTTCGACTATCAGGAACTTTCGCACATATGGTGGGAAGATGGCAATCAGGACAGCCTGCATTTTCTTTCGTTAAGCAGTTTTGCGAAAGGCGCGTTCCATGAAGCCCGGCTCCGGATACGCCAACGAGGATACTGCCCGAATGGCGTTCGGTGTAGCATGGGCAACCAGGCAGTTTTGGCGATTACAGGACGGCGCAAAAAATGACCCCGGAAGAGCGTGAAAAAAAACTACAGCAACTGGAACTTTGCAAGCGAGCCGGTGAGCAGGCTTACGATGATCTATACGAGAAGGCCCACTCATCGAGCGCCGCTACCGCCTATTACAGTGACGCGAAAGAGTCCTTCTACAGCGCTATCGAACTGGCCGGCGAACTCGGCCTTGAGCAGGAGGTCGAAAAACTGGAGAAGCGGCTGGAGCACATCAAGGGCGTTTTCCGCAGCCAGTTCAGCTAAACCAGCTCTTGGAGGAAGCAAGCATGCACGCAGCCGTGCTCGTCATCGTTCCGCAAGACTGTAGTGTAGCCGAGGCCCTGGAGCCCTACCGCAACGCCGAATGGGACGGCTACGTGGTTGGCGGACGCTTTACCGGACTGCTCGATGGTTACGACGCGGAGCAAGACCCGGACAACTTTGAGACCTGCGTGCTCTGCAACGGAACGGGCAAGCGGCTTGAGCTGCCGCCACCGATCGAGACCCACGCACTTGACGGCGGCCAATGGGTCAAAGAGATGGACTACTCGCGCACCACGCGCGAACACCAGGAGAGCCTGGGCGGTTGCAACGGCTGCCAGGGCAAGGGAACGCACCTGAAGTCCTCCTCGGAGTGGAAGCCTTATGACGGCGACAGCATTCTGCTGGCGGATTTGACCGCCGAGCAGTACGAGGGCAAGTTCTACGCAGTGTGTTTGGGTATGCGGGGCTGGTACAGCTCGGAGCGGCGCATACCGTGGGGTCCCGACGAAAAACGCGTGCAAGCGCTGGAGTTGCCGCCGCTTGAGTGGCTGAAATCCACCGGCTGGGAGGGCGACCGGGTGGTGGTGGTGGACTGCCACAGCTAAGGCGGGCTGCGCTGAAAAAGTCGTAGCAGTGTCATCCTGAGGTCGCGCCGGTTTTGCGCGACCGAAGGATCTGCTTTTTTCATCACGCGCAAACAGCAGATCCTTCGCTGCGCTCAGGATGACACCTCGGAGAACAGTTTTTCAGCAGCCTGTAAAGCGGGCTGTTCTGCAATGGGTCGCTCCGAAGTGTCCTTAGCGTTGGCTCCAGGTGCGGCCGCCGTCGGCGGTGGCCCAGGTAGTCGCATTATCCGCGTCGACAGTGCCGTTGAGCGCGTCATCAAATGTAATCCGCGTGATGGTTGGAGTCGCCGGTTCGTTTGTTGGGAGCGCTACCCGGGTCCAATTCGCACCGCCATCGACGGAGTGAAACAAGCTAGCCTCGGAGCCGCCGGCCCATACGTCATTGCCGACAACGGCGAGCACGTGGAATCGCGTGTGTGCCGGGGCGAGCACGGTCTGCCAGTCGCTCCCCGCCAACGCGCGCTGCACCTCGCCCGCGGGTGAGATCCGCCACTGCGGGCGAGCCGGCGCGGCGGAGTCAAACGCCGAAGGGCTATGCGGCAGGGTGGCGGTCTTGCGCTGTGTCTCGCCTGGCGTGCTCATCGTTTTCATCGCTTGCGAGCGTGTCGCCTGGGAATCGCTCTGGTGCCCGCCGGTTACAGACGGCGTCACAGGGGCACGGGAGCTCACCTCGCCGTTGGCTCCAGAGTGCGCTGCCGCAATCTCCCCAGCGAGCGGGGCTCGCCGGGGACCCCGATCAACGGTCGAGGGCGATAAGGCTTGAGCAGCCGCCTGGCTGCCGCCCGCAACAAAGTCAGGCACTTTCTTTTCCGCCCCAGCCGATGAAAAAGCGGATGGTCCCGTCTTCTGTCGCAACGGCGTAGGGTGTCTGTCGAGCGCCGCCGCGGCGGTTGCCGGTTCGGGTGGCCGGGCAACGGCTCCGGCCTTGTCGGAGGGAGGAGCAGTTTTCGTCGCCTTCGCCGGGCGCTCAGCAGGCGGGGCCGGTGCTGCCGGCGTCCCGGGATTGATTACCGGAGTGCTGGTGTCGCTGCGCGTTGCCGACAGTTTGGCTTGTTCTGAGCCGTGGTGTTCGACTTGGTAGATAACGCCAACGCTTCCCAGAACAACGGTGGTGATGGCAACAGAGGCCCAGTTTAGCCAGCGCCGCCGACCAGAAGGCGCTGGAACAATGACCTGCTGCTTACTCTCGGGCGCGGGAAGCGAAAGGCGCGCCACCTCCCGGCAGTGTGCGCAGGCGGCAAAGTGGGCGAGCAGGCGTTCACGCTCGCGCGCGGTTACCGCACCTTCCTGGAAGGCGGCTAACAGGTCCGCATCCGGGTGGGGCCCGGCGGATTGCCTGAGGTTTTCCAGCGCTTGCTTCACCGGCTTTGGCAGTGGTTCCATCACGGTTCGGAATCGTCTCCTTTATAGAACGGGCGGAGGACGCTTTCTTGCTTTAAAACGTTTCTACGATCGGTATACCCCTAAATATCACCGCCGGGCTTGAAAGCCCGGCTACGTTCCGAGGTTCAGCTTCCGCTAGTCCGGTCTAAACTTTGCCGGACATCGATTTTGAGATCGCCTACGTCAGTGTCATTCAGGCACTCGTCTGCCTGCCTCGGGCTCATGCCCAGGGCCACCAGTTGGCCGTGAATGCTCTTCCGCAGGCTCTTAGTAAGCCGGTCGAGCTTACGGCTGATGGTGGACTCGTGTACCCGGAGTTGGCTGCCGATCTCCGCCAACGTTTGTCCATCCAGAAAGTAAGCAGCGAGCAGGAATCTTTCTTCGGCGGAGAGGGCGGCGAGCGCCGATGCCGTTGCCTTCTCCAGGCGCGCGTCAGGCATGGCCTTTGATACGGTGGGTGCTGCCGCAAAGGCGACACCGGATTCGATCTGCTCGTCCAGGCTGACAGTACGCTTCTGTGCCCGAAACCGATTTACATATTCCTGTGCGAGCACCGTCCGCAGCCAGCCCTCCAGCGAGCCACGTCCCATGTAGTAGTTCAGCTTGCTGACGCGCACTCCATCCGCGGACGGCAGTCCGTACAGTTCGGCGTAAAGTCCGTCGGCCAGCTCGCGGGCGGTGGCTTCGTCATGGGCAATGCCCAGGGCGGCGTCATAGAGTTTGACGCGGTAACGGTTCAGGAACTCGTCCCATGCCGGCGCATTGCCGGCGGCGCACGCCCGCGCCAGCGCCAACTCCTCCGCCCGCAGGAGTGCCAGCAGCGCGAGCGATTCGGCGTCGTCCGCGCCGCTCGCATACTTCGCCAAAACCGCGGCGACGATGCCGACAAACTGCTGAGCCGACAACGCAAACCGGCCGGCATTGGCCTGCGCGTACAAGCGATGCGCAGCTTCTTCAACCGCCGGGGAAAGCGCGGCGGAGCCCCGGAGTTCTGGCAAAGCGCCGTGGTCGGGCGAGGCGGAGTGAACGCCGGCCGGATTGGCGTCCGGGGACATGAGTAGGGATGCTATCAAAATTCCGGGCAAGATTGCGCGCAAGAAAGCAAAGGGTGGGCGTTCTTAGGATGTAGCCAAAAGGAGGCCCATTATGGCCAGGCGCACGGTGCGAGAGCAATTCCAGAGCTGGTGTATTCCTAAGTATCACGGCCGGGCTTTAACGCCCGGCTCTCTTCTGAGGTATATCTTCCGCGATTCCGGTCTGGTCGCGATTCTGCTGTTGATTTCAATGACCTGCCTGCAAGTTGCGGGACAGCACAAGGATGGACACGGGCAGCGCTCAGGTTCGCCGGCAGCCGCCGGCTACAGCGTATTGGAGCCGATCACGAGCGGCAATCTGACGATTTTCCCGGTGACGGCGGACACCAACCATGAAACCGCGCAATTCATCACTCTCGATGAGGGGATTCGCGCGGGAACGGTCGTGGTAAGCGA
>Ga0181527_1002937_pt1 | contig 15539 bp, 16 predicted proteins | sample PEATcosm2014_Bin_30_FD_119762 | JGI IMG/M metagenome (GOLD analysis project Ga0181527, IMG submission 119762) | Peatland microbial communities from MTU Mesocosm Facility, Houghton, MI, USA - PEATcosm2014_Bin06_60_metaG | ecosystem: Environmental > Terrestrial > Soil > Wetlands > Peat | place...
ATCTTTGAAATGACGCGGGATTACGCTGTCATCGTCCCGCTGATGATTGCAAACTTGACCAGCTTCTTCATCTCTTCCCGATTTCAGAAGCAGCCCATCTACGATGCATTGGCCCATCAGGATGGCATTCATTTGCCCAGCCACAGCACTCGCAACGAGCCCAACAGGCGAACTGTGCTTCAGATCATGCGGAAGACCCCCGAGATTCTCCCCGCTGAGATGCGTGTCCAGGATGTGATCGAACAAACTCGTGCCAGTAAACTCCGTACCTGGCCTGTGGCCGAGAAGGATTACTTTCTGGGAATTCTGACCAGAGAGACGCTGGGGTGCGCCTTTGTCGATGGGAGAAAAGAACAGCCGCTGAAAGACCTTGTGGAAACCCTCCAAGTTCCGCACCTCCACACGGATCAAGCCCTGCATCTGGCGCTCGAACGCATGAGCAAGTACCATCTCGATGTCTTGCCGGTCGTCCACCGGGCGGATATTCACAAACTGGAAGGCGTCGTAACGTTGCCGGATGTGCTGGATGCCTATGGCATCGACCGCATCGGCTCACAGTAGCGGGAGACGGCGCAGCATAGCACTTTGTGATTGAGCCTTTCGGATGAGATCTTCACGCCAGGGAATCCGCACCTTGGCATCATTCGGAGCCGCGACCAAGACTCTCTACAGTTCCTGCTATGGTTTGAGGACGCCGTGCGGGTTGATATAGCCGCCTCGAAAGAAGCGGTGATGCACCATACTTAGGCCAAGCAGACAAACGGCGACTGCCAAGACAACAACAAACAGGAATTGTCCAATTCGGAACCAAAGCGACTTTTGTCGTTCAGGGGCTTCTTCATTCGCATTCTTTGTCATTTGAGCTACTTATCCGCCAAGTCAAGCGAATGTCATGATACCACCGCTGAACAACTTACCTCCATGCCGGGTAGTGGTGCAGTTTGGGGGATCTGGCAGAATTGAACCTACGGGCAGGGCCCGCCCCAACGGGCAGCCCCATTTCTGTCCCGCCATTCTAATGGAATTTGAATGCAGTACCAATGTAATAGCGCGATGGGGTTAGTCAGCAACGCAATCGGGCCATTGAACCAGCAATTGCGACAGGTTTTAATCTGTATAGAAGTGTGCCGTTCAAGAGACGAAGGGACGGAAATGGAAAAATCCCGCCCTTTTCTTGCACATCTCTGAACCAATCGGAGAAGACCAAATGAATGACCTGTCTCTGAAGCTTTATATAAGATTTCAGGACCTAATGAACGGCGAAGAGGGTCAGGATTTAGTCGAGTATGCCCTGCTCGTTTGCCTGATTGCTCTGGCTGCGATCAGCGGCGTGAACCATGTGGCATCGGCGGTCACAAAGGTATTCTCGAACGTCAGCGCGTCATTGGCGTAGTCAAAGCGTGCTAGACTAGCGCAAATAGAAAACCCGCCTGCCAGGGCGGGTTTCTTTTTCGTCGTCATGCCCCAAGTCTAACGCCATCCCGCACTCAGTGGAAATTCAAACTGCCCACTACCCCATGCCGGGCAGTGTCCTAAGACTGCGTTGGCAGCCGTTCGGCAGTCTACATCTTGGTTGGAAGTGCTGAATGAGCGCTCCTAAAACCCCGGCATTAAATGAAAGGTAGGATCACAATCGCCCTCCCGGTTCCGCTATCCTATCGGTGAACCTGGGAGACCGGCATGGCGGACCCGTGCTTCATTAAGAAGGGCTCAAGCCCTCCCGTCTGTGGCGTTCACAATGTGCGTCTCATGAGGAAGCAGCTTCCCGATGAATTGATTGCTTCAGGGTATGGGGGCTTCACGTTCCTTGTCTGCCCCGTGAGCGGTGCAGTGCTCAATGACGAAGCAACGCACAAATAGGACTCCTATTTCCCTTTGCCGTAAGAGGAAAGCTTGAGCTTTTTTGAACACTTGATTGGTTTGCACCTTTCGTTTCCTTTGGACGTTGTGGCGGATACCAGCTGGAGGTCGAGAGTCTCATGGATGAGCAATTGTGACCGGCTTTCCACAGCCGCCTGTTCGATACTTACGACGTAAATACGGAGCCTTTGTCTAGAGCCGAAATGGCGCGGCATAGTCTGGGCAATGCCCATATAGAGACTGGATCATTTCCCGTTCACCGCCCGGCTGATGGCGCACCCTGTTGCTCGTTAAGGAAGAGGAATGATGAAAGTCCTGATAGGAATTGACGATTCAAAGTTTTCCGAAAATGTGATTCAGGCTGTTGTGAACCAGTTCCGGCCCGAGAATACCGAGGCTCTCGTTTTGCACGTGCTCCAACCGGTTGAGCCCGTCGCTCCTCCAGAAATGGCTCAAGGGTACGCTCCTGAGCTGGAAGAACAGAAGAAGCCAGCCCATGCATTGGTCGAGCGAGTTGCGGACGAGTTGCGTAGAGCGGGATTCAAGGCATACAGCGCTGTCAAGGTAGGGGACGTCAAAGAAAGCATCCTCGATACTGCAGCGGAATGGCACGCCGATCTCATTGCGGTTGGTTCGCATGGGCGAAGAGACATTCAGACCTTCCTGTTGGGAAGCGTGGCGGAATCCGTTGCTCGTCACGCCAAATGTTCCGTCGAAATCGTTCGCACGCCAGTGGGTAACTGACAGAGTGTTGCTTGCAGTAACCAGACGCAACAACTACGGTAGGGCCGGAATTTGTCTGCAAGGAAAATGGACCTGCCGCAAAGGCGGCGACTTCTTGCTACAAAACGCACAATGAAGGATGCCCCATGATTGAGCAGCTAATCAGCTTTCCTGACAACGTTCTCGCCTTCGTGTGTAAAGGGCACGCAACGAAAGGGGCTCAAAGTCAAACTGGCTAGCAGCCGGGCCTGGCCGGCTGTCTTCCCTTCCCTTTGGCAGATACTCAGGTGCGTAGACGCTCACAGCCCAGACTATCTCCACAAGAATAGGCTGCCTGGCGCACATCGGCGGCACGGCAGAGTTCACCATCAACCCGACAGGATCGCTGACAATGAACGAAGCAGCCACAGCCAGTTTCCGAAACCTCACTGGGAATCGTGGTCCGGAGAGGAGCTCGCAACTTCAGCTGTCGGCGCTCCGACATCCAGATGCGGTTCCGGAGGTGCCATCCCCAATCCTCGTCGAAAGCCGATCTTCGGCGTCGTCGGTTTGATGTATAAACGATGGAGAACTCTTCAGATGGTCCGCTGAACGGATTGGAAGGTGAAGCTGTTGGAGGTTCGGGAATTCTAGGATTTGTTTGTACGCGATTTGTACGCAGATTTGGCACTCATGGAAATCCGTGAATTTCGGGCATTCCTAGAATGAATAAGTTGCGTGTTTTCAATGCTCAGCACAGGTTCGTCCTGCTGAAAGACCTCCATAACCCCTTCAAGCACATAAAACACCTCCGGGCTGGCGTGACTGTGGAGTGGAATGATTGTTCGAGGAGGGATTCCGCCGCGCATCACGCTGAGGTTTCCGCCATTTCGTTCAGGCGTGGAGACGAATTGCAGGAGTGTTCCGACAACCGCATATGTGGGTTGCTCTGCCGCGTGGACAACAGAATTCATGAGAGTTTGCGTGCCATTTCGCATTGTCTTTTCCTTCCTTTCCTGAATCGGTAAGTTTTTGAAGTTGCAGAACACAGCAATTCGTCGGCTACCTCATTCGAGTTCAACGGCATGATGTTGTTGCGGCCTTCAATCACGGGTAGATTCACAACCATGTCTCCTCTCTTGAAGAATCTGCGGCATTTGACGGTTGCGCATCCCGTGCAAGCCTATGTTCCGAAAATGCAGTCCGAGGGACATGTTTTTGACTACGCTGCGGACTGCGGATGACGGTGCGCACAGCTTTGGCGCCTACTAGAAATGGTCGACGTCGACGATCGCCTGGGCAAATGCCTGGGGCGCCTCTTGAGGCAGATTGTGCCCGACACCGCCGGTGATAATCCGATGCGCGTACTTGCCGGAGAATTTCCTGGCATAGGAACTGGCATCCGGGTGCGGTGCGCCATTCGCATCGCCTTCGAGAGTGATGGTGGGCACAGCGATGACAGGCCCTTCGGCAAGCCGCTTTTCTAGACTGTCGTATCTCGGCTCGCCTTCAGCCAGACCGAGCCGCCAGCGGTAATTGTGGATCACAATCTTGACATGATCCGGGTTGTCGAATGATGCTGCACTCCGATCGAACGCGGCGTCGTCGAATGCCCACTGCGGTGATGCGAGTTGCCAGATGAGCTTCGCAAACTCGCGCCTGTATTTCTCATACCCGTCCTCACCGCGTTCCGTGGCAAAGTAAAACTGGTACCACCATTGGAACTCAGCCTTGGGCGGCAGCGGAGTTTTACCGGCTGCCTGGCTGCCGATCAGGTAACCGCTCACAGAGACGAGGGCCTTGCAGCGTTCCGGCCAGAGCGCGGCTACGATGTCAGCAGTTCGCGCGCCCCAATCGAAGCCGGCGACGATCGCCTTCTCGATCTTGAGGGCATCCATCAACGCGACGATGTCGAGAGCGACGACCGATTGCTGACCATTCCGAAGCGTCTCGCTCGAAAGAAAGCGCGTCGAGCCATAGCCGCGCAAATGAGGGACGATCACTCTGTATCCCGCCGATGCTAGCAATGGGGCAACGTCCACATAACTATGAATGTCATAGGGCCAGCCATGCAGAAGAATCACAGCCGCGCCATTGGCCGGGCCGGCTTCTGCATAACCAATGTTGAGCTGGCCAGCGTCAATCTGCTTCATCGAGGCGAACGATGTGTTCGTCCCCGGCTTGATCCCCGACAAATCCGACGGGTCTGTCTTGGGAAGAGGCCGGCTCTCGCCCGCGAAGAGCGCGCTCGGTGCGAGCAACGCCGCACCCGCTGATAGTCCGGCGATAGTGAAATTGCGACGGGACATCCCGATTGACTTCGTTTGTTTCATGGCGATTCTCTCCTTGATCCTGCGTGTAACCATTCCCCACAAAACGTGCGATGTTGGCGTCAGTGAAGGTGTTGGGGTGTACTTTCGCTCGGAATTGTGAAGGTAACAACTTGCTGATCAAGGGGCCGATGGTTTGCATTGACCAGTTGGATCAGAACCTTGTGCGGTCCAGGCGCGAGGCCATTAATGATGATCGGTACGCCGCTCGCGTCTGCCCAGTGCCAGGTGGCGTCATCGACCGTCACATGGATGTGCCCAACCCGTGGAGTCACGGCAAGTGCGGCCGGCCCGAAAACCGGCAAGATGTGCAGATTCTCCGCGTGATAGGGAAGAAACAGAACGCCACGCGACAGCGGCTCGGCCTTAGGAGCGTCGACGATGAGCTTTGCGGGTGGTTCGCTCTGAGAAGGCTCAACAGCGGCCATGCCATGGGTTGCGTGCACGTCCATTGCAGCGGATGACGCGGCGTTTGGCGGCTCAGGCACCGTGAACTCGACGGAGCCTTGATCGAGCAGTTGGTGGTTCGCACTCTCCAGTTGAATCAGGACCTTATGCGTCCCGGGCAGCAGCCCGTTCAGGATCACGGGCTCTCCGCTCGCATCGACCCAGACCCACGATGCATTGTCGACCGACACGTGGATGTGTCCGACCCGCGGAGAAACGGCAAGCGCGGCCGGCCCGAACACCGGCGCCATGTGCAGGTTCTCCGTGCGATATTGAATCACTGCAAGGCCATGCGACAGGGGTTCGACCAGAGGCGGATCGATGACGATTTTCGCCGGTGGTTCGTTTTGAAGCGGCTCGACAGCCGCTGCCCCACGCACGTCCCTGGCGGTTTGCGCAGCGCCTGACCCACCAACCAATAAGGCGATGATGACCGGCACACTCAACCACTTCGAGCGGCTTTGATGGATTCGGCTTTGTATCCCGCTAGATTGTCTTTGCTTCATTTCTTTTCTCCTTTTCAATTGGATTGCTCTTCGAGAGCGCTCCAGTGTGTAACACAGTTACGGTTAAGCCAGAGGCGCAAAGTCAAATCTGTTGGACGATGGTGTTGGTCGATACCTTGGTATCAGCCACCGGGATCGTCCGTGCGAAGAAGACGGGCAATCAACGCCGCCCGGGAAGGGCTACGCGTTGATTGTCCGCCTGATTGGCTAATGGCCTTCAGGCACGTTGAGATTGGCTCTTACCGCTCGGGCCACAAACAGCAAAGGAACGGCAGCGATGGTCAGAACCCCGATGAATCGAAAGCAATCCATAAAGGCAAGAAAGCTGGACTGCTTTAGAAGTTCGCGATATACAACAAGTTCGGCTGCTGACATCGCATCCACACTCGAATATCCTTTCTGCATCAGGTAGTCGGAAACAGCTGCGACACGCTGCTGAAGGAACTGCGATGCTGGCGCAAGACTGGAGAAAAGTCGCTCCTGATGAAAATTCATCCGCCTCTCGCTAACAGTGCCAATCATGGCGATTCCAAAGCTTCCTCCCCAGTTCCGGAAGAGATTGGTAAGACTTGAAGCCTTGTTGTTTTGATCGGGGCGCAGCATCGAGTAAGCGATGATATTGACCGGCACAAAGAAGAATCCGTAGCCGACTCCCTGAAACACTCGTCCCCACGCATAGTGTCCGCCATTGGTATCAAGCGTGAGGGTGCTGAAATACCACATTGCTACCGCTACAGTGCAAAGGCTAAGCGCGATCATTGTTCTCGGCTGGATCAGACGACGCTGAATCAGTTGTGCGGAGACGGGCGCAAGCACTGTGATCACAAGAGCCCCTGGACCCAGGACTAGTCCAGCATCTGTCGCTTTGTAACCGTAGAGAGATTGCAGGATCTGAGGAACGAGTACTGTCGTTCCGAATAGCCCGATTCCAAACACAAAGAACAGAATGCTCGCAATTGCGAAGTTGCGATTTGCCAGCATGCGAAAGTCAATCACTGGATATCGGCTGTTCAACTCCCATACAACTGTGGACACCCATCCCACAACCGCAATCCCTAAAAGCCAGCATATGGATGCACTGCCAAACCAATCTTCGATCTGACCGCGATCCAGCGCAATCTCCAGCGCAGCAGAAGAGAGGACGATGAGTGTGATTCCAATTCCATCGACCGATAGTCTCCCACCCATACGCACACTGGCTCGCTCTGCGACAAATGAAGGAGGATCATGCAACAACTTCCTCGACAGAAGCAGGGCAATCAGGCCGATAGGGACGTTGATGAAGAAAATCCAGCGCCAACTATAGTTGTCGGTAATCCACCCACCCAGGACCGGACCGACTGCCGGGGCCGTAACCAGGACCACCGTATAGAGAGCGAACGCGGAAGCACGTTTCTCGGGCGGGAAGGTATCGATCAAGATGGCCTGTGCCACTGGCGCCAGGCCTCCGCCCGCGACTCCCTGCAATACGCGTCCCACCAACATCAATTCCAACGACGGCGCGAGACCGCAGAAGAGCGACATCGCCGTAAACAGTGCGACACAGATCAGGTAGTAGGTCTTTCGTCCAAGGGCACGGCTCAACCAGGCGCTCATAGGCAATATGACCGCGTTTGCGACCAGGTAGGTTGTGAGGACCCAGGTCACCTCGTCATAGCTTCTTCCCAAACCCCCGCCGATGTACGGCAGTGCCACGTTCGCAATGGAAGTATCGAGCAACTCCATAAACGTCGCCAAGGTCACGGTTAGTGCAATGACCCATGGATTGATCGCTAGACGCACCTTGGGTGCCTGTCGTGTTGTGACAGTTGTGGTGGCCAATTCAGTTCTCCGCCAAAATAGTTCCGAGGTTCCGATCGGGATGGACTTCAAGAGATCCGTCGCATGGGATCAGCCGAACGTGAAGTCAAAAGCTTCTACCCCAGAGCCGAGAAACTCGACCTCTAACAGATGATCCGCGACGGGTTCCGGCTGCCGGATAAGCTGATACAGCCGCTGCTCGGTCACTTTGCCATTGCCTTGATCGTCAATGTCGCTACCATGAGATGCGCCCGGCAGATGTCCATCAATGAGAACGCGAAATGGAACGGAGGTTCCTCGCACCGCAGGTCCCATGACGAGATGAAGATCGCGGGCGTGAAAGCGGTATGCGATTCGCCCGTTGGCCGTGTTCAGTGCAGCCGCTTCTCTGCCGACTGTCCAATCACTCTGCAGTGCCCAATGGTTGAGCCCTAACTTCGCGGGGTATCCATAGACATGGCTGTTGTTCAATCGTGCGCCGCCAGGGGATGAAAAATTCTCGGTGAGTTCAAATCCGGCATAGGTTTCAGGAGACTGCAAGTTGCCCCAATCGGCGGGGGCTTCCGCACCTTGGGCATCGATCGAAACAAGTCGATGGGAAATCTCTCCGGCACCGGCCTCGACGAGCAATTGTTGGGTGGTCCGTTCCGACTGTTCGTAATCGCCCTCGCCGAATTGATGGTGTCGAATACGCCCCCGTGCATCGACGAAGTAAAGAGCCGGCCAAACCGCATTGTTAAAAGCGCGCCATACCGCATGATCGTTGTCGACCGCAACCGGATAGTCGATCTTCATGGCATTGATCGCCCAGCGGACGTTATCGATGTTCTTCTCGAAAGAGAACTCCGGAGCTTGCACACCAATTACCACCAATCCTTGGGCCTTGTACTTTTCGGCCCATACACGAACGTATGGGAGTACGCGCAGGGAGTTGATGCAGGTATAGGTCCAGAAATTGACGAGTACGACCTTTCCGCGTAGCGCCCTCATTTGCAACGGTTGTGAATTGAGCCATGCGGACGCGCCCGCGAAGGAAGGCGACTCGCCATCGATTGCGAACTGCGCTGCCGTTGAACCGACAATTCCTAATTGAGCAGCGGCAATCGACATTGCCGCGGCGCCAAGAATGCGACGACGGTCTAGGTTGATTTCGTTGGGCATAGTCTCTCTCCGATCAGGAAATGATTCTGCCAATCGACATGGCAGACCACATCCGTGACAGATCCGGCTTATCGTCTTCCTCCGGTCAGCTCATCAAACGTTGATGGCGTAACGAGCCGCTGCATGCATTCGAGACAAATTGGGGCCGAGCGCCTTGCGAGCTTCATCGAACTTTTTCCAATCGCCCAAGTTGGGCAACGAAGGGATAGTGATCAACTCGCCTTGGTCCAGACCTGCGAGGGAAGCATCGACCATCTCCTCAGCCGACATGACGATCTCTGCGGGAAGATTATGGACGGGCAACTTGGCGCGGTCCCAAAACTCAGTGCTGGTGGCCCCGGGCAAAACAACCTGCACCTGGATACCCTTGTCCTTGACCTCGTTATAGAGAGACTGCGTGAGATTGACCACGAATGCTTTGGTGCCGCTGTAGACGCCGTTGAGCAATTCGGGGCTGAGGGCGACGACGGAAGCGATGTTGATAATGAGCCCCTTGGAGCGCTCCAGGAAACCCGGCAGGACCGCGGCCGTAAGCCGCGTTAGAGCGGTGACGTTCAACTGGATCATGTTGTCCATGTCGTCGATATTGGAATCGATCAACTTGGCTACGCCGCCGAAACCCGCATTATTAACCAGGGCTGTAATTTCGCTGTCCGAGCGCAGACGATCTTCGACACGCTTGAGATCAGCCTTGACGGTGAGGTCAGCGGTTAGAATTTCGGCATTACGATCGGTCTTTGCAGCAATATCGTTTGCCAAGTTGGTCAACCGCTCCCGGTCGCGGGCAACCAGGATGAGGTTGTAGCCTCGCTGGGCAAGACGGTGGGCATAGACGGAGCCGATGCCTGTGGATGCTCCGGTGATGAGTGCGGTACCCGGCTTCGAAGGTTTCGTCATAATGGGTCTCCACTGAGTTGCTGAAATGTGTCCATCAATTGGACTCACTACATCAGAGTAGACCGGTCGGTCTATCGATTCAGAATTTATGCATATGCTAAGAGGTCTTTTCTTAGCGCTTCAGCAAAACGTTGAAAGCGAAGTGCAGAAAGTTCTCCAGTGGCTTGCTGGAGCGGTCCGCCTTTGACCGAAGGAGAGCGCCTTCGTAGCTATTCAGGAGGAAAGACGCCAGTTCCTGGGGTTTGCTCGATTTGGCTAGCTCTCCGCGGTCGATTGCCTCCTGGAGGATGTCGGCGATCGCCGTTTGCCAATTCGAGAAGGACACGTGGAGCAGAGATTGGATCGAATCGCTGTGGTCTGCCATCTCCAGGCTGAGGTTTGCCAGCATGCAGCCGCTAACAGTAGCCGCGGGCCCATAAATAGCCATGAGTTCCTCGAAGTACCGCCGCAGGCGCTTGAGCGGCGCGGCCTTGCCGTCGCGCAGGATCTTTTCAGCTCGTTCGTTTTCTCCCCGAACGTAGAGATTGAGCACCTCTTTTGCGAAGGCCTCTTTGCTGGCAAAGTGATGATAGAACGATCCCTTTGGCACGCCGGCCTCGTCGAGGATTTCCTTCACGCCCGTGGCCGCGTAGCCCATGGCATGAATGCGCCGAAGTCCCACTTGAAGAAGATGCTCCCGCGTGTTCCGAACTTCCATTTTCTCCCTCCGCGTAAATTCTGACATTCGATAGACCGACCAGTCTATTCGATTCAGATTTCGCACAGAAGATTCTCTTGTTGGCACAGAGTTCATGCCCAAGATCTAGCGACGCTGGAGAAGCGGCTTTCCGAGTCGATCGGTGAGGGAGGGTTTTGCGCTCACAGGAGAATCGTGTGCCCCCCGCCTTTTGAACCGACATCTCTGCCGTGACAGAAACGTCAATCCCGAAAGAAAATAGGTCCTCTAGTCGGTATCGCGACTGAAATCTCGGTGGTTCCGTCATCACAGCGGATCGGAGTTGGGATGGGCGTTTATCACGAGTATTCCGGCTCAGGGTCATGGAATCCCAGGTCTCAGTGGCGAGACCTGGGCACCCGGAATGTTGAGGGATATGGAGAAGTGGGGCACCCGCCGTCATCGATCCTGATCCTTGCCGGGCAGCTCTTGGCAAAAACTGAACGCGTGGGGATCGTAGGGGGCAGTGAGCTCCGAGCAATCCGCTTCATCGAGGCTGAGATCCAGCGCGGCGATTGTACCTGCTAAATGGACCGCTTTGCTTGCACCGACAATCGGAGCCGTTACATCGGGCTGCCTCAGGAGCCACGCTAGTGCTACTTGCGCCCGACTGACCCCCTTCCGCTCCGCGACGCGGCCAACAGCGTCGATAACAAGGTGATCCGCCTCCATCGTCTGGCTGTAGAGCAGGTGTGCAGTTTTGTCATGTGTTACGCGGTCTGAAGTCGATGACGCCGCCCATTCACGGGCGAGTCGACCTCTCGCCAGCGGGCTCCAGGGAATGACACCAAGGCCTTCTGATCGACATAAGGGAAGCATCTCGCGCTCCTCTTCACGGTTAAGCAAGTTATAGTGCGGCTGCACGGACACAAAACGCCTCCATCCGTGATGATCCGCAAGATAGAGCGCCTTGCATAGCTGCCAAGCGAACATGGAAGACGCGCCGAGATATCGTGCCTTGCCGGATCTGACCACGTCATGGAGTGCGTCGAGTGTCTCCTCGATGGGCGTTTCACTGTCCCAGCGATGAATTTGGTAGATGTCGACATAATCGGATCCAAGTCTCTGCAAGCTGGCATCGATTGCCGCAAAAATCGCCTTCCGTGAGAGACCTCGACCATTTGCATCCGGTCGAACCGGATAGTACACCTTTGTGGCAATTACGACTTCATCGCGTCGAGCAAGCTGTTTCATAGCGCGACCAACAACTATCTCACTTTCTCCCCCGCCATACATGTCGGCTGTGTCGAAAAAATTGACTCCAGCTTCGATTGCCTGACGGATCACCGCTATGCTTGAGCCTTCATCAATTCTCCAAGCCCGGGCTTCGACCCCGAAACTCATGCAACCCAAAGCGATACGTGAAACTTTTAGGCCGGAACGACCGAGATTGACGTAATTCATACATGATCCGTTTCCGCGTCGTTCGATTCAAGACGCATGGTTGAGGGTTTCTGGTTCTCATCGTTATTGCGTTCGGCGGGGCGGTGCAGAGCGACACCCGCCATAACGAACGCGAGCCCAGCGATGTCTCTAGGCCGAGGGATCTGTTTCAAAACGATCGCTCCGATCATGGTTGCAATCGCCGGCAGAAGGGCGAGGAAAAGCGCAAAACTCGAGCGTGGCAGCCTTGACATCGCCAGTTGATCGCAAACATATGGAATGACGGAGGCACACACTCCAACACCCAACCCGGCGAGTAGAAGCACGGGCTTTTGCATCACTTGGACGGCCTGTCTTAGGCCGATCGGCGACACTGCTAGAAACGCAACGAAAGTAGCAGCCCCGAGTCGAGAGATGGCGCCATCAGGGCTCAACCGGGCGACCCTATGCCCGAGCACGATATAAAGAACGAAGAGACAGCCGTTTGCGAAAGCCCATGCTAGACCAACTGCATTCGTAGACCACTTCGCATTGATCAAGATAAAAACACCAGCGACAGCCAACAACAAGGCCCCGTAGTTTCGTACCGTCTTCAGACCATAGAGCGCCACCGTGATTGTCCCGGAAAATTCGATCGCCACGACCACACTGATCGGGAGTTTACTGAGCGCCATATAGAAACAGCAGTTCATCGCGGCCAGCGCGATTCCGAAGGTGACTAGGAGCTTTTGTTGTTCACGGTCCAGCGACCTGAGCAGGCGCAACGGATGCGAAACCAACATAAACACAAGGGCAGCAGATGCTATGCGCAGCCACGCCATGCCGAGGATTCCGACTGCGGGAAACAAAAGGACGGCGAACGAAGGGCCAAGCGAGTGAAAGATTGCGCTTATGACAAACCAAAGATGAGGGGGCAGGCCCGGTCTCGAAAAACTACTCACTTTCTTTTCCGTATTTGGTTCAACGGAGCCCACCAAGTTCTCAGGAACATGATCCATGATTGTTAGTTTGACAAGGAAATGCGAGCTGGTACATACTAGAATGTAGGCACAATAACGAAGCGTCTTTCGATAATGAAGGCATCTATGCCGAAATACCTTCAACTAGCAGAACTCGTCCGCGATCCCCGGAACGTCGAGCTTCTGACGCTGCTTCAAGATGACCCTCGCATGAATGTTTCCGAGCTTGCGCGGCGCATGGGTATGTCCGCGCCGGCAGTGCGAGAACGCTTAGCTCGGTTGGAAGATGCCCGGGTGATTCAGGGGTACCGACTTGATCTGAATGCCGCGGCGCTCGGATGGCCGCTGCAGGCCTATGTGAGGGTTCGCCCCATGCCCGGACAACTGTCTAAGATCACGAAGCTTGCAGCGTCGATGCCGCAGGTGGCCGAATGCCATCGCATCACGGGCGAGGACTGCTTTATCCTTCGCGTCTATCTGGAATCGGTCGAAACCCTGGATCAAGTTCTCGATAAGTTCTTGGCATTGGGGCAAACGACCACGTCCTTGGTTCAATCTACAATCGTGCCATCACGGACGCCGCCACTGCCACTTGCCAAAGGGAGAAAGCAGCCATCTTCGTCTTCAGAAGGTACGTTGAATGCACCCTGACGGACTGCCTTGACGACGAATGCCTGTTGCATATCAAACCACCGCCCGGGCCTACCAGAACTTTCTGAACGGGGTGGATTAGTTGATGAACCCTATCTCCTGTCCTCCTATTTGCCAAGCCTCTCGATCTGGTGACGAAGACGAACTGGGAAGGTACAGGCGTCAAACCAGATATCAAGGTGACGGCAGATGATGCTTTGGCCACAGCAGAAAGGCTTGCGCAAGAGAAGATCCACACGGCAAAAGAAGGCAAAAACACAATGACGAAGTTATCCGCTGCATCTGCTTTGAAATAAATGGATAGCGAACTCGATCAGTAAATACCATCAGGATAACTAGGCCTCCAATCTCCTGGTGTGCCAGAGGCGCACAGACTCGCGCCAGCCGCTGCCCTCATCTTGACGTCGATACGCGCATAATCGCCAAAGCACTCACCAACGCCGGTTACTCCTGCAAAGTCGGCCAGTGTCCGCCGATCCGTCGTCGGAGAAATCGAAGAAATGGGCTCCCCATTACGCGGGCGAGTCCAGGACAGCACGGAATCGTCCGGTTTTCCCTCGGCAAATGCTCCGTTGGCCTTACAATTCCTGGGATCTGCAGGCTCCGCTCGAGCAACGGCACACGATCCATCTCCGCGAGCATCGTCAACCTGACTCCGTTTCATCTGGAATCGGAAGTAAATACCGGACGATCTCAAATTCACCGCTCTCTTCCGCGCCCAGATAAACCTCAATCACCTCATTGACGAGGTGATCCACTGTTCCGATTTGATCGAGAACTGCCGTGAAAAGCTCGATTTCGACCTCGCCAGTTATTCTGCCCGTACCGTTTATGCAGATCAGACCAGCGTGAATCGGAACATTCGCGTACTGCCCGCTGGACCCTGGCTGGTCGGCCGGTCCACGAAAATCGACGCTGTTTCTCGTGACAAACGTCCAGTCCTGCTCAACGATCAGGTCTCTGAGTTGCCAGTCCTTCCAGCCTGCCTTGCCTAGCCAGGTCACATGGGAACTGGCGTTGAAACCCCGATCGCGCGCCAACTGTGCAAGGTCCGGGCTCAGGCATTCGTCAATCAGGAATTTCAGCACTCCTCACACTCCTCGCGAGGAGTTGCGGAGCCGCATCTTCGTGACCGAAATTCTGGTCGCGCCGGGGATGGAAAGCCGCCGAGGCCGGCCGCGCTGCGGAGCCGCTTTGGCGTAAATCGAGGCGAGCTCGACCTGCGATGCGTTGAGGCTCGGATAGGATCTGAGAATTCGCTCCATGGGAACTCCCGCATCCAACTGCGCGGCGACATCGTGCACGGGAACGCGTGTGCCACGAATCACCGGCGTTCCGCTCAGGATTTCGGGATCTTCGACGACCATCTGGCGCGCTTCTGTGAGACTGCGCAGACGGCCGTCGACCTCCTTCCAGAGATAAGAGAAACGGATCGTCAGATTGTGATCGCCCACCGTGCAGTCTTTCCACTCGTTCCAGGTCGAGCAGCGGATCCTGGCGTTGCGGATCGTTTCCAGGCGGGCGTTCGCGGTCAGCCAATTTGCCGTCTCGAAATAGAAGGCAATGAGGAGACAAGCATCCGACCGGAAGGTCCGGATAGGCGTGGTGTCGTAGAGATCCTCGGGCAGGATTTTTTCGTCGATCATCCGGTTGATCTGCGGGATCGAGACTCCGGCCGCTATGGCCGCTTCCGTTGTTGTCAGATGTTCCATCCGGGCATCCATGGGGCGCCTCCACCTTCCAATATGATAATCCATCTGAAGCTCCAGATCAATTATTTCGGCTTTGCAGGGAAGTTCCATTTTCAGCTCGAATCGAGGCTTCTGAATTTCTTAGGGGCTGACGCCGATTCCTCCACGATCAGGTAGTGAGAACCGGACTTGGTTGAAAAACTTGGTCCAGAATTTGGTCCAATTGCGTGCCGAAAAGGCTCCGATTACTCCTTTGGCTCCTCTCTACTCCATTGAAAACATTACTACTCCACCGTTTAGTACTCGCCTGTTAACCGAAGGGTTGTAGGTTCGAGTCCTACCTGAGGAGCCAAATTTTTCCCCGCATAAATATTGCAAATTCTTGACTTTCCCTCCGAATTGTCGAATGCCGTGTTGACCAACGTATGGGTGTCGTC
>Ga0181527_1002939_pt1 | contig 15537 bp, 12 predicted proteins | sample PEATcosm2014_Bin_30_FD_119762 | JGI IMG/M metagenome (GOLD analysis project Ga0181527, IMG submission 119762) | Peatland microbial communities from MTU Mesocosm Facility, Houghton, MI, USA - PEATcosm2014_Bin06_60_metaG | ecosystem: Environmental > Terrestrial > Soil > Wetlands > Peat | place...
ACAACGTGCGCGTCACGGTGGAGCTCATCCAGCCCATCGCCATGGAGAAGGAGCTCCGCTTCGCCATCCGGGAGGGCGGCCGCACCGTGGGCGCGGGCGTGGTGAGCGAGGTGGTGGCGTAGCCCAAGAATCCCCGCGGGCGGGCCGAGGAGAAGCGAGACGACCATGAGAGAGATCATTACCCTGGCGTGTGGGGAGTGCAAGCGCCGGAACTACTCCACCACCAAGAACAAACGGAACACCACCGATCGGCTGGAACTCTCGAAGTACTGTCGCTGGTGCCGCAAACACACGGTCCACCGGGAAACGAAATGACCAATTCCCAATGGGGGGCGCGCCGCCGTCATTGGTCATTGGGAATTGATGATTCCCGCAATTGTTCGCGAACATGCTCGCGAATAATTCGGAGTTAGGCCTGTAGCTCTAACGGGAGAGCAGCGGACTCCAAATCCGCGGGTTGGGGGTTCGAATCCCTCCAGGCCTGCCAACGGCCAAGGACCGACAGGGACAGCGACAGCGACAGAGAAGAGCGCCAAGAGCCGACAGGGATAGGGATAGCGACAGGGATAGCGAAGAGAAGAACGGGGATGGCGGCGGTCGGATCTCGCTCTCGTTGTCGGATTTCGGGGATGAAGGCATGAGTCAAATGACGGCAGTCGCGGAACGGGTGCAGGAGTGGAAAGAGACGACGGTCCGTTTCCTCCGAGAGGTCCGGGTGGAGATGAAGAAGGTGACCTGGCCTCAACGGAAAGAGATCATCGGCTCCACGGTCGTTGTCATCGTGGCCAGCTTCCTGGTGTCCTTTTTCCTGGGGGCCGTGGACCTGATCCTTCAGAAAGTGCTGGGATTCATCGTCAAGTGACACCCGCTGGCGGACGTTAGGACGAATCATGGGTGACGAAGAGAGACAGGCCGTGGTGACGCCTCCCGGGGAACCGAAAGAAGCCGCAGCCCCATTGGACGTCGAGGCCCAGGCCGCCGGGGCTGCAGGGAGGGGTGAGGCCGCGGCGCCCGAGATAGCGCCGGAGGCGGCGAAGCCGCTGCCGCCCCATCACCAGTGGTACGTGATCCACACCTACTCGGGGTTCGAGAACAAGGTGAAGCAGAGCATCGAGCAGCGGGTCGCGGCGCTGGGGATGGGCGATGTCGTGTCCCAGGTGCTGATCCCGACTGAGACGGTGGTGGAGCTGAAGAAGGGGAAACGACGGGAGGCCTCCCGTAAGTTCTTCCCGGGGTACGTGCTCGTCCGGATGGACATGTCGGACGACCTCTGGTACATGATCAAGAACACGCCGAAAGTGACCGGGTTCGTCGGTCCCGGCGTGCGGCCGACGCCGATCCCCGAAGACCAGGTCAAGACCATCATCCAGCAGGTGGTGACCGGGGCGGAGCGGCCGAAGCACAAGGTGCTGTTCACCCGCGGGGAGAGCGTCCGGGTCGTCGACGGGCCGTTCTCCAACTTCACCGGGGTGGTGGATGAGGTGAAGCCGGACAAGGGACGCCTCAAGGTCATGGTGAGCATCTTCGGTCGCCCCACGCCGGTGGACCTGGAGTTCCTGCAGGTGGAGCGGGTCTGACCGGGAAAAGTCGCGAAATGTCGAATGTCGAACACGGAATGTCGAATGACGAACGTTCAGGATGAGCCTTCCGGAAACCGGAATCCTTTGCCGTTCGTCATTCGGAATTCGACGTTCGTTATTCCTTTGTGATTTCGGCTGCATCAGGTGGGGGATGTAGGGGGCATTCATGGCCAAAAAAGTAGTCGCCCAGGTGAAACTGCAGGTCCCGGCGGGGAAGGCGAACCCCTCGCCGCCGGTGGGGCCGGCCCTGGGGCAGCACGGCGTCAACATCATGGAGTTCTGCAAGGCGTTCAACGCGCAGACCCAGGCGCAGGAGGGGCTGACGATCCCGGTGGTGATCACCGTCTACTCAGACCGCTCCTTCACCTTCATCACCAAGACGCCGCCGGCGGCGATCCTCCTGAAGCAGGCGGCGGCCATTGCCCAGGGATCCAAGGAGCCGAACCGGGTCAAGGTAGGCAAGGTCACTCGCAAGCAGGTCGAGGAGATCGCCCGGACCAAGATGCCCGACCTGAACGCCACGTCGCTGGAGGCGGCGATGAAGATCATCGAGGGGACGGCCCGCAGCGTGGGCATCGAGGTGGTCGGCTAAAGAGCCGAGAGCTGAGAGCCGAGAACCAGGAGGGGACGGCGGCTGACCTCACCCGTCGTCCGGCATCTGCGAAGGAGGGAGCCAGCTATGGCGAAAGTCGGCAAGCGATACGCGAAGGCTGCCGAGGCCGTCGGCCAGGCCGCGGGAAAGAACGGCGGGCTGGAACTGGCCAAGGCTGTCGAGGTGGCCAAGGCGGCCGCCACGGCCAAGTTCGATGAGACCATGGAGATGGCGGTGCGCCTGGGGGTGGATCCGAAGCATGCCGACCAGATGGTCCGGGGCACCGTGGTGCTGCCCCACGGGACCGGGAAGAAGGTGCGCGTCCTGGTCTTCGCCAAAGGGGAGAAGGAGCGGGAGGCCAGGGAGGCAGGTGCCGATTTCGTCGGGGCTGAGGACCTGGTGGAGAAGATTCAGGGCGGCTGGGTGGACTTCGAGCGCGCCATTGCCACGCCGGACGTGATGGGCCAGGTGGGCCGCCTGGGGAAGGTCCTGGGACCGCGCGGGCTCATGCCCAATCCGAAGACCGGCACCGTCACCTTCGAGGTGGGGAAGGCCGTGCGGGAGTTCAAGGGAGGCAAGATCGAGTTCCGGGTGGAGAAGGCCGGCATCATCCACGTCCCCTTCGGCAAGGCCTCCTTCGGGGTCTCGCAGCTCACGGAAAATGCCATGGTGATCCTGGAGGCGCTACTCAGGGCCAAGCCCGCCGCCAGCAAGGGCCGCTACCTGCAGGGGATCTCGATCTCGTCCACCATGGGTCCCGGCGTCCGCGTGGATGTCAACGCGGTCCAGGCAGCCGTCAAGGTCTAATCGAACAGGAGGGAGCTGTGGGGCGGACGGACAAGGTAACCACCATCGCGGAGCTCCGCGAGAAGCTGGGCGCCGCGCGCAGCGCGGTGCTCACCGATTTCCGGGGCCTCAGCGTCGCCGAGATCACAGAACTCCGGACCCTCCTCCGCAAGAGTGCGGTGGAGTACACGGTCGTCAAGAACACCCTGGCCAAGATCGCCGTGAAGGACACGGACCTGGCCGGACTGGCAGCGTACCTCGAAGGCCCCACGGCCATCGCCATCAGCCGGGGGGACCCGGTGGCCGCGTCCCGTGTCCTGTCCACCTGGAGCAGGACCCGGCCGACCTTCGCGGTCAAGGGGGGCATCGTCGAAGGGCAGCTCGTGGGCCCGGCCGACATCGCCGCCCTGGCCGACCTGCCGCCCCGCGAGGTGCTCCTGGCGCGTGCGGCCGGGGCGTTCCAGGGGCCGCTGCAGGCCCTGGCGAATGTCCTGGCGGGGCCGGTGCGGGCGCTGGCGTGCGCCCTGGATCAGGTGCGGGTACAGAAGGAGAAGTCCGAGTAGCCGTGGGAAGCCCTCGTGGCTGTTCCCTGATGCCGCGTGAACCCATCCGAATGAGGAGGTCGCAATGGCCAAGGTGACGGTAGAGGACGTGCTGGATTCCATCGATGCCTGGACGGTCTTGGATCTGAGCAAGCTCGTCAAGGGGATCGAGGAGAAGTACGGGGTTTCCGCGGCGGCGCCCGCGGTCATGGCGGTCGGAGCGCCGGCGGCCGGAACTGGCGCGGCCGCGAAGCCGGCCGAAGAGCAGACGGAATTCACCGTCGTCCTGGCCGGCGTGGGCGAGAAGAAGATCCAGGTCATCAAGGAGGTGCGGGCCATCACGGGGCTCGGCCTCAAGGAGGCCAAGGACCTGGTGGATGGCGCTCCCAAGCCGGTCAAGGAGGGCATCTCCAAGTCCGAGGCGGAAGAAATCAAGAAGAAGCTTGAGCAGGCCGGGGCAACCGTTGAACTCAAGTAGCGAGGGATAGCGCGCATGGCCGTCGTGAAGAAGGCCGGTGTCGAGGATCGGACCAGTTTCGCCAAGATCCGCGAGATCATCGGGATTCCGAACCTGATCGAGATCCAGCAGCGGTCCTACGAGCGGTTCCTCCAGACGCGGACTCCGCCGCAGGAGCGCGAGGACTCCGGGCTCCAGGGGGTGTTCACCAGCATCTTCCCCATCGCCGATTACAACAACTCCGCCTCCCTGGAGTTCGTCCGATACGAGTTCGGCGATCCCAAGTACACCGCCGAGGAGTGCCGCGAGAAGGGGATGACCTACTCGGTGCCCCTCAAGGTCACCCTCCGGCTGGTGGTGTGGGACAAGCAAACGGGCAGCGAGGCGCGGAGCATCCGCGACATCAAGGAGCAGGAGGTCTACCTGGGCGAGATGCCCCTCATGACCGAGCACGGGACCTTCATCATCAACGGGACCGAGCGGGTCGTGGTGAGCCAGCTGCATCGCTCGCCGGGGGTGTTCTTCGATCACGACAGCGGCAGCACCCACAGCAGCGGTAAGACCCTCTACTCCGCCCGCCTCATCCCCTACCGGGGGTCGTGGCTGGAGTTCGAGTTCGACGCCAACGACGTCCTCCACGTGCGGGTGGACCGCCGGCGGAAGCTCCTCGCGACGATCCTGCTCCGGGCCATCGGCTACCACAGCAACGAGGAGATCCTGAGGCTCTTCTACGAGCGGGATACCCTGCACCTCGCCAAGCGGGACGTCCTCCTCGACGTGAGCGCCCCCGGCGCCATGGGGTACAGGGCGGCTCGCGAGGTCGCCGAGGGCAAGGAGACGATCCTGGCGGCGGGCAAGCGCCTCCACCGCGCCGGGCTGAAACGCTGCCAGGCCCTCAAGATCAAGCAGGTGGCGGTCAACCGCGAGGACGTGGCGGGACGGTTTTTGGCCCGCGACGTGGTGGATCCGCGGATGGGCGAGGTCCTGGGCGAGTGCGGCCGCGAGGTGACGAGCGAGCTGCTCGACCGCCTGCAAGAGCACGGGGTGGAGTCGTTCCAAGTCCTCTCCGGTCCGGACAACCGTGAGCTGTTCGAGATCCGCGAGACCCTCCTGAAAGACACCACGCGGGGGACCGATGAGGCCCTGGTGGAGATCTACCGGCGCATGCGGCCTGGCGATCCCCCGACCCTGGAGAGCACCAAGGCCCTCCTGGAGAACATCTTCTTCAACCCCCGCCGCTATGACCTGTCCAAGGTGGGCCGGTTGAAGATGAACAAGAAGCTCACGCAGGAGGTGCCCCTGGAGGAGCGCGTCCTGCGCAAAGAGGACATCGTCGAGGTAATCCGCTACCTCGTCAAGGCCAGGCGGGGCGAGGGCCAGGTGGACGACATCGACCATCTGGGGAACCGGCGCGTGCGGGCCGCGGGGGAGCTTTTGGAAGACCAGTTCCGCATCGGGCTGGCCCGGATGGAGCGGGCGGTCCGCGAGCGGATGAGCACCCAGGAGTTGGAGACGCTCATGCCGCACGACCTGGTGAACGCCAAGCCGGTGTCGGCGGCCCTGAAGGAGTTCTTCGGCTCCTCTCAGCTTTCCCAGTTCATGGACCAGACCAATCCCCTGGCCGAGCTCACCCACAAGCGGCGCCTGTCGGCCCTGGGCCCCGGCGGCCTCTCGCGGGAGCGGGCCGGGTTCGAGGTCCGGGACGTGCATCCGACGCACTATGGGCGCATGTGCCCCATCGAGACGCCGGAGGGCCCCAACGTGGGCCTCATCGCGTCGCTCAGCACCTACGCCCGGGTGAACGACTTCGGGTTCATCGAGACCCCCTACCGCAAGGTGCGGGACGGCCGCGTGTCGGACGAGATCGAGTACCTCACGGCCGACGAGGAGGAGCGGCACACCATCGCGCAGGCCAACGCCGAGCTGGACGCGCGCAGCCGGTTCACGAGCGAGCGCGTCTCGGCGCGGGTGGGGGGCAACTTCGTCATGGTGTCGCCCGGCCAGATCGAGTACATGGACGTCTCCCCCAAGCAGCTGGTGGGGATCTCCACGTCCCTCATCCCGTTCCTGGAACACGACGATGCCAATCGGGCCCTGATGGGGGCCAACATGCAGCGGCAGGCGGTGCCGCTGCTTCGGCCCACGGCCCCGCTGGTCGGGACCGGCATGGAGTTCGTGGCGGCCAAGGACTCGGGGGCCGTGGTGGTGGCCAAGCGGGGCGGTATCGTGGAGGCGGTCTCCGCCGACCGGATCATCGTGCGCGCCGACCCCAAGGAATCGCGCTCCGACGGGCAGGACAACGGCTCGGGGGTGGACATCTACACCCTGTTGAAATTCAAGCGGAGCAACCAGAACACCTGCATCACGCAGAAGCCCATCGTCAGCAAGGGCCAGACGGTGGTGCAGGGCCAGGTGATCGCCGACGGCCCCGCCACCCAGGAGGGCGAGTTGGCCTTGGGCCAGAACGTCCTGGTGGCCTTCATGCCCTGGGGCGGCTACAACTTCGAGGACGCCATCCTCATCAGCGAGCGGCTAGTGAAGGACGACCGGTACACCTCGATCCACATCGAGGAGTTCGAGATCGAGGCCCGGGACACCAAGCTGGGCAAGGAAGAGATCACCCGCGACATCCCCAACGTGGGCGAAGAGTCCCTGAAGGACCTGGACGAGAGCGGGATCATCCGCATCGGCGCCGAAGTCAAGCCGGGCGACATCCTGGTGGGCAAGGTGACCCCCAAGGGGGAGACCGTGCTCACCCCGGAGGAGCGGCTGCTGCGGGCCATCTTCGGGGAGAAGGCCGAGGACGTGCGGGACGCCTCCCTCACCGTGCCGCCGGGGATCAGCGGGACGGTGGTGGACGTCAAGGTCCTCTCCCGCAAGGGGGTGGAGAAGGACGAGCGGGCCAAGACCATCGAGGACGAGGAGGTGGCCCGCCTCCGCAAGGACTTCGAGGACGAGATCCAGATCATCGCCGCCGAGCGGGACGCCAAGATCCGGGCCCTCCTCGAGGACCGGATCGTGGGCAAGGACGTGCGGGCGAAGGGGGGCCGCAAGATCATCGTCCCTAAGCGCCACAAGCTCACGGCCGAGGTCCTGGCGGACCTTTCCACCGAGGACATGATGGAGGTGGCGCTTCACCTGGACGAGGAGACGGCCACCGAGGTTTCGCGCCTGGCGGAAACCGCCGAGAACCAGATCCACGTCCTGGAGACCCTTCTAGACGAGCGCATCGGCCGCGTGAAGCGGGGGGACGAGCTGGCCCCCGGCGTCTTCAAACTGGTCAAGGTCTTCGTGGCTATGAAGCGCAAACTGTCGGTGGGAGACAAGATCGCCGGGCGGCACGGGAACAAGGGCGTCATCGCCAAGACCCTGCCCGAGGAGGACATGCCCTACCTCCCGGACGGGACGCCGGTGGAGGTGGTCCTGAACCCCCTGGGCGTTCCCTCGCGCATGAACGTGGGACAGATCCTGGAGACTCACCTGGGCTGGGCGGCCTCCGCCCTGGGGCTCCGGGTGGCATCGCCCGTCTTCGACGGGGCGGCCGAGAAGGACATCAAGGCCCTGCTCAAAAGGGCCAAGCTCCCGGCCTCGGGGAAGACGGTCCTCTACGACGGGCGGACGGGGAAGCCGTTCCACCAGGAGGTGGCGGTGGGTTACATCTATCTCATGAAGCTGGCCCACCTGGTGGACGACAAGATCCACGCGCGCTCCATCGGCCCCTACTCGCTGGTGACGCAACAGCCCCTGGGCGGCAAGGCCCAGTTCGGCGGCCAGCGCTTCGGGGAGATGGAGGTCTGGGCCCTGGAGGCCTACGGCGCCGCCCACACGCTGCAGGAGATCCTCACCGTCAAGTCCGACGACGTGATCGGCCGGACCAAGATGTACGAATCCATCGTCAAGGGCGAGAACGCCCTGGAGCCCGGCCTGCCCGAGTCCTTCAACGTGCTGGTGAAGGAGCTGCAGAGCCTGGCCCTGGATGTGGAGCTGGTGAAGGAATAGCAGCAAGACCTCAGCGGCTCATGGCTCATCGCTGATGGCTGAACGCTGACGGCTTTCGCATAAAGGAGTGCACCTTGGAGAAGTTCTTCGGGTTCTTCGACGAGAAGCCCATCGACCCTACCAGCTTCCGGGCCATCCGCATCGGGTTGGCCTCGCCGGAGAAGATCCGGGGCTGGTCCCACGGCGAGGTGAAGAAGCCCGAGACCATCAATTATCGGACGTTCAAGCCCGAGCGGGACGGGCTGTTCTGCGCCAAGATCTTCGGCCCGACCAAGGACTGGGAGTGCAACTGCGGCAAGTACAAGGGGATCAAGCACAACGGGGTCATCTGCGACAAGTGCGGGGTGGAGGTCATCCGGTCCAAGGCGCGGCGCCAGCGGCTGGGGCACATCGAGCTGGCCTCGCCGGTGGTGCACATCTGGTTCTTCAAGTCCATTCCGAGCCGGATCGGCTACCTTCTGGACATGTCCCTGCGGGATCTGGAGAAGATCCTGTACTTCGAGGAGTACGTGGTCCTCGACCCGGGCAAGACGCCCCTCACGGTCAGGCAGGTCCTCTCCGAGGAGCAGTATCGGAAGGCGACGGAGGAGTACGGCGATTCCTTCCGGGCCGGCATGGGGGCGGAGGCCATCCGGGAAATCCTGAAGAAGATCAACGTGCCGGAGCTGGCCAACCACCTGCGGGCGCGCATGACCAAGGAGACGTCGCAGCAGAACCGCAAGAAGATCACTAAGCGCCTCAGGATCGTGGAGGCCTTCCTCAACTCGGGCAACAAGCCGGAGTGGATGATCCTGGAGGTGGTCCCGGTCCTGCCGCCGGAACTGCGCCCCCTGGTCCCGCTGGACGGGGGCCGCTTCGCCACCTCGGACTTGAACGACCTGTACCGGCGGGTGATCAACCGGAACAACCGGCTGAAGCGCCTCATGGAGCTGCGCGCCCCCGACATCATCATCCGGAACGAGAAGCGCATGCTCCAGGAGGCGGTGGACGCCCTCTTCGACAACGGGCGCCGCGGCCGGGCGCTGAAGGGGCAGAACAACCGGCCGCTCAAGTCGCTCTCCGACATGCTCAAGGGGAAGCAGGGCCGCTTCCGCCAGAACCTCCTGGGCAAGCGGGTGGACTACTCGGGCCGGTCGGTCATCGTGGTGGGGCCGGAGCTGAAGTTCCACCAGTGCGGCTTGCCCAAGAAGATGGCCCTGGAGCTGTTCAAGCCCTTCATCTTCCGCAAGCTCCTGCGGGACGACGAGCACGTGGCCACCATCAAGAGCGCCAAGAAGATGGTGGAACGGGGCCGCCCCGAGGTCTGGGATGCCCTGGAGCACGTGATCCGGGAGCACCCGGTGATGTTGAACCGGGCGCCCACGCTGCACCGGCTCGGGATCCAGGCGTTCGAGCCCATGCTGGTGGAGGGCGAGGCGATCAAGATCCATCCGCTGGTCTGCGCCGCCTTCAACGCGGACTTCGACGGAGACCAGATGGCGGTGCACGTGCCCCTGTCGCCCGAGGCGCAGCTCGAGGCGCGCCTCCTGATGTGGGCGCCCTACAACGTGCTGTCGCCCGCCAACGGCTCGCCCGTGGCGGCGCCGAGTCAGGACATCGTCATCGGCTGCTACTACCTCACCCGGGAGAAGCCCGGGCAGAGGGGCGAGGGGATGACCTTCGCCGACATGGACGAGGTCCGGGCCGCCTACGACGCCGACGAGGTGGGTCTCCTGGCCAAGATCAAGATGCGCTGGAACGGGGAACGGATCGAGACCACGGTGGGCCGGGTCCTCTTCAACGAGATCCTCCCGCCCCAGCTGCGCTTCATCAATCAGGAGATGAACAAGCGCGAGCTGACGCGCCTGGTCTCCCAGTGCTACTACTTGCAGGGCAACAGCGAGGCGGTGAAGCTCCTGGACGCCCTCAAGGACCTGGGCTTCCGCTACGCCACGCTGGCCGGGATCTCCATCGGAGTGGACGACCTGCACATCCCGGCCAGCAAGGAGGGGATCATCGGCGAGGCCACCCGCGAGGTGGTCCGGGTGGAGAAGGAGTACCAGGACGGCCTGATCACCAAGGGCGAGCGGTACAACAAGATCATCGACATCTGGACCCACGTGACGGAGCGGGTCTCGGATGAGATGTTCAAGGAGTTCGAGAAGCATGAGCAGGGAGAGTTCAACCCGGTGTTCATGATGGCCGACTCGGGGGCGCGGGGCAGCCGCCAGCAGATCCGGCAGTTGGCCGGGATGCGCGGGCTCATGGCCAAGCCCTCGGGGGAGATCATCGAGACCCCCATCACCGCCAACTTCCGGGAGGGGCTCACCGTCCTCCAGTACTTCATCTCGACCCACGGGGCGCGAAAGGGTCTGGCAGACACGGCCCTCAAGACCGCCGACTCGGGGTACCTCACGCGGCGGCTCGTGGACGTGGCCCAGGACATGATCGTGACCGAATTGGACTGCGGCACCCCCAACGGCATTTGGGTCACGCCACTCATCGAGGGAGGCGAGATCATCCAACCCCTCCGGGACCGCATCCTGGGCCGGGTGCCTTTGGAGGACGTCACGGATCCCTTCACCGGCGAGGTGATGGCCCGTGCCAACGAGGAGATCGTCGAACTCCTGGCCAGCAAGATCGAGAACGCCGGCATCGACCGGATGCGGATCCGTTCGGTGCTCACCTGCGAGGCTCGACGCGGGTGCTGCGTCAAGTGCTACGGCCGCAACCTGGCCACGGGGCGGCTGGTGGAGTTGGGGGAGGCAGTGGGGGTCCTCGCCGCCCAGTCCATCGGCGAGCCCGGGACGCAGCTCACCATGCGCACCTTCCACATCGGCGGCACGGCCACGCGGGGCACGGAACAGACCCAGCACGAGAGCAAGGCGCCCGGGACCGTCCGATTCCAGAACCTCCGGACGGTCAAGATCGCCAGCGGCGACCTGGTGGTCATGAACCGGAACGGCACCATCGCCATCGTGGACGAGAGGGGCCGGACCAAGGACACCTACCAGCCGGTCTACGGCGCCCGCCTGAAGGTCGAGGACGGCCAGCCGATCGCGTTGGGGCAGGTCCTGGCGGAGTGGGATCCCTTCACCACCTCCATCCTGACGGAGCACACAGGGACGGTCCATTTCCGGGACGTGATCGACGGGACGACCATGAAGGAGGAGGTGGACGAGGTCACCGGGCTCTCCCAGAATGTCATCGTCGAACCCGGGACCAAGGAGGATCTGCAGCCGCGCATCTCCATCAAGGACGGCGGCGGGGCCACGGTGTTCAAGTCCCAGCTCCCGGTGGGGGCGCACCTCATGGTGACGGACGGCCAGACCGTGTCTGCGGGGGACGTGCTCGCCAAGATCCCGCGCGAGACGACCAAGACCAAGGACATCACCGGCGGCCTCCCCCGGGTGGCGGAACTCTTCGAGGCGCGGAAGCCGAAGGATCCAGCCAAGATCTCCGAGATTGATGGACGCATCCAGTTTGCAGGCGTTGTGAAGGGGATGCGGAGGATCAAGGTTGTGCCAGAGCAGGGGGAGCCCAAGGATTACGACATTCCTCGGGGAAAGCACGTGACCGTCCTGGAAGGGGATGAGGTCAAGGCGGGCGATCCTCTCATGGACGGACCGAGGGATCCGCACGACATCCTGCACGTCAAGGGTGTGGAAGAGCTGCAGAAGTACCTGGTGAACGAGGTCCAGGAGGTCTACCGTCTCCAGGGCGTGAACATCAACGACAAGCACATCGAGGTCATCGTCCGCCAGATGCTGCGGCGCGTGCGGATCGAGGGCGTGGGGGGCACCAACTTCCTGATAGGGGAGCACGTGGACAAGGTCCTCTTCGAGGAGGAGAACCGGCGGGTGCGCGCGGCCGGCCGCGAGGCGGCCACGGCCGAGCCCATGCTCCTGGGGATCACCAAGGCGTCTCTCAGCACCGACAGTTTCGTCTCGGCAGCCTCGTTCCAGGAGACGACGAAGGTGCTCACCGAGGCCAGCATCAACGGCGCCCGGGACGAGCTGCGCGGGCTGAAGGAGAACGTGATCATGGGGCGCCTGGTCCCGGCGGGCACGGGCATGCGGTGGTACCGTGAGACCCGCATCGCCACCCCCGAAGTGCCGGCGCCGCGGCCGGAGGAGGCGGAGGTGGCCGCGCACCAGGAGGCGGCGGCCGAGATCCTGCAAGCCATGGATGTCACGCTGTCGTAAGGGTCGAAGGGTGCCAGAATCCCCTTGACAATTAAGGGGCGACCGCTTAGACTGCCCCGGTTTCGCTGGCCAAAACGGAAACGGACACATGCCGACGATCACACAACTCGTCCGCCTCGGGCGGAAGCAGATTCACAAGAAAGAGAAGGCCCCCGCCCTGCAGGCCTGCCCCCAGAAGCGGGGGGTGTGCGTCCGTGTCTATACCACGACGCCCAAGAAGCCCAACTCGGCCCTGCGCAAAGTCGCCCGCGTCCGGCTGACCAACGGGATCGAGGTCACCACCTACATCCCCGGGGTCGGCCACAACCTGCAGGAGCATTCCATCGTGCTCATCCGGGGCGGCCGCGTGAAGGATCTGCCGGGGGTCCGTTACCATATAATCCGCGGCGCGCTGGACACCGCGGGGGTGACGGATCGGAGGCAGGGACGCTCCCTGTACGGAGCCAAGCGACCCAAGGCTAGCTAAAGGAACCGGCACGGGCAAGCCCGGGGCACATCCGGGCTTCCGTGCCGGTTTTCTTCTCTGCCCCCGCCTGTGGCGGGGCGGGGCGGCGAGAGCGAGGAGTCGAGGATGCCGAGGCGCAAGGTTGCCGAAAAACGGGATGTCCTGCCGGACCCCGTGTACGGGCACAAGCTGGTGACCAAGTTCGTGAACTCGATGATGGCGAAGGGCAAGCGGAGCACCGCCGAGCGGATCTTCTACGAGGCCATGCGCGTCATCGAGGAGCGGACCAAGATGGACGCGCAGAAGCTCTTCAAGCAGGCGGTGGACAACGTGAAGCCGGTGCTGGAGGTGAAGTCGCGCCGTGTGGGCGGCGCCACCTACCAGGTCCCGGTGGAGGTGCGGGCGGAGCGCCGCACCTCGCTGGCGTTGCGCTGGATCATCGGCTTCGCCCACAACCGCACCGAGAAGACGATGGAGGAGCGACTGGCGGCGGAGCTGATCGAGGCGGCCAACAGTCGGGGCGCCTCGGTGAAGAAGCGGGAAGACACCCACAAGATGGCCGAGGCGAATAAGGCCTTCGCGCACTATCGATGGTAGGCCCCGCCGAAGGCGGGGTGGGGTAAGGCGACGTGGTCGAGACGTATTCGCTGGAGCGCACTCGGAATATCGGCATCATGGCCCACATCGATGCCGGCAAGACCACTACGACCGAGCGGATCCTCTACTACACGGGGAAGACGCACAAGATCGGCGAGGTGGACGAGGGCTCCACAGAGATGGACTGGATGGAGCAGGAGAAGGAGCGCGGGATCACCATCACCGCTGCGGCCACGACCTGCTACTGGAACGACCACCGGATCAACATCATCGACACCCCCGGGCACGTGGACTTCACCGTAGAGGTGGAGCGCTCCCTGCGGGTTCTGGACGGGGCCATCGCCGTCTTCGACGCCGTGGCGGGGGTGGAGCCGCAGTCCGAGACCGTCTGGCGCCAGGCGGACAAGTACCGCGTCCCGCGCCTCTGCTTCATCAACAAGATGGACCGGACGGGGGCCGACTTCGACCGGTCGGTGGCCATGATCGCCGAGCGGCTGGGGGCCAACCCGGTCTGCGTCCAGCTCCCCTACGGCAAGGAAGACCGGCTGAAGGGCGTCATCGACGTCATCAAGATGAAGGCCATCGTCTGGGAGGAGGAGACGCTGGGGGCCGCCTTCTACGAGGAAGAGATCCCGGCCAGCCTGCGGGAGGCCGCCCGGCGCGCCCGGGAGAGGCTGCTGGAGGCCGTGGCGGAGCAGGACGAGCAGCTCATGCACAAGTACCTGGAGGGGGAGGCCTTGACACCCGAGGAGATCCAGGCCGCGCTTCGGCGGGCCACCCTTCGGCTCGCGGCCGTGCCGGTGTTGTGCGGGGCTTCCTTCAAGAACAAGGGCGTGCAGCCGCTCCTCGACGCCGTGGTGGACTACCTCCCCTCCCCGCTGGATTTGCCCCCGGTGGAGGGGAAGAACCCCAAGACGGGGCAGACCGAACAGCGCCGGGCGGATGAGCGGGAACCCTTTTCCGCCCTGGTCTTCAAGATCATGGCGGATCCGTACGTGGGGCAGCTGGCCTACTTCCGGGTCTACTCGGGGGCCATGGACTCCGGGTCCTACATCTTCAACTCGACCCGGGGGGCCAAGGAGCGGATCGGCCGGCTCCTCCGGATGCACGCCAACAAGCGGGAGGAGATCAAGCGGGTGGCGGCGGGCGACATCGTGGCCGCGGTGGGCCTCCGCAACGCCAAGACGGGGGACACCTTGTGCCTGGAGAGCCGGTCCCTCGTGCTGGAGGCCATCGAGTTCCCCGAGCCGGTGATCTCCGTGGCCATCGAGCCCAAGACCAAGGAGGGCCAGGAGCGGCTGTCCCTGGCCCTGGCGGCCCTGGCCAACGAGGACCCCACCTTCCGGACGACCACCGACGAGGAGATGGGGCAGACCATCATCTCGGGCATGGGGGAGTTGCACCTGGAGATCATCGTGGACCGCCTCCTGCGGGAATTCAAGGTGGAAGCCAACGTGGGCAAGCCCCAGGTGGCCTACCGGGAGACGGTCACCGCGTCGGTGTCGGCCGAGGGGCGCTTCATCCGCCAGACGGGCGGCCGCGGCCAGTACGGACACGTGAAGATCCAGCTCGAGCCCTTCCCCGGGGGCGGCTTCGAGTTCGTCAACAAGATCGTGGGCGGGACGATCCCCAAGGATTACATCCCGGCCGTGGAGAAGGGCGTCAAGGAGGCCATGGAGGGCGGCGTCCTGGCGGGCTACCCGCTGGTGGATGCCCGAGTGATCCTCACCGACGGATCCTACCATGAGGTGGACTCGTCCGAGATGGCCTTCAAGATCGCCGGGTCCATGGCCTTTAAGGACGGGGCCCGGCGGGCCAAGCCGATCCTGCTGGAGCCCCTCATGCGCTTTGACGTCATCGTTCCAGAGGAGTTTCTGGGACAGGTGATCGGGGACCTGAATTCGCGGCGCGGGCGCGTCCTGGAGATCGAGGCCCGGCCGGCGGCGCAGGTGATTCGGTGCGAGGTGCCGCTGGCGGAGCTGTTCGGGTACGCCACCGATCTCCGGTCCGCCACCCAGGGGCGGGCCAGCCATTCCCCACTCCAGTTCGCCCGGTACGAGGCGGTGCCGGTGCAGATCGCCGAGGAGATCATCGCCCGGATGGGCGGTCGCGCAGTAGCGTAGGCACCCGGTACGCCCCGCCGCCCGGGTACCCAGCACAGACGCTGGGTGCGGGCGCGGGGTGGCCAGCAGGGGGGCCCGCCTTAACGAGGCCCCGTCAGAGGGAGAGTTCCATGGCCAAAGCGAAGTTCGAGCGGACGAAGGAGCACATGAACATCGGGACCATCGGCCACATCGACCACGGGAAGACCACCCTCACCGCGGCGATCACCAAGGCCCTGGGCTTCAAGAACCC
>Ga0181527_1002941_pt1 | contig 15534 bp, 16 predicted proteins | sample PEATcosm2014_Bin_30_FD_119762 | JGI IMG/M metagenome (GOLD analysis project Ga0181527, IMG submission 119762) | Peatland microbial communities from MTU Mesocosm Facility, Houghton, MI, USA - PEATcosm2014_Bin06_60_metaG | ecosystem: Environmental > Terrestrial > Soil > Wetlands > Peat | place...
CATAGCTATAGGGCAAGCAATGCTGCGTTTCGCCAAATGGAAAATCGTCGCGATTCTGGCGATGACGTTCTCCGCGATGCTTGTCGTCGCGCCAAGTCTGCTGTCGCCGTCCAATTACGAGGCGCTCGCGGCGCGTCTGCCGGACTGGGCGCGGCCCGCGACGATCGTGTTGGGTCTCGACCTGCAAGGCGGCTCCAACGTGATGCTGGAGGTCGACAAACCTTCCGTGTTGCACACGCTGGCGACGAATCTGCGCGATGACGCGCGTCGGATATTGCGCGAGGAGAAGGTGGCGACGACGGGCGGCATCGGGCAACAGGCGCGTGGCGTGCAACTGCGCATACCCGACGCCGGCGACCGCGCCAAGGTCGTCCCCAAGCTGAAGGCGCTGGCCCAAGGATACACGAACCAGCTCGGAGCCGGCTCGCCGCCGCTCGAAGTCGTCGACGAGGGCGACGGTCTCGTGCGCGTCAGCGTGACCGACACCGGCCTCACCGAGAAAGTCCGCCGCGCCGTGGATCAGTCGATCGAGGTGATCCGTCGCCGCATCGACGCGCTCGGCACGCGCGAGCCTAGCATCCAACGTCAGGGCGACGACCGCATCATCGTGCAGGTGCCCGGCCTGCAAGACCCCGAGCAGTTGAAGACGATCCTTGGCCAGACCGCCAAGCTCGAATTCCGTCTCGTCGCCGACCCTGGCCAGAGCCCGGCCGAAACGGAGGAGATGGAGCAGACCGACCAGAGCGGCAAAATCGCCATTGAGAAGCAGGTTATGGTGCAGGGCGAGGATCTCACCGACGCGCAGCCCGGCTTCGATCAGCGCGGCGGCGAGCCCGTTGTCAATTTCCGCTTCAACATTCGCGGCGCGCAAAAGTTCGGCGAGGTCACGTCGAAGAATGTCGGGCGGCTGTTCGCCATCGTGCTCGACAACAAGGTGATCTCCGCGCCGCGCATCCTGACGCCGATCACCGGCGGCTCCGGCCAGATCTCCGGCCATTTCACGGTCGAACAGGCCAATAATTTGTCTATCCTGCTGCGCGCCGGCGCCCTGCCGGCCAAGCTCAATATCGTCGAGGAGCGCACGGTGGGGCCGGGCCTCGGTCAGGATTCGATCGACGCCGGCAAGCGCGCCGCCTATGTCGGCGCGACGCTGGTGGTCGTCTATATGCTCGTCACTTACGGCGTGTTCGGAATTTTCGCCAATCTCGCTTTGTTCGTGCATGTCGTCTTCATCTTCGCGGGGCTGGTGCTCCTGGGCTCGACGCTGACGCTGCCGGGCATAGCCGGCATCGTTCTGACCATTGGCATGGCGGTCGACTCCAACGTGCTCATCTACGAGCGCATCCGCGAGGAGCAACATGCGGGGCGTTCGATTCTGGCCTCTCTCGACGCCGGCTTCAACCGCGCCTTCGCCACGATCGTCGACTCCAATGTCACAATGTTCGTCGCGGCGGCGATCCTCTATTTCCTTGGCGCCGGCCCGGTGCGCGGCTTCGCCGTGTCGCTGGCGCTCGGCATTTTGACCAGCATCGTGACCGCCGTGACCATGACGCGCATGATGATCGCCGTTTGGTATCACCGCGCGCGTCCGACGCGCCTGCCGATTTAAGGGGCCACAACCGATGAAACTTCTGCGCCTCGCCCCGGAGAACACTCAGTTCCCCTTCATGCGGTTTCGCCGCGTGAGCTATCCGCTGTCCGCCACGCTGTCGATCATCGCCGTTTTGCTGTTCGTCTTCGTGCATATGAATTTCGGCATCGATTTCGCCGGCGGCACGGTGATCGAACTGCGCGCCAAGGGGGGATCGGCGGAAGTCGGCACGTTGCGCGCGCTCGGCGAAAAGCTTGGACTCGGCGAGATCGAAGTGCAGGCTTTCGGCAATCAGTCCGACGCCACATTGCGCTTTGGCTTGCAGCCCGGCGGCGACGTGGCGCAGCAGGCCGCGGTCGAGCGCGTGCGCGGCGCGGTCGCGGCCGATTACGACTTGCGCCGCGTCGAGGTCGTGGGACCGCGCGTCTCGGGCGAATTGGTGCAGTCGGGCACGCTCGGCGTCGTGCTATCGATCATCGCGGTGCTGGGTTATTTGTGGTTCCGCTTCGAGTGGCAATTCGCCGTCAGCGCCGTCATCGCGACGATGCACGATTTGTTGCTGACGGTCGGATTCTTCGCGCTCACGCAGCTGGAATTCAACACCACCTCGATCGCCGCCATTCTCACCATCGTCGGCTATTCTCTGAACGAGACCGTGGTCGTGCTCGACCGTATTCGCGAGATGATGCGCAAATACAAAAAAATAAGCACGGCGCACATTATCGACATGTCGATTAACGCCGTGCTGCCGCGCACCATCATGACCGCGACGACGGTGTTTCTCGCGCTGCTGTCGCTGGCCATTTTCGGCGGCCAAGTGATCCGCTCGTTTTCACTGGCGATGATCTGGGGCATTGTCGTCGCCACCTATTCGTCGGTGTTCATCTGTTCGCCGATGCTGATTTATCTCGGCCTGCGCGCCGAGGACGGCGACCGCGCGAAAAGCTCCGACGACGCGCCGGCCGAGGGCGCCGCCGCGCGGAAGGCCGATTCCGGCAAGGCCAACACCGCCGCGAAATCCGCCAAGCGCGCCAAACCCTCCAGCGCTTGAGCGCCCCGCGATGACGAAGACCGAAGGCTTCGTTCCCGGACGGCACAGGATCGAGGATTATGGCGGCGGTGGTTTCCGCTTCGCGGATATGTCGCATCGCGGCTCGATCCTGGCGACCCCTTCCGGCGTGCGCGCGCTGCCGCTGTCGAAGGCGAGCGAGATTGACGCCGAGCCCCTTGATCTCATGTTGAGCGATCCCGCCGGCCGCGCCGATTTGCTCATCGTCGGGACCGGCGCCGATCTCGCGCCGCTCTCCGCCCCGTTACGCGCGAAACTGCGCGCCGCCGGCGTCGGCTGCGAGACGATGTCGACGGGCGCCGCCGTGCGGACCTACAATATGCTGCTCGATGAAGGCCGTTGCGTGGCCGCGCTGCTGATCGCGGTTTGACATGAGCGGTCCCGCCAGTCCCGCGCGCGCCGGGGAGCTTGGCGAGCACTACGCCCTTTGCGAGGCGAGCTTACGCGAAAAGGACCGCGATCTTTGGCTCGCCGCCTTGTTCGCCCCCGCCGATCGGCGCCGCCATCTTCACGCGCTTTACGCCTTCTGGCTGGAGATCGACGAGGTGCGGGCGAAGGTCACGCAGCCGCTGCTTGGCGAGATGCGCCTGCGCTGGTGGGCCGACACGCTGGAGGCGCCGGGCGGGGAGGGCGGCGCCGCGCATCCGGTCGCCGACGCCGTAATGGACACCATCGCCGCGCGCGGGCTGTCACGGGGCGAATTCGCAGCCTTTCTCGACGCGCATATCGTCGACCTTTACGATGACCCCATGGAAACCGTGGCGGCGCTGGTCGCCTATTGCGACGCGACCGTTGGCGCCGTGCTGCGCTGGAGCGCCGCGAGCCTTGGTGGGCCGAGCCTTGGCGGGCGAAGCAGCGCCGAAGCGGATCGCGCCTTGGGGGACGCGGGGACGGCGCTGGGGTTGACGCTCATCCTGCGCCGACTGCCGCTGGGCGGCGGGCGGTTCGTGCCGCTCGAACTGCTGAAGCGCCATGGCGTCTCGCCTGACGACGCGCGCGTGGGTGTCGACTCAGCCCCGCTGCGTTCGGCGCTGGACGAATTGCGCGCGCTCGCGCTCGGCCGCTTCGAGGCGGCCCGGGCGAGCGCCGGGGGGCTGGACGACGCGACGCGCACCGCATTGCTTCCCGGCGCGACCGTTCCCCTTTATCTGGAGCTTATGCGGCGGCGGGACTATAACCCGTTCCACGGGGTCGCCGAGCCGCAGCCCTGGCGGCGGCAATGGCGCCTGTGGCGCGCCGCGCGCGCGGGACTTTGACGCAAGACGGACGAATGCAGGAAACTCGCGGTCGGAGCGAAGCGATGCCGAACAGGATCGAAGACGATTTCGGCGAGGCCGCCCGCCATTTGCGGGTGGACACGCTCGTCATGCTGCGCTGGTCCGCCATCATCGGTCAGACCTTCGCGCTGATCTATGTCTACCACTATCTGAAATTCGATTTCCCGATAGGTCTGTGCTTCGTCGCCGTCGCGACCTCCACCGCGTTGAACATCGCGTTGCGCGCCGGCACGCCGCGCAGTTTTCGGCTCGGCGACAGCGAGGCGGCGGTCCTGCTCGCCTTCGACATTCTGGAGCTGGCCGCGCTCCTCTATCTAACCGGCGGCGTCGTTAATAGTTTCGCCATGCTGTTCCTGGCGCCGGTGATGATCTCGGCGGTGTCGCTTCCGCGCAAATTGACGCTATTGCTGGGCATATTGATGGTCGCGGCCGCGACGCTGCTGACCGTGGAATATTTGCCATTGCCCTGGCGCGCCGACCAGCCGCTGCAGTTTCCTCTGCTCTATCGCCTCGGCGTCTGGGCGGCGCTGGTGCTCAGCGCCGCCTTCGTCGGGCTATACGCGGCGCGCGTCTCGGACGAGGCGCGCCAGCTCGCCGGCGCCCTGTCCGCCACCGAACTCGTGCTGGAGCGCGCGCAGCATTTGACGCAACTCGACGGGCTGGCCGCCGCGGCCGCGCATGAGCTGGGAACGCCGCTCGCCACGATCACCCTCATCTCGTCCGAATTACAGAAGATGGCGCCCGACACCGCGCCGGCGATGAAGGAGGATCTGGCGCTGCTGGCGCAGGAGGCGCGGCGCTGCCGCGAAATCCTGCGCAAGCTGAACTCGCTGGGCACGCAGGAAGCGCATGTGCTGAATGTGCTGGCGATTGAGACGCTGATCGAGGAAGTTGTCGAACCACTCCGCGATCAAGACGTGGAAGTGATCGTGACCAAGGATGGACCGACTCCCGCGCCTCTTTGCGCGCGCAATCCGGGGATTTTATACGGCCTTGGCAATCTTGTCGAAAACGCGGTCGATTTCGCCAGATCGAAAGTGTGGATCGATGCGCGCTGGACGCCCATATACGTCAGCATCGCCATTCAGGACGACGGGCCGGGTTTCGAACCGAGAATATTGGATCGGGTCGGCGATCCCTATGTGAGCGGCGACTCCTCGGATCGACGCGTAAAGGCCGAGCCCGAGTCCGGCCTTGGACTCGGGCTCTTCATCGCCAAGACTTTGCTGGAGCGCTCGGGCGCGTTGGTGGAGACAGCCAACGTCGAACCTCCGCGCACCGGGGCGCGCGTGACCGTCACTTGGCCGCGCGCCGCTTTCGAAAGGCGCACGCAGGCGTGAGCAGGGGTTTGAGACGTGGCGTCCGGCGGCTCGCCCGAAGCCGGGGGCGGGATGGAAGTTTTCGCTTGCGTTGACCGCGAAGTTCCAGGAGAGGGCATTTTGCCGATCCAGGCAATGCAGTTAAAGTGAGATGACGTAGATCAAATGGGGACGAGGCGCATGACGGTCGAAGACAAACACGACGTCGATCATGAAGATGCGATGGAAATGGCCGACGTCGGGGAAACGCTGGAGCCGCCCAGCGAATTGACGCTGCTTATCGTCGACGACGACCGGCCCTTTCTCAATCGCCTCGCTCGCGCGATGGAGGCGCGCGGATTCGCCGTCACGGCGGCCGAATCGGTGGCGGAAGGGTTGGCCGCGTTGGAAAGCCACCCTCCCGCCTTCGCCATCATCGACATGCGTCTGGGCGACGGCAACGGCATCGACGTCATTTCCGAGCTGAAGGCCAGGCGGCCGGACGCGCGCGGCGTGATCCTCACCGGCTACGCCAATATCGCGACCGCCGTGACGGCGGTTAAGCTCGGCGCCTTCGACTATCTGGCCAAGCCCGCCGACGCCGACGAAATCTACCACACGCTGATGGCCACCCAGGCCGACAAGCCGGACACCGGCGAGAGCACGATGTCCGCCGACCGCGTGCGCTGGGAGCACATCCAGCGCGTGTTCGAAGCCTGCGACCGCAATGTCTCCGAGACCGCCCGGCGGCTCAATATGCATCGTCGAACATTGCAGCGCATTCTCGCCAAACGCGCGCCGAGGTGATGCGGGCAGGGGATTAGAGACCCTCGCGCGGGTAAAGAACCGTGTGCAGCCGCTCCGCCGCGAGGGAGGCGAAACGCACCAGCAGCGCGCGGCGCGTCGCGGGAGCAAGCCGATGTATCGGCGCGTCGCGGCATAGCGCCGCGCCATGCGCGTCCGCGACGATCAATCCCGCCTCGCTTGGGAACGCCTCTTCCGGGAGATCGAGCGGTATCGCGAAATAGAAGCGATCGCAAAAGGCGCGGTAGCGCGCCCATTTCGCGTCGGAACGAAAGTCCGCCAGCGAGGATTTGACCTCGATAATGCGGATAGAGCCGTCTTTCGCCAGCGCCGCGAGATCGGCGCGGCCGCCGTCCGGCAAAGGGAACTCGGCGAGCACCGAATAGCCGAGCGCGCGCAGCAGACGCCTCGCGCCGCGCGTGACGTTCCGGGTTTGCTCCGGGCGGTCGAAGTCTTCGGCTTCAAGCGGCCCCAAACGCATCCCATCGGCTCCGCGCGCTCGCGTTGATCGCGCGAAAGATCGCGCGTCGCCAAGCCCATTGCAAGCATGTTAAAACGCGCCAGCGGCCGGCCGCCGACGCGCCGCGCGAAAAACAGCAGGATCGCGCCAATGAAGAAAACGATTGTAGCGTTGATCGCCGCGAGCGCGGCTTTGAGCGGGGCTTTCCTAGGCCCCGCCGTTGGCGCCGAGCGCGTCGTCAATGTTTTCAACTGGAGCGATTACGTCGACGCCAAGACGCTCGACGACTTCACCCGCGAGACCGGCGTGAAGGTGGTTTACGACACCTACGACTCCAATGAAATTCTCGATACGCGGCTGCTCGCCGGCGCGACCGGCTATGATGTCGTCGCGCCTTCGGCGACTTTTCTCGCAAGGCAGATCAAGGCCGGCGTCTTCCGCCCGCTGGACAGGAGCAAGCTGCCCAATTCGAAGAACCTCTGGCCGGAGATCGCCGCTAAGCTGCAACGCTACGATCCCGGCAATCAATATGCGGTCGATTATATGTGGTACACCACGGGGATCGCTTACAACGTCGCGAAGATCAAGGAGCGCCTCGGCGACAAGCCGATAACCAGCTGGGAGCAGGTGCTGCGTCCTGAGAATTTGAAGAAATTCGCCGATTGCGGCGTCTACGTGATCGACAGTCCCGAGGATCTTTTTTCAATCACGCTCAATCTTTTGAAGCTCGACCCAAATTCGAAGAACCCCGAGGACATCAAGCGCGCCGAGGAGCATCTGTTCGCGCTCCGCCGTTACATCAAGAAATTCCACTCCTCGGAATATATCAACGCGCTCGCCAATGGCGACATATGTCTGGCGATCGGCTGGTCGGGCGACAGCTTTCAGGCTCGCAACCGCGCGCGAGAGGCGGGTAACGGCGTCGAGATCGCCTATGTGATTCCGAAAGAAGGAACCCTGATCTCGCTCGACGCGCTGGCGATCCCCAAGGACGCGCCGCATCCCGAGGAAGCGTATATGTTCATCGATTATCTGATGCGTCCGGATGTCGCCGCGCGCAACACCAACGCCACGCATTTCGCCAATGGCGTCGTCGCCTCGAAGCCGTTCATCGATCCGGCCATCCTCGGCAATACGGCGATCTATCCGGACGAGGCGACGATGACGCGCCTTTTCGCGGTGACGGCGCCCGACCTCGCGCCGCAAAGGACGATCACCCGCGCCTGGACGCGCGTGAAGACCGGACACTAGAGCAAGTTCCGCAAGGGTTGACAGACTTTTGCGATCAAAATTTGCTCCAGCTTTTTTAATTTTGCGCGATTTCTTATCGCTCGGATGACGGCATCCGAGCGGTAAGCGCGCCAACCGCGCCGCGCTATGGCTCGCTCAGAATGCGCTTCAGCAATTCAATCACTTCGGCGAGGTTGTGATCCTTCGATACGAGTTCCTCGATCTTGCGGACCGCGTGCAGAACCGTCGTGTGATCGCGGCCGCCGAAACGTCGCCCGATTTCGGGCAAGGAGCGCAGCGTCAATGTTTTCGCGAGATACATCGCGATCTGGCGCGGACGCACGACATTGGCCGTCCGACGCGAGGAGAGAATTTCCGCCCGCGACACATTGAAGTGGCTCGCCACGAGCTTTTGAATGTCGTCGATCTTCACGCGCCGTAGATCCTGCGTGCGAATGAGGTCGCGTATCGCGGCTTCCGCCATCGCGATGGTGAGGGGCCCGCCGTTCAAGGTGGAGTGCGCGAGCAATCGATTGACGGCGCCTTCCAGATCGCGGCCATTGGTCGTGACGGTCTTGGCGACGTAAGCGATCACTTCCGGCGAGACGGAGAAGCCGAGTTGCTTTTCTTGCACGGCGGCGATGCGCGCCTCGAGAATCTTGACCCGCAGTCCTTCGTCCAACTGCCCGATGTCGACGCAGAGGCCGCCCTTGAAGCGTGACAAAACCCGCTCGTCGAGGTCGTCGAGTTCGGAGGGCGGCCGATCAGCCGCGACGATAACCTGTCGTCCCGCGACGGTCAGCGCGTTCAACGTGTGGCAAAATTCCTGTTGTATGGAAGGGCCCTTCAGGAATTGCACGTCGTCGATAATCAGCATGTCGATTGCGCGGAGATTTTCCTTGAAGGCTATCGAGGTTTGCGCGCTTAGCGACGAGACGAAGCTGGTCATGAACTTCTCCGCGGTCAGGTAGACGACGCGCGGCATATTCTCGTGGGCCGCTTGGGCCATTGCTTGCAAAAGATGCGTCTTGCCTAGGCCGACGGCCGCGTGGACATAGAGCGGGTTGTACATTGGTGGGACGTCGGCCGCGCGCGGTTCGGCGACACGACAGGCCGCCGCGTACGCAAGATGGTTCGACGGGCCGACAAGAAAAGTCGTGAAGGAAAGTCGACGATCCAGCGGCGAGCCGACGAAGACGTCGCATTCTCCTCGCTGGGAGGACTTGCCGGCGGCGCGCCGCGTCGAGCCAAAAGCGGATTCCGGCGCGGGCTTGCGCTCCGAGGCCGGCGTCGGAACAAAGCCGCCGTTCGCCTCGCGCGGCGTCGGCGCGTCGTGTTCCGTTCCGATCTCGCGGGCTTTAAATTTACGTCCCTGCGGCCGCAGTTCGATCGTCAGGCGCTCGGTCGCGCCGAATTCGGCGACGACATGTTTTTTGATGCGATCGAAATAGTGTGACTGCGTCCAGCTTTTGAGAAATTTCGTCGGCACGGTCAAATGCACGCCGTCCTTTCCCACGCGTTCTAGTTCGAGGCGCGGAAACCAGGAGTTATAGACCGCGTCGCCGAGTTCGGCGCGCAGCCGCATGCGGACGCGCTCCCAGGATATCAGATGCTCGCTCGTATAAGCGGGGGGGGTCGGTTGAGAATCCTTGTCGTCGAACATTGTGCGCCTTGGCGAAGAGGACACGCGCGTCCAAACGACGAGAAGACGTCGTTCGGAAACGATGCGAATTTGCGATAGGTGGCTACGGTGTCGGCGTCGCGTGCGTCGTTAGATCGGACCGCGCGAAGTCGGACGGGAGGGCCGCCGCGGAGGGCCGATCGCGCAACCATGCGGCAACCCCAAAGTCCGACTGTCGTAACGAGCGTCATCCAGATCGCGCGTCTTTTTCCGCGCGCTCGTGGAGGTGTCGATTGTCAGGAATAGGTTGGGCTTTCGTGAAAACGACATCGGATCCCCCCTTATCCAAAAAAAGCCGCCGCGCTCTTTCGGAATTCCATGCCATACGACTAGGCGACGCGGTCTTACGACGACACCGTACGTACTCTACGAAAAAACGACTTGTCGAACCGCCGCCCGAAAAACTCAAGGCCGAATCTCGCGACTGACATGCGATTGAAGATCGCATGCGCGTCTTTCGATTTGAGATATTCGCGTAAGCCCTGCAAGGCCGCTTGCGTTCTCTCGTTCGATGCTCGGAACCTATACAGGCGTTGCTTTGAACGCAATTGCCGAAGGCGGAGAATCGTTGCGCCTGTCGCGAAAAAAACATGCGTTCGCGATAAGCGCTCGTCGCAAATCGATGCTTCGTCAGAGAGAAGCGGAATCCTCCGCGCGATGTCAAAAATTTGTAACGAGGCCATTAAAATCGGCAAAATTGGACATTCGTAATTCTGTCAAGTGGGCCTTATCGGACCGCTTTTTTCGCCTTGTTAGTAACGAACTGAATCAGAGCCCCTTTGTGTGCGCATGCACAAATCGCCGATAAAAATTGTTTTCAATGTGTGACTTTTTTTTTGCACGCCGCATGTCCTTGCGATGATAGCGCGCACAAAAAAGCCCGGGCTAAGCCGGGCCTTCGATTTGCTGTTGTATTGAACGCGACTGGTTTGATCAGGCCGCCTTCGTCAGCGCCTTCACGCGCGCGGTGAGGCGCGAAACTTTGCGCGACGCGGTGTTCTTGTGGATCACGCCGCGTTGCGCGGCGCGCATCACGACAGGCGCCACCGTTTGCAAAACTTCGGCGGCGACATTCGCATCGCCCGCGGCGATCGCTTCCTCGACCTTGCGCACGAAGGTGCGCAGCAGGCTGCGACGGGCGCGGTTCACCGCGGTGCGGCGAGCTATCTTTCGAACGGCCTTCTTGGCCGAACTCGTATTGGCCATTCTTCCTCTTCCTTAAAGCGTGCGGCGGAAGACGACACCGCCCCCCGGAAAAAAAGCAGCCGCGAAAACGCGGCCACGGGAGCGGATGTATAGGCCAGACCCGGGCTTTTCGTCAATGAATAAAGATGCGCGCTTCCTCGCTCCGCCCTCCGTTTGTTCAGTGCGCCGGCCGAAGCGGCGTCGCTGCCGGCTCCTTGGGCGGACTCTCTCGCCCAATTCTCGTCGCGCCGTCGATTGCCGCTCCTGCCAAATCGTTAAAGCAAGATTTACGCCTCTCAAGCTCGACCGGGAGCGCGAATGGCGCGATTTCCCCCGCCGCGCTGGGAGCGGCCCGCGTCGAAAGACGCGATCGATCCGCCATCAAGCCGCCGCTTTGTTGCGCGCTATGTCGGCGACGCTTGCGCGAGGCGCCGCGCTGCTGATACCTATTTGTCCATGACTTACGGATCCGAATCCATGACTGCTCGATTTTTTGCCTTTCCCGCGAGGCCCGCGGCCCTGCTGCTGATGGGTCTGATGTTCGCCGCGAACCCTGTTTCGTCGGCCCTGGCGCAACAAGCCTGCCAGGAGGATTTTCAACGTCTGACGCAAAAGCGCATGGCGCAGATCGGCGTTCTGAATCGACTGGGCAAGGCCGGCAAGGGCCATATGGACCCGATCGCGGCCTGTCCGGCCGCCCGCGCGCTGGTCGGCGTGGAGACCGAAATGCTGAACTACATGACCAAGAATAAGGACTGGTGCTCGATCCCCGACAACGTAATCGACGGCTTCAAGGCCGCGCGCGCCAAGAGCCAGGGCTTCGCCGGGCAGGCCTGCTCGGTCGCCGCCAAGGTCAAGCAGATGCAGGCGCAGCAGCGCTCACAAGCCGCCGCCGGCCCCGCCAATCAGCCGCTTAAGCTGCCCGCCGGGCCGCTGTGAGCCTAACGCCGGAGAAGGCGGGCGTCGCCGAGGCGTTGCCGGACACCGTTTCCGGCCATCCGGTTCTGCGCTTCGCGCCGGAGCCGCTCAAACCCTTCGTGCAATTGGCGCGGCTCGATCGTCCGGTCGGCTGGTGGCTGCTGCTGCTGCCCTGTTGGCAAAGCGGAGCGTTGGCCGCGTCGGCATTGGGCCTCGCGCCCGATTTGAAGCAGCTGGCGTTGTTCTTCGTCGGCGCCGTGGCGATGCGTGGCGCGGGTTCCACTTATAACGACATCGTCGATCGCGAGATCGACGCCAAGGTCGACCGCACCCGCAACCGGCCTCTCGCCAGCGGGCGCGTTTCGTTGGGCGCCGCGACGGTCTTTCTCGTCGCGCAATGTCTTGTCGGGCTCGCCGTGCTGCTGTCGTTCAACGGCCTCACGATAGCGCTGGCGATGGCGTCGCCCTTGATCGTGTTGCTCTATCCCTTCGCCAAGCGCTTCACCTCCTGGCCGCAGGCCATCCTTGGCTGCGCCTTCGCTTACGGCGCGTTGCTGGGCTGGACCGCGCGCGCCGACGCTTTCGCTGCCCCGGCGCCGCTGCTGTATCTCAGCGCGATCTTCTGGACCATCGGCTACGATACGATCTACGCGCTTCAAGATATTCAAGACGATGCGCGGATCGGCGTGCGCTCGACCGCGCGTCTCTTTGGCGCCCATGTGCAAGGCGCCGTCGGCGCGCTTTACGCATTGTCGGTCGTTTTCGCGCAGGCCGCGATGCTCGTCGCGCATTTCGGGGCATTCGCCCAGCTTGGCGTCTTGGCCTTCGCCGCGCATCTTTTTTGGCAGACGCGCCAGCTTGACGAGGCCACTCCACCCGAGCTGGCGCTAAAGCTTTTTCGCGCCAACCGCGACGCCGGACTGCTGCTGTTCGCCGGCTTTTTCGCCCAAGGCCTCTGGGGCGCGCTTCACTCGTAGCAAATAATCTCGCGCTCCCCAGCGAAAACCGTGTTCTTGCGCGACAGAACGCCCGTCTTTCGGCGCGTCAGGAAACGCGGGCGGCGCTTGGCGACGCTGGCGTTGCGAGGGCGCTTGAACGGATTTTTGCGCTGCGCCCGGTCGACGGGCTCGATCTTGCCGTTTTCCTTGTAAAGCCGCGGCAAAGCCAAGACCGAGGCCCAAAATTTCCAGTCGGCGGCGGCGGCGTCGGCGTCATTGCTTTCGGCCAGCACGACGTCGAGATCCGAGTCTCTATGGGTCAGCGACAGGTGATAGGCCGCTCCGCCCGCGCCTGTCGTCTCCACCGCCAACGCCACGCCACGATAGGTCGCGACTGGAATCACGATCGTCATCGAAATCCCCGCCAGACGCCGCGAGATGCGTATGTCTCTTCGCGTCAGGCGCACCAGGCGCTTGCCTTCATCGGCGCGCGCGTCGTGCTGCGTATTTTCGGCCAGCGGCTTTTGCGCCGCGCAATTGGTCTTCAACACTGATCGCCTCCTCGAAGAGAGCATCGGGCTTTGTCCTGGAGAACTTCGCGCCGGCCTGGGGAGAAAGTCGCTAACAAGGCTGGTGAATTTGTCTTAACCCACTGCTTTATAGGCATAAAAGGCGCTTCACGGTGAAGGTGGCGCAAAAGGAAAGGATCAAATTGTTCGCATTTGCGCGAAATCGGCGGTTCGAAGAGTAAAATGGCGTCTTGCGGCGCGAGGGCGGCTCGCCTACCACTCATTATAATGCAGAGCACACAGACCGACCTTTCCGCGTTCATGGCGCGCCTCGAAGCCGTGGCGCGCGAGGCCGGCGACATCGCCATGGCCTATTTTCGCCCCGCCGAGCGCACCAGCGCCGACGTCAATTACAAGAGCGGCGGCTCGCCGGTCACCGAGGCCGACCTCGCCGTCGACCGTTTCTTGTTCGAACAAATGGCCTCGCTGGCGCCGGGCGCCGGCTGGTTGTCCGAGGAGACCGCCGACAACGCCGACCGTCTGTCTCGCGGGGAGTTGATCGTGGTCGACCCCATCGACGGCACGACGGCCTTCGTTCGTGGCGATAGGCGTTGGGCCGTGTCCATCGCCTTGATCGAACATGGCTATCCGGTCGTCGGCGTCGTCCATGCGCCGGCTCTTGGCAAAACCTTCGCCGCGCGAAAAGGGGGCGGCGCCTTTCTTAACGGCGAGGCCATCGGCGTGTCGCCCCGTGAAAGGCTCGCCGGCGCGCGCATCGTGTCGCCTCGCGACAAGACCGAGTTTTTCGAGAAATCCGCATTTGGTTTTGAAATCGCGCCGCGGGCGCCGTCGCTGGCGCTGAGACTGACCGATGTAGCGGCGGGCGCCAACGACCTCGCCATCGCCTCGCCGGGCGCGCGCGATTGGGACATCGCCGCGGCTGACGTGATATTAAGCGAAGCTGGCGGCCTGTTGTCGGAGATCGAGGGTGGACCGCTGACCTACAACCGCGCGAGTTCGCGTCGGGACATGCTTGTCGCCGCGCCGCGGGCGCTGTTTAATGAAAGCCTAGCTCTCGCCAAAGCCGCGACGAAAGGGAAATCATGACGAACCCGCCGCCTCCACACGCCAAACCCCGGCAGTTGCTTCATCTCGTGTTCGGCGGCGAACTCGAGGATTTACAGGGCGTCGCCTTCCGCGATCCAGCCAAGCTCGATATCGTCGGCGTCTATCCCGACAACGAGAGCGCGCTCGCGGCATGGAAGGCGAAGGCCCACGCGACGGTCGACAACGCCCATATGCGTTATTTCGTCGTGCACCTGCACGAACTTCTCGATCCGGACATCGAAAGCCTGTGAGTGTTTTTTCTTAGTTGAGGTAAAATCTTTGGGCGAGGCCCCTTCTCCCATGAGTTGAAGAAGGAAGCCCCGGCATCCCAGGACATCCATCGACGCCATGCGCCTGCTCATCATCGAGGACGACAAGGAAGCCGGGAACTATCTCGTGAAGGCGTTTCGCGAGCAGGGCCATCTCGCGGAACTCGCCGTCGATGGGCTGGAGGGCTATGCCCTTGCTCGCGAAAGCCAATATGACGTGCTGATCGTCGACCGCATGTTGCCGAAGCTCGATGGGCTCTCGCTGATCGCCGGCCTGCGCGAGCAGAAGATCGACACGCCCGTGTTGATCCTTTCCGCGCTGGGGCAGGTCGACGATCGCGTAAAGGGACTGCGCGCCGGCGGCGACGATTATCTCGCCAAGCCTTACGCCTTTTCCGAGCTTCTGGCGCGCGTCGAGGCGCTGGCGCGCCGCCGCTCGGGGCCGCGCGGCGAAGACACGGTCTATCGGGTCGGCGATCTCCAGCTCGATCGATTGACGCGCGAGGTGACAATCGGAGGGGACGACGTCATTTTGCAGCCGCGCGAGTTTCGTCTGCTCGAATATATGATGAAACACGCGGGTCAGGTGGTGACGAGAACCATGCTGCTTGAAAATGTCTGGGACTATCATTTCGATCCGCAGACAAATGTGATCGACGTGCATATTTCGCGGCTGCGATCCAAGATCGACAAGGGCCGCGCGACGCCTCTGCTGCACACGATCCGGGGCGCGGGATATATGATCCGTGAAAACGGTCGGTAAGCTTTTTCGCACGACGGCTTTCAAGCTGTCGCTGGCCTATTTCGTCTTGTTCTCTCTTGGCGCGTGGGTGGTGCTCGCCAGCGTTGGTCAGCGCGTCGAAAAAGTGCTGGACGAGGAGACCGCCCAAACAATCGACGCCGAAATCGCGCGGCTGACCGAGCTCTTTGGGGAAGGCGGCCTGCGCCAATTGGTCGTCTCGATCGAGCGCCGGGCGCGCGCTCCGGGCGGTTCGATCTTTCTCGTCTCGACCTACGCCGGCGAATATATCGCGGGCAATATCATCGCATCGCCAATGATCGGCGCCGAGGAAGGCGCGCTCGACGAGACCATCTATCGGCGGCGCGGAGAAGGCGCGGACATTCGCCATCACGCGCTGGCCAAGCTCGTCATTCTGCCCGGCGAGTTCCGGCTGCTCGTGGGCCATGACATCGAGGA